>QDKV01005069.1_pt1 | contig 24675 bp, 29 predicted proteins | sample 1861101 | NCBI WGS metagenome assembly QDKV01 (sample SAMN04275158, study PRJNA302643) | Fungus metagenome, whole genome shotgun sequencing project. | isolation source: fruitbody | host: Mallocybe terrigena | place: Sweden | collected 2013 | reverse complement strand
AACCGAACAGTACTTTGCAACGTGGACAACGGTAACATACTTAATTAATGTCAGGGCTCCGCAAACGGGCCTCGAGGTTAGTCTGATGTTGTCTGGAATGTGGATCAAAAGGTTGAACACAGCACTGTCTAAGGAAGAAGGAAGATCACACAGGGATTAATCGATGTCCGTCTATGATAGTGTTACCAAAGGTCACGCCTTCTTATTCAGGCTGGTCACGAGCCTAAGCTTATCATAAATTTACCGGATAGCCGAGAAATGAAGCATGTGTTTTTTTGTAATTAATGCTAGTCCGACTTGACTCTTGACTCCTTCTATCATCAAGAAAATGGCCACTGAATCCTGTCCTTTGGCTAGAAAAGCAGATCTCCTCAAAAAGTATGACAGTGATGTTGTTATTGTCAGTGCTGTGAGGTCTGCTATTACCAAGGTGAAGTTCAAAGCAAGATGTTTTTCGAAGGACTTGAGTAACCAACCCCCCCTTTTTCAGAGTAGGAAAGGTGGTTTCAAGGACACTAAACCGGAGCTTATCCTCTCGCATGTCCTTCGTGCTGCTTATACACGGGCCAAGCTTGACCCTAAGCTGATTCAGAATATCTCTGTTGGCAATGTTCTACCCCCGGGTGGTGGTGCAACGGGAGCTCGGATGGCTGCGTTGCACGCCGGCATCCCCGTTGAGACTTCAATCTCCACTGTGAACAGACAATGTTCCTCAGGTCTCACAGCCATCAACCAGATTGCGAACGAAATTTTCGTCGGACAGATCGATATTGGCATAGGTGAGTTGAACGAGTAATTTTTAATACACTACTTATGTCTGCCTAGGTGCTGGTGTCGAGTCTATGACTTTCGGCTATGGTGCTGGCGCCATGGGTGAGTTCTCTGAAGAAGTTCTATCGAACAAGGTTGCAGAAGACTGCTTGCTACCCATGGGGATCACCTCCGAGAACGTTGCCAAGGATTTCCACATTAGTCGCAAAGTACAGGACGAATTTGCGGCAAAGTCCTTCCAGAAGGCCGCTGCCGCAAACAAGGCGGGAAAATTTAAAGCAGAGATTGTGCCAATCAAAGCCAAGGTCGTCGATCCCAAGACTAACAAGGAGGTTGAGATCATTGTTGACCAAGATGACGGTGTTCGGGAGGGTGTTACCGCTGAAGGCCTAGCGAAGCTCAAGCCCGCTTTTGCAAATGATGGATCGACGCATGCTGGTAAGCCCCCTTTTTACCAACCCTCCTATCACTCGTTTTCATCGTGTCGTTCAGGTAACGCTTCGCAAGTGTCTGATGGCGCTGCGGCAGTCGTCCTCGCCCGCCGCTCGGTGGCAAAGCGCCTTGGTCTCCCTATCCTTGGCAAATACGTCAAATCCGCTGTCGTTGGCGTTCCACCTCGCATCATGGGTGTCGGCCCAGCATTTGCCATTCCTCGCGTTCTCGAACTCGTTGGCATCACTCAAAATGAAGTTGATTTCTTTGAGATTAATGAGGCTTTCGCTAGCCAGGCCGTCTATTCGATTGAACGCCTTAAAATTCCTTACGAGCAGGTAAACATTAATGGTGGTGCCATTGCTATTGGTCACCCCCTTGGATGCACGGGTGCTCGTCTGGTTGCTACTGGACTGAGTATTGCCAAACAGACTGGTGGACGGATCTTTGTTACGAGTATGTGCATTGGTTCTGGCATGGGCATGGCTGCTGTGTTCGTTAGTGAGCATTAAAGGGTCTTCAGGAATCGCTTCATTTTCATTATATATCATATATGTATCAATACGACCGCGATTTCGAAAAAAATTAAGTCTTTATTCTCAATGTTTTTCTTACGCAAAAAAATCCACAATTGCACTCGAAATTTTGGGATGAGGACTAGGAACCTTCAGACGCGGCATTTTAGTTCAGATTCGCCATGATGGGAAAAATATCTTGTGGAGACGCGTCAGTAAATGCACACTTTCGAATCCAGAACACGCCAATTCTTAGAAGTAATATCTGACATGGTTCATTATGGATATTTGAACGAACATTAAGTATGTGGTTATATCAAAGAAAATGGTGAAACGAATCATGTGAAAATACGGCTTCCACTCTCCGATAGGCAGATCTAATCTTATAGGGCGTCGAGAATGGCGCCGAGTATCCCGTCGTTGGCTGCATCAGAAGGGGATGAAAGCTGTCGTGCTATCGCTGGGGAAACGAACCGCCCCGTTTCTCTCCCCATGATCGTCATTTCACTTGCCACACTATCTATGCTCTCACTCGTTCCGGGCCTCACTCCCGCACTGCCGAATGTGTTCGGCGTTCCAGGACGAATCACCGCAGAGGAAGCGGAGGCAGAAAGAGCTAACTGAGACCTCACAAACGCCAAATGAAGAGGAAAATGTGCGTTCTCGCTTGGGCTTTCAGTCATTTGGGTGGGTGGTGATAAGGACCTGTTTGACTCGGCCCCGGTCGATTTTGACCGGTGTCGATCGTGTACAGTGGAAGAAGGCGGTACTCCATCGACATCAACAGAAGGCAGACGTTTAACACTGGATTTGCGTGAGCTTTTCAGATGTCGTGGAGTTGGTACCGACGACGGGTTGCTAGAAGCAACAGGAGGCGACGTAGAGTCCGGAGGATCTCTCATTGGTACTGAGGGGGTAACAGCTGTGTCGGCTTGCGTGAGACCTCTATAAGATAAAGTCTTCGGCCTTGATGGAGAAGGGAAGGCGTTGATAACTTTATTGATAGAGAAAGTGGGAATTATGGGAGAGCCAGAACAATTTATATCATTCTCTCCCAAGGAAGCGTACGAATGAGCGCTATGAACCTGTCGCTCAGCCGGAGATACCTGCTTTGAGGGCTTTCGGGGTGGGAGAGGCAAAGAAACCAACTCAATATCAGGAGATTGACTTCTGACCCAGTCACCTTCCCTGGGAGTATTTGGGGACGGAGGTACCAACGGTGCAAGTAGCTCTTCTACTTGCGGCTGCAGATTACTTCCGTTCTTTTCTTCCTCCTGACTGTAAGCCTTCTCCAATACACTCGGATTTACGATGTGGCGTTCAAGGGCGACGGCAGCGGGGTATTCAGATGGCGACTGAGGTTGACCAAAAGTCGTCGGAGCAGTGGATGGAACAGTGGACCGCGACCAATCGGAAAGCGCGGGCATGGAAGGTGAAGGCTTGATACGTCTGTCTCTTGTTATACTGACACTAAATTTCCTCATCAGTCCCCACCAGCTCTTGCGATTGTTAGGCTTTCCTGGAGGTTTTCCTGCGCCTTTCGTCAAGTTATCCTTTTCTAAAATATTCAAAGGTTTGGGAGACCGCTTATCGCTTCGTCGAGCCGCCCTTGCCATTCCCTTCTGTTTACAATTCTCCCATGACGCCATCTCTAATTTCCTCTCAGGTGTATCAGGAGCAGACCCACCAGCATGCCCATGGTCGCTCATTACTCCCTTTCTCCTCTTGGTAAATGACGGTTTTTGAATCATTGATGCGTCAGGCGAGTCTGAATAGTCACAATCATCCGAAGAATCGCCAGAACGACCGACAGCCAGAATATATCCACTGTCCCCATGCTTTGAGAATTGAAGTGCCGTAGAGGAGTCTAAAGTTTCGTCTTCCCCCAGCCCTCCGCCGGCACCTCTCCAAGGTAAAACTGCCTCCCGCACACATTCTTGTACCTTCCCCTGCTTCGAATCACTTCTATGATGACCAACCCTTCTCTGAGGCTCGTCCCATTCGTCCCACTCTCTTCTGGTAAGAAAGGGCGAAATTCTGGCCGTAGTCGACAGGGTACGTCCTTCATTGCCTGGTGACACATTTCGCTGTCCTCTTCTAGCGATAATTTTACCTCCACCAAGGATATTGTCTTCATCAGCGTGTCGGAGCCTTGTCCACCTGTTCTGCTCTTCAATGATGCCCTGCGCCTTCATATTCTCACTCTCCTCGATAAGTGAAGCAGAGGACAACTTCATTCCCACAGCCTTGCATTCCCTTTTCTTCATCGACTGCCTATCGGTCACAGAGTGGACTACATCGTCATACATAGCAACCGCGGGTCTTGAGCCGTTGAAATCGAATGAAACAGGTTCGTTGCAAGATTGATGTATCCTGGGATGTTGATGTACAAATCCTATGACAGGTGCGTAAGCTGGTGTTGGTACAGAAAGAGATTCAGAATAAAGGATACCGGCGGGGGCATCAGCGGCTGCAACCGAAACCATGTGAACCTCGTTCGAGTCACGTAGGTGTCTTCCAACCGCGGAGGATGTGAGGCGTTTGGAGTCTTCTGGCTGACGCGCACCTGGTAAATCAGTGTTAGAGAAGTTACGGGCGTTGTGCAATCTTTCTCCAACACTCCGTTTCCGCCGCAGAACATTCTTCTTCGGCGCCTTTTCTTTGTTGTTCACAAACATTTCGTCTTTTATTGGAGACCACAGCTTTTCGACACACCTTCCTTTCAGATTCCCGTGACTGGACTCGATGGAAGAAAACCCTGGTCCTGGTCCTATCTCTATGGCCGTATTGCACGTCGGCGTCCCACCCACACCAGCGGGTCTTGTCACAAGGACGTTTTCTTCCCAAACATTGTCGAAGTTGGATCTTTGTACTGTGGTCTGGCGGTCGTGGGTAGTTACAGGGGATGAATTGACCTGTGTTTCATATTTGCCTCCGGAAGAGAAGATTTGTATCAGATCGTCTTGCTTGCCAAAAGTCGTGTCTTCCTCGTATTCCCTCCTAAACTTCCTGACGTATCCATCCTCCGTCGTCATAGATGTAGTGGTCCCCTCCCAGCCACCTCGTAGATCTGACTTTGACAGAACTTTCCTTGGGCCATCGTGCAAATCTTCGGCCCCGGTGATATATCCGGCATACCCGACAGGCGGACTAACGAAGATCGGTGCAGGTTTGGCGAGGAGCCGTTTCAATGACATCTGTCGTGAAGACGAGTCTTGTGACGGAGGTGAGACGGCCCCTGCCATGCATAACGGTGTATGAGTTGCGGATGCAATGGCAGAAGGGTCGTTTGTAGCAGCAGTATTGATGGCCTTGGATACGGTTTGTAGGGAAACATTGTGTGTGTATTCCCGGGGGATATTTTCTGGTAGGGTAGTAGCAGGCATAGGGTGACAGTGAGTGGCCAAGGATGAGGAAGTAGCAGCTTGTTGTGCTGGCGAATCTAATCCTCCGAGCATTCTATTCGATGTGGATGGAGCCGCAATTATAGACGTAGGCATCGCCGAGCTCAAAGAAATGTGTGGAAGGTTCCTATCGAGTTTCGAAGGCAAAACTCTGGCTGTATTGATAAACGCAGGCGAGAAAGGCCGGTTGTGTAAATTAGATATACTCTTGTCGGATACTTGTATATTGTAAACCGAAGCTCGTGACAGTGCCGAAGTAGTTGCTGATGTGGATGATGCAGACGACGAACTCGATGCACAGGTATGTGTATTTAGCGACGAAACAATATATGGATCTTCTAGATGCAGTGGAATGAAGATATATATATATCAAACATCGAATAAAAAAGGGTGCATACCAGGATTGGAATGCAATAATGTAACTAATTTTGATATGCCATCTATTTGAGAAGTTTGAGCGGTTGGATGATTCAAAGCTGTGACAACGGCGTCAATCAATAAACCTGGGGGGTCAAGAAGACCTCTGATACATACCACCACTCGAAGTCGCCATGAAACTCTCAATATGCTGAGATGCCGTAGGTGCTAACGTCGAGTTTGCTGCGCGAGTGGAAGTTGATGTCGTACGCGTAGATGAAATCGAAGGTCTCACGAACGCATTTGGCAGGGAGTGTGCTTCTGCCTCATTCCCAGCAGAGGCTTCAACGGTGGTGCTTTTCGTTCGATTAAGCGAAGAAGTAAAGAGTTCATCCTCTCTCAAAACCATAGGTACTGAACTTGCGGACGTTGACAGCTGGGCTTCCCAATCGGGTCGACTTGGTTCGGAAGTGTTGGTTGCCTGTCTGCTCGACACAGAGTTAAGAGACACAAGCATCCGAGGCTTTCGAGACCGGGGATGAAGTTGTTTCTGAGCATCTGCGTACCGATTATCCGGACACGGTGAGGAGAAATGCACCGGCGGCTTATCAACGTCGCGGGTTCTAGAGGGAGACCTGTTCGAAAGTTTTTCCTCTTTCCACACATCTTTTTTCATGACGTATAGAACCCGAACTCTGTGAGTTGAGTAGAGAGGCAAACGTCTACTTTCGAGAGCAGTTATCAATGCAGACCAGCTCAAGTTTCGTCGCCGTTTGACAATATGTGGTGAATAGGAACCCAAGGACGGTTGGTATCGTATGGGTTTGGTGAAAACCTAAACTGACTGAAACTGGTGCTCGGGTGGGAGAAGGCCTGAAACGCGGATTGAGTGGAGGGAATTTGCGTTCGAAACCGCGACAGTTGCGAAAGAAGATAAGGCGCAAGTTGGTGAAATACGTACCAGCGGCCCACTGAGTTGCAAGGATGTCTAGACGACATAGAAATGATGGTGACGATGATCAAGAAGCGCATGTGGTCCATGGACGTAAACCGTCAGGAGAGAAGCTTGACGAGGAAGAAGACAAAAACGTACACAAGGAAGATCTTTGAACAGGCTATTATCAGGTTAGCTACGTCTGATCAGTAGCTTGCACGTCTGCACAATGAAACAAAGGCCTCATTCCATAAGTCAATGAAGACTCATCCCTAATTCCTCAGCGTGAACTTGTCAACAGGTGTTATGGTTACAAGGCTGCATTCTGTATGTAATAAATGTAGCAATAAGAAAATAGGGAAGAAATCACGTAACTGAGATATGTTATGGTATGTGTTTGAAGAATTTCCATGGCGACCGTCAAGTTGCACACCAATATGCGTTCTTACTGCGGTTTTCCAAACAGTTATACATCACACTTCGATCACCACAATCGAGAGCAAGTAAAGCCAACTGTGTATTCCCTATTTTCGGTTTCAACTGCATCTCCGCCAAAGAGGAAAAAAATTCCATTTTAGCGAGAGAACTTTTTCTTCTTTTTCGGCCAAAGAAAGCCGACAGCCCGAATGACGCATCGGGCCGGCACCGGCCCGATCTTAACTGTTATTTTCTCTCGAATCGTCAATGCTACCTGAACGGCGACAATAGCGAACGATGGGTTCTGCTCAAAGCTACTTGCCACAAGAAACTGCTACGGCCCTCACTGTTGTCGTTGTTATGGGTGCAATCGGGCTGGCTTGTCGTACCCAAGGTATTTCCGCTGGCGACAGCAATGCCAGTATCGAGGTCTCTGCTATGCCAATGGTAAAGAACGGCAAAAAGAAGAAGAAGCAAGATAAACTTGGCGACACTACACACAAACTCCGCGCCGTCGACGAGGCAGAACCAGTGCAGACATCCAAACCACAGAACATTGCAGATCCAGACGTCATTCCCGGCCAATTCGATGTGAAGCCAATGAAGGAGCCTTCTCCGTTGATAGAGGATAGGGCTCCTGCGTCCAAGAAATCTAACAGGAAGAAAGCTTCCAATCTGGAAGAGACACTTCGAACCAATTCATTACACTCCAACTCTTTCCTCGAATCTCCCGTACAGACTGCAAGGAATAGACGCCCGTCTCAAAAACGACAGTCCTCGAACACGTCTCCACTGGAGAATACACAACAATCATCCGAACCTTTACATGTTTCAACTACGTCTATCGACACCGACAGTTCTTGGACGCGGGTTGGCTCCCGACGCGTTGAACATAGCCCGCGCTATATGGAACATAGTCTAGGTGACATTAAGGTCCAAACGGATACTTCATCTTTTGCAAGCCACACAGAAGATGAAGCGCACGACTCATTTCTTCTTCAACAACACACTTCAAGTTCCACAAACCGTGACGCCGACGTGACGGATAAGAAAACACTTGCAGAGAAGCTGTTGCCGAAGCCAAAGAAATCCAAGGTGGATGAGTGTGTTGAATTCGTCTCCTGCAGTCTGCGGACAAATATGTCTAATTTGGGCCCTGTTATAGTATGTTGGAGAACCCAGACTACCCACCGCTTTCACGTGTGATGCGTGTGGCTCCCAGTTCAAATGATGACCCAGTGATAGATTTCTCGTTGGCAGATGACGAAGATGTACGTGATGCAGGAGGAAATGATGCCGATGGAGAAGATGATGGCTGGGGTGTCGTTACCAGCAAACGCCCGAGTGCGTTCGCCAATTTTTACTTTTGCCCACCTTAAAAAATTCTAATCATCTGGTTGACTGTTTTCGAAACTGACCCTCCCACTTAAAAGGACGAGCTGGCAACACAGCAGGACAAACACCGCCACCTCCGTCGTCACAAACTTCAAAAGCTTCAAAAGCTTCTGAACCGCTAAGCAAGCGCCAGCGACAGAATGTCCAAAAACGAGAAAAACAGAAGGCCGAAAAGGCCGACGCAGAGGCCCAGAGGCTTACTACGTTGGAGAAACATAAACGTGGGCTTGAGAAGGTGCGAATGGCTGAGCAATTTGGCAAGTCAGGGAGTAGCGTAAGCGGTGGCATGAAGGCCACGGTGGACGAACGGGGTAAGCTTGTCTGGGAGTAACTCACTGTCTCGAAGACATCTTGGATTGTATTCGAATAGTAATAATCGGTTCAATACCAACCAATGATAATATAATCAAGATTACGCATAGCTTTAGCATATGTCGAAGATTCCAATGAAAAAAGGATACGAATCGAATTGAACGAAAGGGGGGTGCAGTACGACCTAATGGACAGACATTACCCGCGAATGAATGGAAGGAAGAGAGCGTGGAGTAAATAATATGATGCCTTAGGCTATTAATCTCAGACGAGAATGCGACAAGGGGAATCCGAAAGATTATGTAAAGATTGATGATGTGCATGCCTAAAGAGAAAGCATCACTGTTGTGGTAACAAAAAGACAGAAATAGTAACGCACAAGTCAACAAGAATTGAAAGAATGGACGATGCTGTGCGGTATCCGCGATAGAATTGATGGATGGGACCAACGTTTTTTGTTTGTTTTTTTTACTTTCAGCAATATGGACAAAGGTCAAGGAAAACACATTTCACGTGTATGAAGTTCTGATGAAAGAAGCGGGGATAAACCTTAAGGAAGGACGGTAAGACGTCTAGTCTCAACAAGAGGCTAGTGACGACCAGAAAATTATCACCGATCGCGGGTATGAGGTGCATTCATGCCACGATCCCTATCTCCTTCCCTTCCCGACGCGCCCATGGCCCGACCGGCTGGATCACGATGCGGTGATGGCTGCTCCTCCGATTGAATGGCATAGGAAGATACCGGCAAGCTGGTTGACCCTGCTGAAATCCCTTCTGCAGAGATCTGTAGGGACGGCGAGCTCTGACTTCCACTGGGGGCATTATTGCCACTCGCTGAATAGAATTCGCTGGGTCTTCTGATCCGGGGCGCAGACGCTCGCCCAGGATAAGCGTCTGCGCGTGGTAGTTTTTTTGCTGCCCCGGGATCTGTGGCTGGTCCGGGTGATAAGGCGAAGTGATTGAGGCTAAAGATAACGGAGATGTTTTTGCGGTGGGCAGGGAGACTGGCGAGGCGGTGATTGGTTCTATTCCGCGGTGTCGAGCTAGCGACGAGCCATGCAAGGCAGTCGACATGACAGGCGAGGTACTGTGAGCCAGCATGGCAGGATGATGACTCTGCCGCGTCGGAGACTGCGATGGAGCCTCTGGTCTCATATAACGATTGCTCGTAGTTTCTGCATGCGACGGCTGGTACAATGATTGGTGCTGTGGATGGGGAGGCATCATTCCCGAGGAATAGACTAGGGTACCAGATGTTCCAGGGGAATAGGAGGATACAGCCTCATTGATCATCCCTTGCATTCCAGGCTGTACTCCCATTGGGTAATATGGTAGGCTAGGTGCAGCTGAAGTCCCAACCGGCAGATTACGGCGAACGAAGGCCTCGAGTTGCTCGTATCGGGTCTTGAGCTGATCGAACTCTGCTTTCGTGACATATTTTTCTCTTCGAAATGAATAAGAATTGAACGGTTAATGAGGTAATGGAATCGCAAGTAGTTGGCGGGCTAAACTCAAGCTTACATAGGTTCAACGATATGCCATTGGCATCCAGCCTCTTCTCCTCGGCGAGCACAGGGTGTACAAGGCTGAGTTCTGACGAAAGACTCAGAAGCAAAACCGAGGTTAGAAGGTCTCAACATACCTATCGCATTTTATCTTGCGCCTTTTACACTCTGTGCGTTCGTACCGTTGAATAGCCAGTGAATGAATTCCGGAATTGTATAAAAAAAGCCGCGTCGATTGAGAAAAGCATTGTAATGAAAAAAAGATGCATGCATAGACCAGGAAGGTCAGAATAGAACAAGACAGGACGTATTACGAAGGAGTGAAGGTAATCACCAGTGCAACTCAAAGCTTGTCTTCGCCGCTTCTTCTTGGGTGGACCTTGCTGCTCCAAATCATCGGCTTCAGATTCGCCAACGCCATAAATCGAGGGATCGCGCTGCGACGCAGTCATTGCATGGGACGGTCCAGGATCTGCCTGCAGGGGAAAGTGAGGGTATGTATAACCAGGTCCATCCTGCTGAGACAAGCCCGAGGAAGAGGAGGGAGGGAGGTAAGGATGCAACTGACGGATAGAAGGTAGGGATGTCTGCTGCTGCTGCGATGGCAGGTGACCTGGTGGTAGCATGGGCAACTGTTCAGCAGTGGGAGAGACGCGTCGGCGCTTAAGACCAGGAGGACTTCTGGGAATCCTAGATGGATCCATTCCGTTTTGAGCGGACAGATTGAATTAGCTGCACAAGTGGCAGGGACGACAAGGAGCAGCACCTGGAGTGGGCATAAGACGAACCGAGACAAGAATGGGTGATGACGGAGTCTTATTTAGAGCGCGTAAGACAATCTCGTGGCTTCCCTCCCGAAAAAGGTACGAAAGGCGAACACATATGGACTAGCCGTTTCACGAGTACGACTAGTATTTCCGGCATGAGAGGATCTTAGTGCGTGACTCCAAGGATTGTCCGTAAACCTAATATCAAGCCGATTTCCGGTGATCCAGGGCTCTTGGCATGGTTAGTCGATGCATTTTGGGTCAACTACATCCTGGTCCTAACTCCTGACAGATCATGATGGCACATCTATTTTCGGTTTGTCTTCCTCTATCGCAAATACATATCCTAAGAGTTTAACATGTCCGGTTATTTGATAGGTTTTCGAAAGTTGGACGTTTGTTCAATATTTCCGTCTGTTATCGCAAATAAATCACCTCGCTCAATGCTGTTCAGTGTTCAAAGAAGAGCAACCCGAAAATCTCCGGCCAAAAATTCTGCAGATAAGTACTCCAACGAATAGTCCTACAATTTGCAATGAATCAACGAAGTGACGTAGATTCTTTGAACAAGTCTTTTGACCAGTAATTCAGAGCAGTGAACGGGTGAATGATGGCAACATGATGTCCACGAGGTCTGTCAACGCCGTCCAAATTCTGGTTATCCCCTTGTCACCCCGCACATAATCAAACGTCTCGTCCGTTGGAGTCACTATCTCCGTCGGTGGTTGTCGAATCCTTAGCGCACAGGGAGAATCAAATGATCCCATACGGAGGAAATGACCCTACAATAGTGCCAATAAATCAATACTAAAGGACTAAATAAGGTCACTCGGACATTGGACCGGCCGAATGGTAACATGAGGAGACACGTCAATCGATTGAAAAACCGTTTTCTTTCAACTTTCCTTCTTGGAGAGCTGGGGGCACAGCCTGAATATTGATGGAATGAGTTAAGCAGACAGACAAACTCTATCAGTTTCGTCATCTCCCCTCACCCTGTCATGAGAGTCTGGAGTCTGGACACGCCTCGAGTATTATGAGGAACACCTGACTGATCCAAAGATTTGGTTTGCGAATAGCAAGAAAAAATAATTTGGCAAGCGAGAAATACTGGAATAAAGACAAACAAACGAGTATTACGATGTTTTCATCCACCAACAGTGTCAAAATGTCCCCAAATCTGATTAGCCGTTCGATCAGTGTAGAAGAACAGCATGCCCAGACTCGGAGATAGTATCGATCTCCTCGTTATTCCATGTACAAAACTCCTAGAGAACCCAGAGCATTGTAAAACGTCGACGGTTGATCGAGGTGACTGTGAAGAAGAAAAGAATCTTTTGTTCAACCTCCGATGATATAAGTCAGGCACGTGGTCTGTGCGCCTTTTTGGGTATAAAAAGACTGGTTTGGCGATTGTGAAAGATCCCACGAAAGTTCACCTAGCGAGCAGATGTTTGGGTTTCCCTCCAGTCGCACCTGGCCCTATGGGGGGAAACTTGAAGGTAACGCAGGGAGATAGTACATGGCTTTCACCCAAGATCGCACTGACAAACATAGATCAGCAGCGACCCGTATGGAAGATACATTTCTTTCCAGACGTGATCGGACTTTCAGGGTCCACCAATTATTTACTTTCCCATTATCTGTTTTGTAGGATGTGCATGTGTATTATGTTGCTCGAGTAATCAGAACCCAAATGCGAACACGGCAATCTTATGGTCTTTTCAGCTGTACTATTAGCTCATTCACTTTTTTTACAGAAGGGATGCTTAGATTTCAAGCCGAAGCAACCCACAAGACGAGGTCAGCTGCTCAGCTCGATAGTTGATCCCGTTTTATTGAAAACTGGCGATTGATAAGTCTCAATACAAATGACCAATACGAAAAATTATAGAATATTTGCATGGGGTTGCATATATTCAAACGAGCCAGGTCTTCTGAGTTTTCAGGATTCAGAAATCTGCTTGTGAGATTATAGACATTTTCATTGAAGGTGGCTGGTGCGTTCAAGTTCAGATAAACAGGACGTCCTAGACTATGTACCGTCGATCTACTTCAATTGCGAGAAGGCAGCTTTGATATTCACAGATCGTTGTCCACCTGGTGGCAGAATTTTTTGCCCCAGTCGGTTAGAACACGGAATATGATTTAAGTTCGAGATAGACGCACTTATCTCGTGATCGAGTTGTCCAGGATAAATGAGGTGACTTTAATGTATCGCCCCATCACTGTTAAAATTGCATTCTTGTTCAAACTGGCGTCGTTCGACATTTAAATTGCCTGAACTGCAGCAAGAGATCAATTCAATCACCCGCAAGTCACCAAAACTTTAATCGATTTTCAAGATTCTGGGCGGTAATGACAAGAATAAATCATATTCTACAGAGAAAATCGATACATCCTCCCAAGTTTACAGAGCAGATGGATTGTGAAAGAGAACTTCTCTTGCAAAGGAACATCACCAACTTGCGTCAACAAATGGGTCCAGCGAGTCATCAGGGAAAAGAATTTATAAGCTGTTCCCATCGTTGCCCGTTCACCTTCCACAACCCCCATCGACCCCGCGAGCCATAAATGGTTACGAATTTACATGTCATTATCTAGCCATGAAAGCCACGTTCTGACAAATTAATTCGTAATACGAAAAAATGGCAGCTGATTTCTTTTTTTTCGGCCTTGCTACGGATCTAAATCACACTCAACTTAATAAGTTCTCCAAGCCGATAAATGCGCGTTCCAATTATATGCTTCCGAATGCGAAGGCAATCTCCGAATCGACAGTACGGACAGAGAGGCAGGTGCTCACCGAGGAGTCCTAAGATTGCGCTAAGATGTCTGGAGATAGGATGTTATCTTCTCTAAAGCAACGGCGTGGACACAAAGGACTTATCCGCAGAAATTGTTGGCACTATAGTAGCCACTGACACACGAAGGGCTTCAAGCCGTCTCAAAGATTGGGAGGTTGTTAGACGGGTCTGGCCGTGGAAAGAAAGGGGAAGTGTCGAATCTCCATAACTCTGCAGAATTAAGCTGAAGGCAGTACAGATTTAATTGTCCCAATGTATCAAAAGAGCGAAATTAGTATGCCCCAGGAAATATACACTGGGGAGCAACGTCCTGACAATACGTCCGAGAAAATCGTGCCCAGACGACCAAGACGTGAGATGTAGACGGGGATGCAATTAGGATTTTCGGGCATTCTGATGATAATCAACCAGATTGCTTCGGACCGTCAGATAGTCGTCAGTTGTATCCGCGATAGTGCGCGGATCAAAATTTTATTCGAATTCGCAGTTAAAGGATCGTTAACAAGACCTCTGTACATCCACAACTCGCTCTGGAGAAGGGCCAAGATCAAGCATGTAAACTTGAAGTGCCAATTTGGATAGAAAAGAATGAAAGCGCGCCGGTACACGTTCATGGACAACATCTTCCTTCAAATTTCCATTTTTGGTGTATGCCCCGAGCCCGAATGGGGTTAGCTGAACTCATGGCTTATGAATAGCAAAAGGCTGGCTGATAAACTCCAGTTCGCAACTGGATGAAACTTGCTGAAAAGTGTGTGAAGACGTTCACGAACAGAGACATGTGGATTGTTTGATAAGGTGTAATTTAAAACAGCATGCGTGGTTACACTGGCAGATAAGTAAAGGGACCTGGAAGAGACAGTGCAGCGTTCTAGATAGGAATTCGTAGTGTAATAAATATCACTGTACATGTGACCCAAAAATATAACGCCTTCATGTGTCATTTTATTTTTGGTTACTTAAGCTTGTTTCGTTTTTCTTTTCTTTCGAGAAGATGTAATTTCTGAGTGCTCATTCATTTTGATGTAAAATTATGGCTACTACTACTGAGAAAAAGTTCCTGAATTCTCATATGCATAGTGATTTCTGCACCAAGCTGCTTCTTGGAAATACTGAACGACAGAGAGATGGGGTTTTCGATGTCATACCTTTTCAAACTCATAACTTTTGTGCTAGCGGGGCTAGACGACTTCTTTTCCTCCCCAAGTTAGTCAACCTGGCTATTTCCAAGGGACTGCACACCAAACGCAAATTGGCGGGTTAGTTTAATATTTATCTGAGAACACAGCCTATGATATATGCGAACCTTTCGTCTTACCTCAGATAAGATTAGATCCATTTAATCAGTCCCTCCGGACCGTTAAAACCGTAGCCTTTCACCTTTGCTCATTGTGTGCGTCCGAAAAGTTGAATGAAGGGCTTCTCTGTAATCTAATCTGGCTAGTTCTCAGTGAATATTAATGTCACTTCGTCGTTTGGAAGGTCATTCGGAGAGAAAGGAGGAAGAGGTACAGATCTTATTTGTTTACTTCTCCAACGGACTCTGAAACATATGATGTCCCTTTCGCGAGACAGATAACATTACTTGAGAGTCGCATACAAGCTTACATTGCCCGTACTTCTATCCTTCAGACACGCCTAATAACCACTCTTGACACCATAGACTTACTACAGAGGCGTCATTCTGAAGAATTGGCCAGCTTCACAGCTGATCGAGATCGGATAAAGAACCAACTTCAGCGGTATACCGATGTTGTAAAATCAGCCGAGTCGGAGCGTGATGATATGAGAGACGCCGTTATTAAGCTAATAGAGAAAGGTAGGGGCAGTTTTATGTCATGGTACAGACGTAGGTTTCTCATACTCACAGAATCAATCATATAGTTGAAATTTCGAATGACTATAGCAAATGGCCACATTCCCGAATTTTCCTTTCTAGCATTGCTGGTACGCTTCATCAATTTGTAGTTAGTACGCATCCCTCTCATCGGTGCTTTATCAGATGTACCTGTGACGAATAGAGACGCGTCTCGCCTTCCAGATGAGGAGGAACACTTCTTGTATGTCAGTTCGATGATCGAAAGCCTGCGAAAAGAACGCGATCGAGAAAGACGTGCCCATATCCAGACCCGAGAACTCGCAAATGCACGTATTGTTACTCTAGAAGCCATGCTTTCTAGAAGAGACGCAGAATTGGAAGCTTGTGTAGGAAGTGTGGATCATCGATTGTCATTGGAAGACAGCCTCCTTCGTCCTACCAGCAGCGTAAAGGATCGACTGGTTTTCCATCACGAGCCTATGTCACAGGAAGAAGTAATTTCAATTCTGGATACTCGTAATAAGATGCTGGAGATGGAGATAAATACGCTGACCAGACGAGTGAGTAGCAACCTTTCTTTCTAAACTCCTTGTATTTTATTCTTCTGTTTCGACTAGCTGAAGGATTCTCGACTTCGCCGCCAAGCGGATTTGCAACCAAATCCACCTCAAGGGAATGCTGATAGTTTGGAAAAGCTGTCTGGTTCATGTCAGAAAAAGCCTGATAATTCACATGACAGCGGTCTGTATAAATTCTGAAAGGCACCTTAAAGTGTGTTTATGTATTTTCAACAGGGTTCAAATTATTAGATCCGGAGCTGCTCCTTGGCCTGAAGAAAGGAGTTGACGACCTAGGCTCTAAAATTGACGCGTTTGCGGAAGAAAGAAGCGTGTTAACTGAATTCATAGCTCATACATCGGAGCACAATGCAGCACTAGTGAGACGCTTGTTGTAAATCTCCTCAGTTGCTAATGTAGCCCTCGTTGACTCACAGAACGCAGAGCAACTCCAGCATCAACTCTATTCAGTAGAACGTGAATGTGAACGGTGCTTATTCCGTTTTGACCGTCTCGTAACCATTCTTAACTTAAGTACTCGCCCCAGGTTGAGACAGACAGAAAGGTTGCTTCAGGATCGACTTGATGACGCTCGTACAAATGCACGTGGAAGAGAAACTGAGCTAATGGTCGAGATTGATAGATTGAGGCTCGCATTACAAGTGAGAACACCACCACCAATTGAAGTAGTTTTCTCCACATAATTTGCTTTGGATTGATCTGATTCTCTGCGTTGATAGCCCCAACATGAAATATCTCAAACACCACCTCACTGTGACCACCCAACTAATCTTTTGGGTTCAAATGAAGAGGTCTCGATGGAACTTGCTACACCTTTGATCCCAGCTGCAGCACTACCTGTTCGAAATGCTTTACTATCCCTTGCCAGTGTATCACCGCATCATCCATCCTCACCACTGCCATTGATAAGTGATAACCATTCTCATCATTCGCAAAATAGTCAGCGAGAATCCCCAAGACAGACCCAAGATTATAACACTTCACACGAAAGCGACGATCAAGTCGATATTTATGTCGACCATCCCTCAATTCCACTGCCACCTTCTCCCGAAGGACTTGCTTCATGGGAGGAAAATTCGAGTTTTTCATTCCTTTCGCAGTCCATTGTCGCTGCATTTCCACTCCCCCCAGTAGATTAACAACGTCAACCTCGATTTGGCATTCTTCAGGGAGATCTTCGACAAGACTAGATCGAAATCGTTGCGTTGGTAAAATCGTGAGCCCTGACGATAGAGTCTTTCCTTCCACCCTCCTGTTGATTTTTTAACATATATATGGATGTAAAATAGTTATGTACCTTTTGAGATAACTGAATAGTTCATGAATTTTCCTGTTCTCCTCTTTCCTTTTTCTCTTTTCGTCGCGAGGATTTTGGTTTATGATGCGTCGTTGCAGGTCTCGGTTTATAGGTAACACCCCCATGAATGAAGTTCTCAAACGGACGGTCGGGATTGGATTGAATTGTAGTGACCGGTGGTGGCGCCGGTGGACGGACCCTCTGCGGTTCAGTATCTTTCGTTTCGATTGTAGAACCTGCTGGAGGTTTATTCGTATAAGAGGAGACCACCACACGTTGGTTACCCCCCGTCAACGACATCACTTTATGTGTCGGTTTCGTAGGGTTCGCATGCGCCTTCTGAGCTGCCGGGGATGGGCTTGTTGATGAAGAGGAGGGCAATAAGGAAGGAAACTCCCCAGCAACTCTGCGGGCCTCTTTTGCAACGCGTTCTTTTTCTTCGACCTCTTTCGCGATCGTCGAAGAGAGCTCTGACTCGAGCTGAGCGATCAATGCATCTTGGGCGCTGCCCGTTACCAACGGATTCAAGCAATCAGGACAGCAATACTGGGGTAAGTTAACGGCGCATAGAATCAAGCCGCACGAACGACAGATGGGCGTGTAAGTAGAAAGTTCGTGTATTCTTGCTGTGTAATGGGGGAAAACTGTTCATTTAAACCATCCTGTAGTTCTTTTTGATAACCCTTACCGAGACAGTAGCATCCGCCCTTTGGGTCTGTTTCATGATTTGTTGTTGTTCGAACACCTTGAAGAATCATCTCCAGTCTTCGGACATCTTTGCTCTTCGAAGGTTCTACAAAGGGTTCTTTCGCCTTCCCTTTACTCTTGTTGGTTGAGGCTTTCACAACAGTTTTAATACGATCTGAAGGAACAGAAGAGCCTCCCTTTGACCACGGTGTACGATGCATCGATGTTTTGTATGCTGTCGAGGGGGATTGAGAAAACGAAGCTTGTCATAAATTCTTACATAATTATAGCTGTCACTGATGGCATCAACTATTTAAGGTTCTCTATCCTTTGGACGTACAACATGCTAAATTGTTAACTGTAATCTTCTGAATGCGCCGGAGTACATTGGTACACTCAGCGTTCGGATTTTCGCCTTGAGGCTCGGCGAATAAAGCGTCCATTGTGACCGTTACCTCCAAATAATCGGTTCTTTTACTTGCCCGAAAACAGCCCATTCTGCTCGTTTATACTTCCGCTTCAAGGAGGCACACACACAGCATTGTTTTACGTTCTCGCTCCTTCTTGGCTTCTTCTGAGTCTCGCTGCCTTTTGCCTCAAACTGATCCTGCTGATTCGGGATTCCACCTTCGAACTCTTTTCAATTAAAAATGCTTTTTTTGAAAAACGTCAGTTTCATGGCGTTTGAGTTTAACTGAGTTTAACTGGCATCTGGCATTATTTTTTTTTTGGGGGGGGAAGGAAACTGGATTGAGCTAAGCTTGGTTCCCTGGGACCTGTGAGTCTCGAACCGCGCGCACGGCGTTACATAATGCCCACTTTGTCGTCGGCGCCAATCGGTGAAGTGATTCAGATGGGCGCGAATGATGGATATGGGATCAGGCTGATATGAATTGTTTTGGCACCGCACCTCCGTTAGTCGGTTTATGAAATAGTCCGGTTGTGAAGGAAAGAAATAACGAGAGATAGAGAGGGAAACATGTGGTTTCAGCCCATGAGTCGAGCATTGCAAGAAGTGGGCCGAGAAACGGCTGTCCTGATTTAAAAGAAAAGACTACAAAAGCCTGATGTAAAGAAGAGGAAACCGTTTTTTTCTCCCTTACCAATTAATGTGATACCAACGCTTACCTGTTTGATCAGCCATCGAACAGATGGGGCAGGTTTTTACCTGAATGACGATCGTGATCAAAATTTTATTGCTCTGCTGATAACGATCAATAAGCCATCATGATTTGGCTCGAGTGCTTGTTTTCGAATTTCGAGCAAGCTCGATGGGTGCTATTAACTTCTATTAGGAACTTCAGAAGCAATTGCAGGTTATTGTATACATGTATATGTATTTTGCTGCGGGCCAAGCCACGCGTTTGTAGACTTTTTTTGTTGTTGGATTCTCGCAAGAAGCAGTTTCCCAAGCGAACTTGTGTGAATTTGTTTTAAGCTCACGCATTTGAAACTTATATAACAACAATAACACATGGTTTGAGACTGATTTAAGGAAAATAAAATACACACACAATGACTCCTCTGGGGTTTCTTCGGCGGAGATTTGGAAGCTCGTAAGTTGGTTGCAACTGGCGGTAAGTAGACGGCCGTACCGATCAATCTATGGTGGGGTGGAGTCGGAATTTGTGGTAATGTGAAATATGACTAAAGGATATTCCTTCTAGGACAGCAATACCTGAGAACCTTACTTCAAGGGATAATTCGTTCACAACTTTTTTTTCCTCTTCGCGAGCATGGGTCTGGTACAAGGATTTCCTTTAATGAACCAGATTGGAACGATCAATGATGAAGGGTATTTATAGAAGGTGCGTCGCATGATGCATCTGATGAAATTCTGATGTGAATGGGCGGATTGACGGCAGGTAACATCTACCGGTGGTGGCGAGCTGCTCAAAGAGAAGTTGAACGATAAGGCGGGCACAGTTGGATAAGTGGCACGAATTAATGTACAATCTGATTAGAACTTTGTCACGATCAGCTATTAGTTTTTCGAAAAGAGGAATTCCTTTCTAACCATAAAATATCCTGGTGTATTCTCTCGATTTTTTTCAACGCAGAAGTGTTTTTTTTTTGCAGGCGTGTACTCCAATCTGGTTCGTTCGCAAGAGACGACTATGTCAGCCGTTTTTGGCAATCTCCCTGGTGACAGTTCCGGATCGCAACACCGAAGTGATGGAAGATGTATCTGCATTGGGTAGTTTTACTAATATAGGTTTCGTGTTACACTTTATGATGGACGACTGTGGGACGACAAAGGACAAAAACCGCAATACTGGGGGAAGAATTGAAGAATAGAAAAATGGGAGATACTGAACTGGGTCAGGGTGATTCGCTATTAAGTGGGACGAAGGAGTGGGAAAGTATATGGGAACTGGTATGGAAGAGGATGTGCAGCTGAGTTGAGTGGAGGAAGGGTGGAGGTAGTATCTAGGAACCTTCTCTTATACATAGTTCCCGAGAATATATCTCAAGGCTAGGCTTCCAACAGTCGGCAGTACTAGTTAGGATGTTTTATAGATAAAGCCTACCAAAGGGCGGCTGACGATAAGTACTTTTGATCTATTTCAGTGAATAATAGCACATGGATTGAGGGTGGTCGAGAAGTTTTGAAACTTACGTGTTAAATCACATAACGTATATGTGTAATCATACTCGATATTAGGTGGTGGAAATAGTGAATGCGATACGAGACTTTCTTTCTAGTTTTGTTTGCGGATTATATTGCTTTCAATCTTAACGCTGAGGACTGGGATGATGATGGAATCAGAGAGTACAGCGACGGGTCAACCGTCAAACGGTGATGAGGGTACAGCGGATCGCGGGATGCAGATCGCTTGTGGTGTGCGCCTGTCATGTCAATAACAATTTTGATGGCCATTTGGTCAAACCTGAATGTTTCCAGACCTCCACGTGGTTGATGCACGGACATTTACCTCCGTGAGAAAACAAAACACATTTATTGGTCGTTTGATTGCAAAGAGGTGGGAGAGGGAAAGGAAGTCGTGAAATCGAAAAGATAGGACATAGGAGTATACAAGGTTCTTTGTGAGGGAGAAATGTTGTTTGCGATCAGATGTGATCGATGTAGTATACCTCACCAATCGGCAAGTCAAACGAGTACTTGGCTCAAAGGAGTGGATTCTCGATGAGATGATTCAAGAAATGATAACAGAAATTTAGAACCAAAGTGAGTCAGAAAGACCAAAGATTTGTACAATACACGAGGCGGTCATTTGGATAATTCTTTCTTTGGATGGAAGCGTGGTGCAGACAAAAATGGACGACTATGTCATTAGGGGAGTCCATAGGGTCCGGGATCGATATCAAAAAGAGAAAGAAAGAGAAGTTTTTGTATGACAGCACTTGGGCAGTGTAAAAAAACACACCTCGCACATGGAAACGAATCGATATGGGGATGATGGGTTCCTTGGTTACTCCCGTGGCGCCCTTGAGCTGGGAGAAAGAACAAGTGGGTATGTTAGAGATTGGGACGTTGAGCGGTATTGAGAGGTGTGTGGGGAATGAGATCAGATGGGAGAAGTGATCCGAGGGTAGGAAGAGTGGAAAGGTGCTGCGCGGCGATGGACAGGGGGATCGGGGATTGAATGACAATGATGCCGGCGTGGGACCGGAGAATGTCGGAGGTTGAAAAAAGAGGGTGGTTCAAGAGCCGGTTCGGTTTTGGGATCACTCCATCATCAAGCCACTGTTCTGCATCACAAAATGGCAAGGTAAGGAAAATTCGGGGAACTTATATACGAGATTGTTATTGATGAACTGAGGATTTCCCATCAACGCGGCAGGAAAAGCAAAGAAGAAAGGCAACGCGAGGCGGTGATCGACCCAGCCTTGAGAGAGTCAGAAGTGAGTACTGGTCAAAAAGAGAAGGGAAAAGTAATTAACTGGCCCTATAAACAGGTTCCATCATCCTCGAGGGCTGATAAGAACACCGTAGAATCCAGTTCTACCACTATGTCTACTACTTCGTCAGTACCATTATTTTCTTTCTTTTTCGTATTTTAATTTTTTTATTGTTCGCAGTCGCCGTCAATTTGACACAAGTCAGAGTCAGCAGGCCCCTTCGCCTCCTCCCCCAATTGCCACTATTCCAAATTCTCATTCTCCGTCCCCATCAGCCGTTTCTGTAGATCGTTCATCAAATTCCACTCCTCACGTCCGTCGATCCCCTCCTAGTTCTATCCCAGCTGTCCCTATGTATCCTACTTCCTCTTACTACGACAGGTATCGTCAAGACCACCCTCCTCCGCCTATAAACCACCATCACTCCGGTTATCTTTACGCTCCCCCTTTTGACCCCCGCTACGACCACCACCCTCACCCCCACTATCAACATCATCTTCCCCCGCCTGATACTTCCGGTCACCATTACTCTCCATCAGGTCTTCCTACCCATTACATTCCCGCTCCCATGACGCATCCTCCTCCTCTCCAGACCCCCTGTTCATCCTTCTAGCGCAGCAAATTACAGTCACCATTACCCGATTCCTGGACAGCCATCTGCCCCTATCGTGCACACATCTGACGCCAACACGAAACTTACAGATGGTATCCGCAGACGTTGCTTCAACTGCTGCACAACAGACACCTCTACGTGGCGTCGTTCCAACCTCAGTCCAGGCAAAGTGGTATGTTTTGTTCATTTCATACTTCATCGCATCAACTCACCATCGTATTCTAGCTTTGCAATAAATGTGGCCTCTTCGAGCGCACGCACTCACGTCCTCGCCCAGAGCAATTCCCACACAAGCGCGGTGCTCTCGCCTCCTCCAACCTTCGCGGTCGTACCCCTCCAGCTGGTCCTGGTTCGAGCACCCAGTTACCTCCCCTCTCGGCAGCTACGGCCGGAGGTCCTTACCAATACCACCACAGCCCTCTTACGCCCCTCAACGTTGCCCAAAGTGACTATGCGCCTCACATGCATCAACAGCAGCATTCACACCCGAATACGCTCCCCGGATTGCAGACGTGGCACGGCAGCAACTCCTCCGTCAATAACAACAGCACGGCCACCGGTATCAACGGGCAACAGCAGTCGAGTAACGGGAGCGCTAACGGTTCTTCGGAGCCGACGCCACCTGCACTTCTTAATCGACGTACGTTGGACAGCCCGAGGTTGAACTCGAGCTCTTCTGGTGGAGGTGGAGGTGGCGGTGGCCGACCGCCTTTCGATGATCGTCTGTCGGCGGATCCGCACGCTCGCTCGCATCCACCTACGCCTCCTCTCCCACTTTCCAGATCTTCTACGGCGACCGCACACCACCTGCCGGAATCGCACACGCCACCTCCAGCTAGGGATCCTCAAGCATGAGACATCCCTCTCCGAATGTGGAAGGCAGCAATCCCAAAAGAAACTTCTCTTTTACTTTAATTTCTTTTTAATTTACAAAAAGAGAAAGAAAAAAAAATCCGGTTTCGCCCTTGTGTCAGGTTCTTTCTTTCTGTCTATTCTTTACGAGTTGAATGACCGTAGTCTGTAAACCTTTTCATTTCTTTGTTAAGTTGTTCACTTTCCCCCCTTTTTTTTTTTGATCACCCACTTCCAACTCCCCTTAAGGTATGGTACCCGTTTCCTTTACCCATCAATTCCGTATGAACTAGCCATTAAAGAATCCAGCTCGATATATACATCGTCCTGTCTTTTGCTTTATACCTTATATGTCATGGCTGCCCTCTCAAGCTTTTTCGGCGGTTGAGCAGTCAATTCATTCATCGACCCGCTTAAGGTTTTGAACCTAGAAGGTGAAAGGGGAATAGGCGAGCGATATCTGATCTCATCCATCAGTCTGGACATTTTCGGGCATCCTTGATCCTTTTTTGTTTATCAATACTTCCTTGATAGACTCGATGTTCCTCTGATGCTTCTATCAGTGGCTCACTATCAGTTTTGATCTCCTTTGTTCGATTTGGTGAGTCTATCACTTGCATCAATAATCAGTCAAGGAGGCAAAAAGTTCCAGAGATGAAGTCCTTTTGAGTTTGAGTGTAAAAAGATTACGCATTTATGTCAAAGTAATGCCGATCGACGATAGTCAAACTTCGTTCGTCATACAGGTTATATACAGTACCACTCACCTCGGAATAGTCAAAGAAGTCGGGTTTTTAATACCACTACCAATACGTCTTAGAATCGCATGCCTGTCTTTAGACTTCATTACTTATTATTATTCATCCTCAGGCTTACTCTTTCGATTCGCCTACGGGGAATCCGAGGGGGCGGGTCGACATCAACGCCGATTGCGCCACCTTGCCAGTCGACTTTTTTTTTTCATCTTGTCGTTCCTCTTGCATAATAGTCGAGTCAGAATATATCTTTATAGTTTCATCTCGCCATCCTAGCTCATGATCAATCGTGAGCCATTGTGGTACTCCTCTAATCGCCTTCACTACTTCAATTCGGAAACGGCGGGCTATTTGACAACACGCTAAGTGGTAATTGTAAATGTAGATAGGTCCGAATCGTCCAATGACTGTCCCGCTACATTTGGAGAGAGCGTGTGTGCATGCCTCAAGGCATCACTTCTTCCAAATCCCCATCCGTCTGCCTTTTCCTTCAAAGCAGGATCCGTAATTCATGCGATTCACGAAAAAAACGGGCTAGATGTGTCATTAGCACTTCACCGTTTCATCTAAACTCTGATAATTGGATATTAG
>QDKV01005070.1_pt1 | contig 24724 bp, 27 predicted proteins | sample 1861101 | NCBI WGS metagenome assembly QDKV01 (sample SAMN04275158, study PRJNA302643) | Fungus metagenome, whole genome shotgun sequencing project. | isolation source: fruitbody | host: Mallocybe terrigena | place: Sweden | collected 2013 | reverse complement strand
GTTCGCTGGAGTTCGCTCGCTCGGTGTTAGACGGCTACACTGTATCCGTTCGGTAGACCGTCTAGACGCTACACTGTAGCTTACCTACCTGACCTCTTGTCCAGTTCAATAACGAGCTCGTCGGAACCGTTTCCAGCAGCATATAATAGGCGAATGAGATGAGTAAAAAGGGTTTTCCAAACCCCAAGCTCAAACTCGTGCAACAAATCCACCACTAGCATAGTGGATGGATTGAACTCAGGGCCGAGGCGCTGCACGAAGGCGTTCTAAGATGAAAGAATAAATATTCCTCTTAATGGAAAAAGTAAGGAACAACTTACTTCCGTTGGTACACCAGAAAATGCCTTGAGTAAGCCTTCGACTGCAGCACCACTGATGGGTTTTGCCAACCCGTAAATTGCTTTGCGAGCAGAGCTAACCTTTCCAGCGAGATAGTTCCGGAACTGCGTGATGCGGACAGTAACATCTCGTTGAAGACCAAGATGATCGAGTTTCGATTTCAGGACAAGACATCGTGGGCATGGACAGAGACCTTTGTCTCTGATTGTTGCAAGGAGTACCCTGAAGAGATGGTCAAAACTCTACAAGGAGCACAATACCAATGACCTACTTTTCAGGATAGTCGGCAGAGTATGTAAACAGCCGGGGATATACACGCCGCTCTATGCCATCCACACCTTGGATCACAATGCCATATGTATAGGCATGGATAAAGTCGTCGTCCAGAATTTTGTTCCATACTGCGTGCATAAGTTCGCGGCGGCAGTGTGTCAGAATTTGTCGCTTCTGAGATTTCCACTTTTGATGAAAACCTGACGCAAACTGTTGGAATGAATCTGGGAGCTGACAAAAATCGATTAGAGTGGTTTACGCAACCGTTCAGATACTTACTGCAGGAATATAAGCCAAATGAATCAAGCCACCAGAATCAGGCTTGGCTCTGACGTACTTCGAAAGATTTCCAGGCATGAAATAAATGGGCCATGCCTTTGTATCTCCAAACTGTGTGAGTTGTGTTGCATCTGATGCAAACATGACTGCGGCTACGACTTTCTCTCGGACACATCCAGGATCGTCGGGTGGTAATTGGCCGTGACGACGAACTTGCTCGGTTTCGTTCAGAAATGCATCTGACGTGTAAATTTCACCATAGACCCTCTCGGCTTCTCCGGTTATTGGCGATTTGTGAAATAATTTATATGGCGAGAAATGAAGCAAATGAGATAATGGTCCAGTGAAGGCGTCACGGATTACAGAAGTAAGATTTCGATGCAGGAGACCTGGCACTGAGAAAAGGCGTGGTGGGATGTTAATGTCCCCAGACGGAACCAAAATCTCGACGGTGGACTCGTGGAACTGGCTACGAAGTGCCAGTGTGTCTTTGAAAAGTGCCTTGTCAAGTCTTTTGTTCTCACGATGAGCGTCGAAGTTAATAAGATCGGCTTTTTGGAATTCAGGAGCAAGGATAACGTCTTGGACGAAACGTGTCATCTCTGCTTCTGACTTCGCAGTCTTCCCATTGTTCAACCACTGCATAACGCCATGAATGGTGGGATTTGGAAAAGGCCAGTATGCGTGACGAGCGCTGGCAGTGTTGGATGGATCATTGGATCTAGGAGATGTGGAGGGAAGTGATTTGTGACGGGAAATGGCCAGATCTTCAAGCGTCAAGTTAGAGTCCGGATCGAAAGTAGGCCGCTCTGGATAATCGCGCCATAAGCCAAATGAGTTAAGCGTAGAGACAAGGCGGTCTCGAACAATGAGAATAACCCGCATAATGCGAGTTGCTGTTCCTGAGTCGGCCAGTCCTGTTTCGGCCAGTAGTGGTGCTTCAGGCTCGGGTAGATTGTCACGAAATCTCTTGGGAAGCCGATATTGTCGTTGAGGTCGTCCAGACTGTGTAAGCTGGGGGCCAGGCAGCGGTGGTGGTGGCAGCGGTGGCAAGGAGTCATCATGTTTGGACTCCGGGACCATTGAGACATCGGGGGTCATTGAAACGGGGATCATTGAGACATCGGGTGGCATCTCGGGTTCCTCTGAGATATCTACCTCCATAGGAGCAAGAGCCGAGGCCCCTGCAGCAGCTGTGCGTGCAAGATGTGCCTACAATAACAAAACACAATCACCATAGAACTTCAAGTTTTTGTGATAGACAAACAAGTCACTCACTTGTAAACGCTCCTTGCGTGAAAGTAAGGTCGGAACATTTGCCAGTGGTGCTCGTATTTCTTGCGATCTCTGGCGTACAACTTCAAGGATAGGGCAAGTTTTACGGTGTCGACTCAGAGCATTTTCGCTTCCAAACTTCCGGTCACAATTTTTGACACATTGCGGCATAGACTCGACGTTGAAAAGAAAACTTATCAAGAAGCAGACAACAAGAAAGTTCGACCGTAAGAATCTTGTCATGAGGATGGAAGATTAGTGGCCAAGACGATCAACAAGTTGAAGTAGTTTTGTTTTTGTTTCCCACGGGCCCAAGGTCGATGTAATCAATAACTGAAGTACGAATATTCAACTAATCACACGTCTTCCTCTCTGGCTAGGCCCAAATTGTGATAAATTGCAAAAACCACGACGACAAACAACAGTACTCGACTCAGACATGGTGAAAAATGAACGGACTAACAATGCTATGTGTTGAACATCGGCGGCTCGGCGTACGCACACTAATTTCCAGCAGCTCGAATTTGCGAGGAAAGGTCTATCCACTTCTAAAAAATGTTGATCAGGATGCAACATAGGAACAAAAATTCAGAATTTACTTGTAACTCTACTGCTGATAGGTTATCGAAATATTCCCTGAAAGCTGATCTTTTCCCACCAGCATTATTTTTGCACCATTCGATACAGCACAAATTTCTAAAGAGAAGTTAGCAAGCAAAGGTTGACATTGAGATAAGCATACCTTGCCGTGGTCGACCCTGACGGTCGCATCTTACCGTCGGTATTTCTGGAAATGGCCGAGGGACCAGCCAGGTCAGGCGCGGGTCTAGGGTCAACCGGAATAAAGAACTGGGCCCCAGCGGTGAAGTGAGGCACAGTAGGCATGGCCTGCTCTGGAAAGTTGAGATCGAAGTCCGGCAGCGAGGCAATTTCTAAACCCGGCAATCCAGGCTTATAAACGTCAGATAGGTTCTAAGATCAGAGGCGGCGACAACTCACCAACATGTCATGCTTCGATCTCTTTGCCATAGGGCCCAAGTCACTGGGTAAATCTTCACTGTCGCGGTCATCTGAATCCTGAGTAGCGTGGAGTTGGAATTGTCGCTTCTCCCACTTCGTAAGCCACTTGGAGTAGTATCCCATCGCAACAAAGTTGGCTTTCCAATTCAAATCGCAAAGCCTAAATTCAGGGAACCGACCCCTCATTTCGCGAAAATAAAACTGCCTGATGCCTAGATGAGCCTGTCCCCAGGTCGATGGCGCAGTATGAAGTTGTGCGAGTAGCACCCAGATAGAGCGTGCAAACTCTCGCATCTTGCCTGACCTGTCTCCATCCACGGAAAGGCCATCTGCTGTTTCCATGAAACGCATCAGCTGGCCACTACCGCGACTTGGATGTCCCTCAGATCCAGCCTTATTTTCATGGGATTCCAACCAATCACGTTCGGTCCAAAACTTGACGTTGGGGTAATCGACCCTTTCGAGCGGGCGTTCAGGAATGGTTGAAAGTGGCTCGCCGGCCGGAAGACGAGAAAGCAGGGCATCATAAGCATCGCTGAAAAGTCAGATCAGATAAGACATTAGTGATTTATTGTAGACATTACCGAAGTGTACTGTATCGTGCCTCGAGTACATCATTCTTTCTCTGCAAATCCGCGTTCTTGGCCCGTAGTTGCGAGTTCTCTTGTTCAAGTGAAGAGAACTGGTGTAGCGGTCCAGGTCCGACACGGAGTTCCTGGCAAAAAGGTTCAGGCTCCGACATAGGGATTTCGAAGGACTCCGAAGTAGTGGTCTATAAAAAAATCAATGAGAATGATCAAAATCATAATGGAACATACCCAAGGAGCAGAAGCTGAAGCTGAGGAACTGGCATTGGTATTGCCCATGATACTGCTCCAAAGGAAAGTGTCCGGACCCCCTTCGATTGGGCGGACGAAGTCCATGTCCGAGTCACGGTCGTCTACAGACCTATATTTCTACTCTTGTCATCGGCTGATAATCGAACTACGAGAGGTTTTTTGTGCCCGAATTCGGACGAAGCCAAACATCAATTGAATTCACTGCGAGGTTTTTTGGTCTTGCCAAGACTGACAAGCACGAATTCGGACGAAGCCAAACATCAATTGAATTCACTGCGAGGTTTTTTTGTCTTGCCAAGACTGACAAGCACGATTTCGGACAGAGCAAAAGATCTATATCAGTGACAAAGGAACTCACGACGACGAATCTTCACGAATTCGGACGAGACGATGCTTGTCAAGACTGAGAAGCTGCTCAGAAGCATGAATACATTTGAATTTGGTCAACTACAAGCGATGACAAAAAAAAAAAAAGGAACAGTCGTACATATAGAAAATGCATAGTCGCACCCCGACGTTGAGCGCTATAGTACCGAATAAAGTAGTCTTGCTAGCCGGATGTGCGCCTTCCCCTCTTAGAATTTCGATACAACAGAGTGCTGCTTGAGCGCTTCAGGCGTTGTGCTTCAATAACTTGGTGGATTTGACATGAGGGTTCTTCGACTGCGTCGTATGCCTTTCCCAATATTCCAAGAGCTTGCTCGTACCGTAATTTGTTGGGTAAACGTGCTTTAACCGGAAAACAGGCGATGATTAGTTCCTCGACGAAAGGAGCAAAGTCGTGCCAATATGGCGCAAAATTCGGAAGGATCGCAATGTCGTAACACTCGAGGTGAGCCAATTTGAGGTACGCGATTTCTCTGCTGTCATTATTGTTGAACCAGGAGCGCATAGGGAGGGACAAGCGGGGCGTATCCAGCGGTAGGCCGGGGCCCTGGAAAAAGGTGCACATATAGAGGATAATGTACAAGATGGATTCGAGGTCGTGTTCAGGTTTGTGGACAAGCTTTGGATGAATTCCGAGAAGGGCCTCAATAGCCATGTATGGTGGTGTACCCTGGTCATAATATCATGATTACTCGACATTAAAGTAAATGGCCGTAACGAACCGTTCGAGTTATTTGAGCTTTCTCAGCTCCAAAATTCCTTTCAGAGGAATCCAAAGGTACCTCAGCATTTGTTACCACAACTTTCTCTCCGATAGAAGTACCTCCAGCTACATATGTTCTGGACACACTGGCTGCGCTGCCGACAGCCTGGGTATGACGCGGGTTCTGGTGGTTCGCAGCTTCTGACTCTGAGCCCGCGACTAGTGAATAGTCATAATCAATCAATAGTCCGATGGCTTGGGACTCGTTGTCCTTTCTGTTGAGTAGAACATTATTGACACTCAGGTCGCAGTGCAAAATTCCAACATGATCATGTAGGTAGCGGTGGGCTACGAATCACGGTGCGTAAGTTGGTTCTGATCAGGAATAGCTCAGCTTACTTTCAATGATACTCATCATAACTTTGATGAACTCCTTCTTGGATTTGAAGGAGGTGATTGGTTCGCCAACAGGGGAAGTAACAATACGACGATGAATACGATGGGAGCAATGTGCACTTCGATAACGTCGCGTAGAATCCTGGATACCATTGATGACCACATCGCCGCCGCAAATCAATGTTGGAACACGGTCTTTGAGTTCCTTGTGGTCTTTCATCCTACATAGATGTGCGACCTCGTTGCGGATACGGTCCTCTCGAACCCAGGAATCCTTCATGATATACTTTATGCCTTCATGGGTCACAATCCATACCTGGGTTCCTCGTCCAAATAGTGGTCGCAAAGCATGGATGCATTCGACAACTTCAAAACGGCGATTTTCGCATTCAATTGCAACGATTTGGCCATTCGACGGGTTGATTTCGAAACTAGGATCGAGCCCAATGTCTTCAGCACTTCCAAACATCAGGAACGCCAGAATCGACAAAAGGAGGAGGCCATTTTCGATCGAGGATCCTATCAGGTCTATCTTGTTGACACGGATTTGACCAGCACGGTCTATGACCGTGATTGAGAATTGACCTTTCTCGGCATTGATAAAAGAAAGGGAAATGGTGAAACGACGGTGTGGTTGGGAAAGGAATGTCAGATACGGCTTCACAATGATTGTATCCGACAACTTGGCATCTGGCGTTTGGTGCACCTCTGCAAGAGCTTTGACGAAAACCCATTTGGCGCCAGGGGAATTTTTCTGTGAAACACTGTCATAGTAATCACGGTCGAGGAGTATGAGATCTGGTTTTCGCTGAACAGAGGGGTCCACAAGGGGCATTCTACAATCGCCACACCACCACAGCCGTTCGCACCGGCGACCGTATACCAATCCCAAAGTCGTACCAATGTCATTCAGCCACTCGCAGACAGCGGCCTCTCCAAAATCCATCGGCGGTTGGCGGAAGCAACTTTTGCGTTCATTCCAAACTGGAGCATTCGTGCCAATGGGTGCTGATAACTTCCTCAGAAGGTCTTCATTGACAGGGAAAGGTAGCCTTCCATGTGGAAGCAAGTGTTCGAGGAAGTTGCTATTTGTGTTAAGTGTGTTCCTAGCCAATTCTTTTCTGAGCGCAGCAATATTGAGTTGGTCGGTGGGAATGGAGAAATCCGACATGTGGTTGGCTTTAGCCTGACGTGATAAAGGGAATTCGGAGTCAAAGAAAGCATCAGGTTTGGGACTCCGAGGGGGATTTGGATTTGGGCAGTGAGCTGCAGTACTGCCAGCAGCTTGTACAGGAGTGGGCGACGGCATGCATTCCATCTCCTCGATTGTGTTAAAAGAATGAGCCGGAGCCTGAGATTGTTCTTGGCCTGTGGCCAACATCGGTTGAAAAGTAGGGCGTGAAGGGGAGAAACTGCAAGGCGGATATGGTGAATCGTCCTCGTAGAGGGCACTAAAGCAAGTACTGTCCAGGAATGTTTGGGTTTTGTACAGTGACAGCATGACTTGCAGGGCAGGCGAAGGCAAGGTCTTTGAAACTGACAAATACCCTTAAATGAAACTGAGCCGCATTACATAATATATTGGTTACATCAGAATCGGAGAGATAACAATTTGTGTAGAATCAGATGCGTCAAAAACCACCATCCTTGAGTTAGATAACAGTATTTAGTCCAATACCTGTAACAAGTCTGCCGCCATCCTATCCAAGATTAGTTTACAGTATTTCGAAATTTTAGTAAGTTGCGCACTTTTTCTGAGATGCAAGAGTTAAATTGGGGCAACATTGGACGAGGACTAGCGACAACACCTATATCAGTTTCTTGGCCACGGCCTTATTCGGAATAGATACCGGATGTCGTATCATGTATGGCCAACGAAACCATGGCCGCAGATACCAACGAGAGGTCCGAGTCATCCAAACCAAAAGGCGGCTTTGGCCCAAATGAACCCTTTGAGTTAGGACACCAAAATCAGTATGGAAGCTAGAGAGGGTGCATTGACTATACATACATGGGAATCCATTACCTGCTTGCCCGAGTAGTTGTCTCGGATGATTATGTTGGTAGCAGAGGTCACTGGCATCAGCCACCTCTCGACACGAATGTCAGTCGTTCCATCGGTGGTAGCATGCACGTTTGAATCATCCAAAGTGTTGGGTATGTATAGCAAGGGTTCATTGCGAGGTGGTATCGGAGCCGGCTGTCCTGGAATTCGTGAATATGACCAGGAAGGATCGTCGGCAGGTAGGGTGTCCTGACGAGATAAACCAGTGGAAGACATGTCAACGAAGGCTTGATCAAAGGGCTACTAGTAGAGGGGTGCTGCAGAATTGTGGCGGCGCGCACCTTTATAGAATTACTTAGAACATCAAGTTCAAGTTCCAGTCAAAATCGTGTCGCAGAGCGTGGAAAACCGAGAAACATTCTCGACGTGGAAAGTTCAAGTTGACAGGTTGAAACCTGTTGAAACCTAGCCGTCGTCAGTGCTTGGCAAGTTGTGGACCTCCGTGAGAACGCGCTCACGCTCGCGCTTCAGCCTAGCGTTGATGACAAATCGATCAACTTCATATGGAGCTGCTCAGCGCTCAGCCTGCATCGCTTGGATCATTTTTCTATTTACCTCGCTTTGAAGATAGTATAAATACCTTCGCTCATTTGCAACGATGGCCATCAATAGTCGCCATGCCACCAGTTAGTCCAAGCCCTGCTCCATCCCAGGATCGCATCTCCGACTCCGAGGCGGCTGAAATCTTGCGTCTCAAGCGCAAGCTTGCTGCTACTCACCAGGAACTTGATGAAGCCCGTGGCAGTCGTCTGAAGAAAATTCCGTGAGTTTATTGATCAACCTTTCACTGTCGTACTGAATACTATCCTATAGGACAGCTGTGACAATGGGACGTGGAATCAGACGCCTAATCTCGCTTTTCGAATCCATTGAGGTGATCATTAACGAAGCCGACAATCGCCTTCAAGCTGAAGCAGAAGGTCAAGATCCTCTGGAACCAACCACCGATGAGGAGATTGAGGCACACGAAGCGTAAGTCGTTCGATGGTCATGCTATTTAGGCTCCGACAACTGACAGATTGAATTTCAGCTCAGAGCGTACTTTCAAGTCGTACACACTACTTCTACGCCTTGTTCCGCAGCTCAAGGATATGATGGGCGACCCCACTGTTGACGCTGATACGTTTAATCGTTTCATTTCCCAGGTAAATGTTTTTCATCTTTTGTATGACTTTCTCTTGATACTCTCCGCAGCTCCAAAAGGGTGCAAATGATGCACGTAGTGACGATGTCAGGCGCATAAAGGAGGAAATTGCAAACTGGATCAATCAAACACTCTCCCCAACAACTCCCCTCAGCCTGAAGCAACGCGATGACCGTGGTCTTCAGAATGATACCACAGGTCGCTTGTTATGTCCAATTGAACTTTCCTGGGATGATGACGAGTACGTTATACCTTATCGACACTTATCGCTTACATATATCATTTGATAGTGTTCGTCGCAAGGTTCGACATGCAGAACTCGATATATCTGAGGACTATTTTCTCGCTTGCCTTTATCCCAGGGGACTTGGAAATCCAAATGATGTGGAACGTGGTTTCCTTCGTAGTGGCCTTTTAATTAAGGTACGTGATTTTTCCTTCAATTATTTACCTACTAACCGAACATCAGACCTTTTGTGCGCTTTTCACATCACCATCATCCTCAGAGGCATTCGACGAGCAAGAATCCGAAGAAGGCCTCAGTCGGAAGAAGCAGAAATCAGCTTCTCATAAGAAGGCGACAAAGACAAATGTCGCGACGCTTCTTCATATGGAAGGGAGAGTCACACCGAGAGCAATTGCGTATGCCGCAACTCTGGTATGTTCTTTTATATCACACTTACTACAAACAGACTTCATGATTTATGTGTAGCTTGTCTTCAACCTGCATGCCGCTTCACAATGGGTTGAAGATTGCAACAACTTCAGCTTCCGAGGCTTTTACAACTTCATCATTGATTTCTTCGAGTCTGACAGTCAAGGCAGCAATCAACGTGCCGACCTTCTTTTGAGGTGGTGGAATCAGTGAGTCCTTTCATTGCAGGCTTTGAATTCATTTTTGACCTTTTAGACAAGTATTTCCAAATCATATTGCGACGACTGTCAAATCTCGCAAGTCGCGAATGAAGCTCAAGTCGCAACGGCAGGCCCAGGCGAGACCTTCAGAGGGTCTTTAAGTGTACCTTCCAACTCTCCGAGTTAGTATATAGCTACAGTACTTGTCGTATTCTAGCATTACCGTTATTCATCATTTGCAGTACAAGTCAATGGCCTGATCAGGAATTTTTTAGCAATGCTGATGCTGAACAAGCCCGATGGCATCGACTCGGATCAGCCAGTCTGATAGATAAACCACAACGTCAAGAAGTATTGACCACGACTGATGAGCAATAGAAATTGTTCCTGATGCTTGCGAATGGCAATAAGCCCGACAACAATTTGGTACTGATCAGCCAGTCTAATAGATAAACTACAACATTGAGAAGTATTGACCACAACCGATAAGCAGCAGAAATTGTTCCTGATGCTTGCGAACGGCAATAAGCCCAACACCAATCTGGTACTGATCAGCCAGTCTGATAGATAAACTACAATGTCGAGAAGTATTGACCACGACTGATGAGCAACAGAAATTGCTCCTGATGCTTGCGAATGGCAATAAGCCCGACACCAATCTGGTATTGATCAGCCAGTTTAATAGTAATCATAGCATCGAGAAATATCAACCATGACTGATGAGCAACAGTCGGTCAGCCGGATAATGACAATGTTTTGAAATTGTTCCTGCCGCTTGCGAACAGCAATACACCTGGCACTACCGTTATCGATCTGAGCAGACTGATCAAGACAACCATTTCTTCCAGGAATGACAGCAATCTGATGGCAAGTACATTTAGGAATGTGAGCGCATAATGTTTTTATAATGGATGCTGTAATCTTACTTGAGGTTATACCAGCTACAGCACGTTCTACGGATTTTAGCGACCTTCTATGACCTTGTCACACTTCCCACAATTTACTGATGACCATATATATACATCGTGGATAGTATCACGTGCATCAAATCCTTACAGAAACCATCAGGACATGAAACATAAGTGATCAGATAAAAGCACAAGCTGTCTTAGTGATAAGTAATTGACAGCTTTTACCAGGTTCATGCATTCCTAGCAATGTTGTTAGAACAATGTACACCAATAGCAGCTGTCCTACCATCCAATATCACATAGCTTGGTCGGCATTGTATCACACTATACGTCTTGTCAAACTGTTTCTGCGCTGTGTTGTCAATGAGGTCTTGTGTTGGATCCTCATAACCATCGTCCTCAAGCCCCATCTCAACAATGAATTTGAACTGGTCGAACTTGGTGAAAACCGCAATGATTGGGACTAACAAATGTATTAATAACTCCCAAAAGCATATCACAAGCGAAGTCAATACGAACTATTTTTATCTGGGTAGACATCATTGAAATATCTCATGTCCAGGGTTGGACGTTGATTATCCATGGGGATACAAAACCTGCGTCGCTATAGATATCATCCGTAAGCACGCTAGTCACGAGAAAACTAACCATATTGCATGTAACCGATCTTCCAGTCGCTTCTCTCCTGCCTTCTTGCGCACAAAGTCTTGCACTATCGCCAGTTCGTCTTCGCTGCCAGACTCGAATCCACGGGAGTCATGGAAAATATAGCCCTTGTTGTTCTCGAAGACCAGCTCGTCGTTGATATTATGTTCGCCACGCTGAATGGGAATGATATCAGTGATCACTATTGGTAGATAAACTCAACCGAACCTGATCAGAGTATTCGAGTTTAACCTAGCAGAATTCGTAGATAAGGAAAGCGAGAGGATATGACTACGTACTTCTGTGCGAGAAGTTCCTTCAATTCGATAGACCTTTAGGCTCTCTGTCGTGTCGCATACTCGTTGCAAAATAGTCGTCTTCCCCGCATTTGCTCTTCCGATAATAAGCACTCGAATCTTGATGTTCGGGCGGGTAGGAGACGATCCCAGGGAGGCCATGACTGATACAGGATGCAAAGAAAGAGGAGGAATGGAGCGTAAAGATGAAAAGGACGAGGGTTGTTATCAATGGACAATACATTTGACTGCACACTGCACAGCCTTGCACAGCAGTCACAAACACCTGTCACGCAGGAAAACTAAAAACATTTTTTAGCGTCACATTTGTGTTTTTACTTCAGAATCTGGTCGTTAAGATAACAGAGAGTGGTATTCATAGTTGCGACGAAAGGGCAGGATTGGCCCAATGTCATTGGATCAGTCAGAATCAGAGCCAAAGATATTGTGTCGTGATGTTGGTGATTGCAACACATTTACAGCGTGGATAGAGTCAACAGCCTACATATTAAAAATCTTTAGGTCTGGTGTAGGCTTCATAAAATTGGACGCCAAGGTACCAAATTCCTCCTTACAGCTGGGAGAGAACCTAAAGACAATTTATACTCAGCCAGAAAATCTTCTGCCTTGAAAAGTTCCACAGCACGCACCAAAAATAAAAACAGGACACCATGCTGCCAGCAGCAAAGCGACATGTTGTGTCCCAAATGGCGACGGTGTTCGACGTCCACTAACGAGATCGACAAAGGTCGTCATGAAGGAAAGAAATTGAATGAAGACAAATGCACTGAATAGTTGGTCGTAAGTGGATGCAGGTTGACGACTAGACAACCATTTTTAAGCTTACAATTGAAATAAGATTACGCGCCATATGGCGGGCGACAACCATGCGGGTTGTCGTCTTGGCTTCTTGAAAGGACCTACGCAGGTAAACGAGAAATCAGAAAAAGGTTCTTCATGCAAGAGTTGTAGCAACCCACCATTAATTGAAAAAACCATGGACGTTGGCGTATTCTCCGGACCAGTTGGAGACATAGAGTGCGTCTGCAGATGGCCAACCTCTTCACCCAGACCATTTTCAACCGTCCCTGCAAAATCAGGGCCCGCTCTCTTATTTGCTTGAACTTGAATATCCCCATCGACCTCCAGCATTGATTTGAGGTCAATCTTTTCTCTCACTTCCTCAACTAGGGTTCCCGACTCACTCGTGAGCAGCTCTATTTTATGCATGCTGATCACGTCATCGTGGTCTGTCCTCGATGATGATGGTCGCAGCATGTCTTCCTTTACATCATCCACCACACCGGTCTGGAAAAGATCCGCCCGCGCACGACAGACAGGCTGTGCTTGTATCTCCCCCCCTCCCTCTTGCAGATTACCAATGGTTGCTGCAACCTAATTCTTAAGATCTACCGGTTGATAATCATTCGCAAACGCTGGGAAGGAAGAAGACACATCTGAGCTCCGTTCATCCACGTCCAATTCGCCTCCCTGGAAGGAGAAATACGATGAGGTCCTACTCAGCCGGCGCTCTGTGTCTTCAACTCTAAACGAACTTCGATTATTACCGCTCTGTGCAATTTCTATGTGTCCCCCAGTCACTGACGAATTCGGGCTTGCCGAGCGACTTCCACCGTTCACCTTGACCCTCAATGAGGTCAATGGAAGAGGCAAAGGTGGATCTCCCGATATCCGCTCTTGCTGACGTTGTAAATCCTTCCCATCAATCCTGTTTCTACTCCCATCCAATGCAGTCTTTTCGCCCTTCAGCACCCTCATAGACAGAATTGATGACTTCCTCGAGACCGTTAGAGCCAAGTTAACGGGCATCATTGCAGCCTCTCGCAATGTCAATCTGTTTGTGTTCTTTCTTGATGCACTGGAACCCATTCTACAAGGACCCACGGCTGGCCCTGTACAAAGCGAATCATCCGGTAGAGAACGAAGGAGGTGAAGGTTAGTTTTCCGTATGCGGAGAAAGGAATGTATAGACTGGTAGAAGATGGGGATAGAAATAAAGAAAGGAATTCCAGAAGAGCCAAATAGGCGGACCCTAAGAATTCTCGTTCAGAAACAACGCAAGGGGAAATGATAAAAAGAACACAGATACCATTCTGGAGACATCGAATCGCAGCACATGTCGTCCGTAGGAGAAAAAAAGCCGAACGAAATAGAAAGGCCCACATAAGCAGCCGTCGCCACTATTGGGATAATGGCAATAGGGATAGCAAATACTTTTCGCCATTGTAGTGCTCTAAATTTGGGATGATAAGCACGAAACTTACTTAAACTTAGGCAACACATACCGCTGAGCATCTCCCCAAGTCTTCGGCTTTTGTACTGCCATGCCCGTAGCCAGCGAAAGCGCCAATATGACACCAGTCTTGATGAACGTCCCAACTGACATTAAAATCGATTGAGCTTCAGATGAAGTATGGTTATATGACAATCCTTGCAACGACACTTTTAAACCATACCCAAGCAAAAAGATCTGGGCATTAAGAAAGGGTTCATGCGATAAATCATGCCTACGCAAGATGACGACGGTTAAAAACATCAGACTGACCAAGAAAGCAGACACTCACCAAGGCAGAACATCCCATGCGTGAGCGTGCTTCCAATGCAATACAACACCGGTCCCCACTTTGTCCGGACTAGACGACCGAAGGACCAGAGGAAGATCCAGCAGCTCAACAAGCCTTCCGGGGCATAAAAAGTTGGCTACTGATATAACAACGAAAGCATGAGACAAGACAACTCACCAGAAAGGGAGGAAATGAACCAAATGACTTTCAACCCGAAGGGCAGCATTCGTCTAGATTGGCTGGCAGTATGCAGAGACTGTGGTCTGGCCGTGCTATGTAGTCGAAAGGAAGTGGAAACAGGGCAAGAAGCAAATACATAATAAAGCAAACTTTATTCGCTTTAGCGGACGCCGTCGAGGGAACTTTTTGCACCGTATTAAATATATTACGTCGCCGGAAGAGAAAACAACCCAAACACGGCCGTACAACAGCATGACAGAATTCCCATCGAAAAAAATCACTGTTCAGAGTTGACTCGACGTTGGCTGTCAGTAGTCATTCGCACGACGCAATACCTCGCGGATACCCAATTTGGATATGCACTAACTAAATATGGGCAGATTATCCCATGTGTTTGATTTCGGTTTTCACTTCTGACTACATGTGGGAAGCAGATGATTCGGAACGAGAAAAGCACAGCTTATCTTCCATCAAAATTCTGTTTCCCGTTTTCTTTCTGTAACAGGAGGAGTATGGATGGCAAAGCTCCGCTTCTCCAGTTTTTCGGCTTTACGCAGACGAATTCAAACGACGAAGTAATGCAGGGCCAACCCGATACATTTCATCGTGCGGGTAAAAGATGAATAATAGATATCAGAAATACAAGTTTACCGTTTGAACGAAACGAGTAGCTCGGAGTGGTGATTCATTTTGTATGGATCAGCCAACTTGCAAAAAGCTCACACTCGTCAGATGCTTCCTATCATAAAGCCCGTTTACACTCCTTCTTGTGGCTAATCCAGTGTGATTTCTGGCACCCTATGTCACAATATCTGAAGAAACCACGATGAGATTCAAATTGAGACTTGTTTGATAAATATACACTTACCGGGTTTTAGCACAGCCGCTGCCTGTGTACGAGAGATTAGACACAAAATGTAAAGAAAAGGGGAGACTGACATTTCTTTAATGCAGCAGAAGGATTCCCACACCAAGAACAACGGTAGAGTTCAACGTTCTCAATGTTAACCTTCCTGACATTCTCACTTGCTCCGCACCTCAATTTTTGTTCGAGGGTGCCGTCTTCTAAACGCATGTCCTCGAGCCATGTTTCGAGGTCGTCTTCTAGCTTTTCGTGGTCTACTGCAGGAGCATCTTTCGTTTTGATATTATCCAGCTCCTCAAAGACACGTGAAAACTCTTTCATGGCCTGAGAGTAGTGTTTGACGACTGCCTGTTGAGCAAGGCGCAAATTGGTATTCGGTGGACGACCACCAAAATATTTACTGAATTCGTCGGCGATCTTGAGTTTTTTGAGGTTGTCCTTTACACACCGAAGAATTAAAACCGTCCATAGATCATGTGAAAGACTTACATCTAATTCCCCCAGATCCGGGCTCAACCTCTCTTTGGTCAACATGGTCAACAAAATATACCAATATCCCACGTTCTTCATGTGCCTATTGTCCGGCGGCGCTTCGTCCACATATTTTTTCGCATCTTCCAACGCACTCATCAAGAATGCAATACCCTCTTCCCATTTCTTCTCCCCGGCATCTGGCAGATCTTGCAACAGCTTGAGTCCCATATCACCTGCATGCTCCACCGCCCGCTGCATCATCTGGTACTTGACAAATGGCGTGATGGCTTTGCACTTTAACCCTTTCTTAGCAGCTCGTAAACCACTGACATTGTCTGCAGAAAGAGTGATGGTGTAATAGAAATAAGCCTGGTCGGGATTTCGCTGGATGCCTTTCTTCGCAAGAGCAACCGCGTCAGGGACGCGTTGCTTCATGATGAAGTATTTGATGTCTAGAATATCCGCCAGATCCTCTTCTTTGGGATTTTTCTTTGCCCTGATAGCTCTCGCGGCATGGGGTAGAGAATCCGACCACATGGTAAATGGCAAACCCAAGTCTCCGCTAACATGCCGTCCTGCTTTGGGATCTTCGACTTCAAAATATCCATCCGGGATAGAGAATTCTGTTGACAAAATCAGAGATGCTTGCTCCAACCCTAAGGCGTAGAGATCGTAAGTCTGTACACAAGCAAACATCGCCTTCTGAAATCGACTAGTGCATGAGAGTGTTAAGTAGAGTTCGGTCTTTGTCTGGCCATATTCCCCAATAATGTCAATCAGATGCGGTGGCAAGCCACTTTCAATCGCAGCAAAGAGAAGCCTAGGATCGAATTGGCGAAGGTCATCCTCAGCTTCGAGATAATATAGCCTGATTAGTCCCCCGAGACAGGAACAACGCGTCGCCCAATCCTCGCTCCGTAAACCCGCCACTAAAAAACGGATTGCAGAAGGATACGCCTTGTATGCACTAGATGCATGTAACGCTGACCTCGTCAGTAGTTCAAGGGCATGTTCTATCATCGCTCTCGGACGCCGGTGTGGCCTCTTGATCGTCTCCAACACTGTCTTAAGAATGTCGACCATGTCCAGCGATTGAAGGACTTGTGGGTTGGAAGGTTTTGAGTCACCTTCGACGGCAGTGCAGACAGAATGTGCGAGGGTAATCACTCCGAGCTCTGAGACTTGCTCATCGTCAGGAAAAGCGCGCATGAGCTCTGTGAACGTCTTAGCAGATTTGGCAATCTCGCAACGTATGCTGGATCCGCCGTGGTGAGTTATCGTGCTCAAAGAACGAAGGGCTAGATGGCGGGTTTCATCTACGTTTAGTAACGGCAAGATCTTATCCAGGATGCCTTGTACAATGGTGAAATCAAGGAATGGAATAGAAAAAAAAAACACAAAGTGCTCTACCTTTGTCGAACAACTTGTTTCGCAAGAGAGAATCTACGCACATTCTCGCTGCAATGCCAACAATTCCCCCTTTTACCTTGTAATAATTCCCACTTTGTTCGTATGTTCTATGCAACTTTGAATAAATGGAATTGAAATTTGCATGCACTTTTTTCAATCCACTGCGCGTTGTGAGATCTGTGCCAAACGTCCAAATACTGTTCTTTACCGAGGTGGACAGAGTGTACAGGTACTAACCTGGAAGCTCGAAATAGTCGCAAAGAATATTCACGACTATATTCCATCCTTCAGCATTTTCAATTTGGGGTAGAAAAACATTTGTAATTTCCGGCTGAGGTCCTGAGGATGTCGAGGCCGACGGTGTTTTTGGCTTTTTTCGACGTGCACCAGGTCCAGGCATATTTAAAAAAGTAGAAACAGAAGCAAAATATGGAGCAGGAGGAAGGATCGATTGAAAGCAGGGCTAGGCCTGAGTCAGGGTCCTCGACCAATCAGCTTGTATCACGGGATGTAAGTACTACTACCATGAATTAATACTCATAACTACTTTCACCGTTGTTTCCAAATACCTTTTCATAAACTTATAGTTCTAGTCTCTCATATAAAATGATCTCTAAGCAATCTGGAAGTCGGGGAAATATCCCGATGGAAGTAACCGTGTAACATCATGTGACTTAGACGCGTCAACAAGGCCAAAGCAACACGACGCGGTGATTAAACAGGCATGAGTCAACTAACCCACATATCTGTTGATGCACACCATGAGCTCCCTGACTGTGAAACACACTTATGGCTCCGAAACCGCCAGTTCCTTAAGTCTCCTCAGCCACCCTCATCCCCGCTATCTACGCTTTCCTCCTCCCCGCCAGCCACCCCAGCCATCGTGCGACCCTCCAAACGTCTATTTTCCGATTTGGCAACATCCCCCGCAGACGAGAATCTTCCATCTACCTTTCCATCTCTGAAACGTCCCAAAACATTTTCGAAACCAACTACAGTTGCAAGAAAACCAGGGGCAAAGGCTATCTCCAAGACTCAGAAGACTCTCACACAACTGCATTTTAATATTGACCAAACTATCCTGCGTAATTGTTCCCTTTGCGACTTGTCTTACACGAAGGGTGCTCCTGATGACGAAGCTCTGCATCGTGTTCACTGTTCTCGCGTTCGACAAGGTATGGAATGGGGTCGCGAAGAGGAGAAAGACCGTGTCAGGAACGGAAAGACGGCCGTAATTGAAGTTAGAACCGATATCAAGCTAAGAAATAACAAGAAAGGTCGAATAATTAGCTTTTCTGCTGATATCGGCGGAAAGCTCGGTACCAAAGTTGGTAGAGGTTGTTCGTCGTATTCGCATCATACTAATTTATTCAAACTTACAGCTTGCAACCCTTCTCCAAACGATAAATTTATCCCTATCTGCTCCTGATCTCACCCCATCAGTTCTGCGATCTTCCAAAGCCTATCTCTTCCTCATCCCACACGAAAACCAATTACAACGCGAACGCATTGTCGGTTGTGTCCTCGCGCAACGCATCACAACAGCAATGGCTATTGTGCCATCCTCCGTCGCCACTTCTGACGCACCCCCTCTTACCACACCAGTCGTAGTCGACACCACCACCAACCTTTGTTGTTCACCAACACCACTCCCGACCCCCATGGGTATTTCCCGACTTTTCGTTACCCTATCGCACCGCCGTCTTGGAATCGCGCGAGCACTGCTTGATGCAGCAGCGGCGACGTTTATCTATGGATGTCCTTTGGACACTCGCAAAGGACAAGTAGCATTTTCTCAACCCACCGGAATGGGACAAGCAGTCATGAACAGCTGGGGCTGTACAAGAGTATACGAAGAATAATATTAATATCAGTTGACATAGTCTTTTTATTTTTGTGGCACATTTGTAGATTCACTCACTCTAGATCTGTAGCTTTATCGATGATCCAAACAATATATGTTGTTGTACAGGCCAAAAGCGCTTAAGGCCTTATCGAGGACCAAATACCAAACTAGGGCCTTAGCGGTCACCCTAATCGCCCTGCATAGGCAACCCAGCTTTCCGACATAAATAGAAGAGTTCAATTCGAGCTTGTGGCCTATGCCGAAGTATCATTATTGTCGGTTGATTGTTAACCTTGCATAAATGATGTTCTTATGTTGGAAAGCGCCCAAGGTAATTACAAGAAGCTTTGACATTTCCATAACTATTCGAATTGGAATTAGCCTTGCTTCCACTGTCATGGGTAAGAACTAGCCTACGCAGTGATTGTAGAATGCTCGGCTGGGATTTCTCACGAATTATTTAAAAAACGATGGAAACGATAAGTAAGCTTGGCAGGATTTCCTTTTTTGAAGCGGTTTTCCAAAAATGGACGCAGACGCGCTTATTGCACGTGACTGACGCGACTTGCCAAATAACGCTGAACACAGGCAACCATGACAAACTTGAATGTCCATGTTCGCCGACCTCTTCAAATCAACCTACATGCGCTGCTCCAACAATCGAATCCTACCATTGACCTCGGTGTCCAATCGTATGAGAGCACAACAAGGAATTTCCTTAAAGCTGTTACCAACTACAAGAACCGTGCCATGACTGCTATCGGTGAAAGGCGAAAGCATCAGGTTCAAGAGAAGAAAAAGATTCTGGACAGGATAACAGTTGTAGAGAATGAAACGGCGCAGTGCAAGTTGAAGGAGATTGAATTGGTTGCTCGTATGTTACTCTGTTTTTTTATTTATTTTTATAGCCAGTTCCTCGAATTCATCATCGGATCCGATCCTCAGAGTTGGAACGAGAGAAAGAAGAAAGGAAAGACGCTGAGCTCACGGTCGCTGCGTTTAAACGGCAATTAGCAGCTCTCAAGGACAAAGCTGTCTCAGTAGAAGCAGACATTGAACAATATCGTGCCATAGTCCAGAACCTACGACGAGGTTGAATCCCTTCATACCCTTCTTATCTCATATCCCAACTCATAATTTGTCTACTGTTAGAGAAGAACAAAGAACGCTCGACGCTAAACTCTCATGCATCCCACATCCCTCCTGATCTTCGAAGCTGCGAACACCGACTAGCTATGACCATTGAAGGAGTACAACAAGACAGACTCCTCATTCGATTCTTCCGCCTTGACCCCACTGACTCAGAGAGAGACGCGAGCTTTGTTCTGGATATATCAGGTCAGAATTACAAAGGTATGTCATTAATTTTCATATAAGCCTCAGGCCCGCCCTCACTTCGCAGTGATTACCGCTTCTCCGCACTTGTCTTCAATGGCGATTCTTGTCAACACCCTTAACGAGTCGAGGGATATCTACAACTTTATTAAGGATGTACGAACCGCATATAAACCCTTAGTAAGTCCCTTTTCTTCCTTTCAACTTGGAGGAAAACTTTTACTTATGCTATTTCAGTTTGACATTAGCTCACGATCAAATATTCCTTGACCAATCATTGTAAACGAGATCAATTGCCGAACCATCCGATAGATGTAATTTTTCGCCAAAAAGTTATATTCTTAAATGATATTCGGACATTCGCCACAAGTACCAGCCCATCTCCCTTTCTCTCGTTGTCAAATGCTCGTCTTGTCGTCATTGTACAGAGTACTATCTTCCAATGTATGCCGTTATATTTTGGTCTGTGGTTGTTCTACATCAGAACAGGACGAGGACGACCTCGAAGGCGTAGTATTGAGCTAAAAATTTGTCCATCATCAGCGTTGGACGATACACATTCAGTTTGATACAAATATTACAGATTACAGATTATGTATTATACAGTCCACATAGCATGTTCAAATCTCTTCCCAAAACATAACAACTTTGATAGCACTAATCATATTCTAATCTCCCTCCTAGTGTGCCATATCCAAAGAACACCATAACCGCAGGCCGTAAAACAAGAATTCCAGCACATGCCATCCCAAAGCACAGGGTGATGATGAGAAAGAAATCGCGGGCTGTGTTGAGAAAACCAAGAGTAAGAAGGGCAACATTCCTCAGTGAAGAGATACGAGAGAACTTACAGAGGCGCTTCTCCTGCACCTTCCACCTTCTTCTACGCCTCAATGTCCTTTTCGTTGCGTGCTTGACCCTAACCTCTGCATAATTTTCCGTCCGTCGGCGCGTCCTGCCTCCTTTGTCGTCACCAGACTTTAGAAGGACGAGATCTTCAGCTAACGTTCGCCAAACTTCATCGTCGGCGTTGGGACCGCGGTCAGGTAATGGATATGGAAACACAGCCAGAGGTGTACTCCCACCCGCCTCAGTGCTACTTGCTAAAGTTGAAATGTCCTCATCCTGCATAAAAATAGATGGAAACCGTACGACCGCAGCTACCGGACCAGGATCTTGAAGCGTCGTGTCACCTATCGTAGCTCTACGACTCGAGGTCGCTTCCACCGTACTCGCCATGGATGAGGAAGATAGGAAAGATTCTCCCTCATTCAAACTTTCTTTTTCTTCTTCTTCTTCTTCTTCCTCCGAAATCGCTTCTTCAAAAGCAGCGTCCACAAACCCTTCTTCAGGCCCGCTTCCAACACTAGACACAGAACTGGCACCACCTGGACTCCATGACCCCTCAGACCCAGACTCCAGACCTAAATCCACGTCAAAGTCCAAAGTAGACCCAAGTCCTCTCCGAAACACCCAACTAAGATTCTCCACCCGGAACCGGAACTTTTCACTGACAGTCAAGGGGGGGGAGAGGTAGGCTTCCTTGGTACCTGCCCCAACTGGAGCATAGTCTTTCAAGGCTGAGCGAGGAGTTTGGTCCATGTAGTAGATTTGGCCAGGAAATATAGGGCTGAGGATCTGTTCGGATGCCTTGCCTTTGCCTTTCAAGTCACGCACAGCGTCGTCCGCGACGTCTCCCGGTGCATCCATGTCTTCTCTGTGAGTGACATCGTGTTCCTGCGTTTCTTCGGGTGACAGAAGACCGTGATCTAAGGGTGGTGGGCCAGGAGAGCTATCAGTCGTTGACCTGGAAATCGAATCTGACTTCGACATAGGGGAAGATGAACAATTTGCGATGTATTGTATACTGTAAATGATGTCCGGCCAAGGGAAAATTCCTATTATTGTCGAAATTTTAGATGTAGTAGAACCAATGACAGAAAAAGAAGGTCGATGTTGTCAATGGAAAGTTTGGATGGATACGAACTGGAGTCGACGCAGTGATCAGTAAATATTTGATGTGTGAGGAGCCTACTATGGTTTTACTGGACTCGATGGAAAAAGTTGAGGAGCAACATGAGGCGCACATGTACGTTGTCAATGAACTTGGAGCAGTGCAAGCTTCATGATGCAAAGATAAGATAACATGATCTCGACACAAGAAAAAAAAAAACTGTGGCGGTCAGCCCTGATACGCATGATATGGCCAAGGCCAGGGGTTGGTGCCATGGCACTGTTAGATTGGAAGAAGTGTCTAGAGAGTGGCTAGTAGCTGCAGTATACAAAAGGCGATACTAAAAGAGAGTACACAAAGTGTCAAGCAATAAAACGTCCAAGCAGAACAATGAATGAAGCAAAAAATACAAACACAAAGTTTCACCTCCCAGCGAACAGGCTGACACCGACACCCAAGCAAAAGCCGCCCAGCAGAGCCACCCTCACCTGCGTCTCGTTCAACACCAACCATATCTCCCGCACTGATTCACCTAGATGCGCCTTGAGAGGACCAAAAAGAGAAAACGACAAGGCGATCAACGATGGAAGATGTAACGGGTCAAAGGTAGGAGCACTTGTATACGATGCGTGCCCTTGTTGTTGTTGAGGCACCTGAGGGCTCTCGGAACGTTTCTCATCTTGTAACGTAGAATAGGTCGCATGCTCCATAGGGACAGTCCTCTCAGTAACCGTCAGTTCTCTCGTCCTCCGTTCCATGTCCACATCCCTCGAGAGGGTGTCCAACCACTCTGCTTCCCATTTCGTCTTGCACCACCCTTCTTTACCCTCGGCTGAAGCTGGACCATTTCCACTTGCATTCTTCTTACCCCGCTCGCTCTCATCCAGCCTTCTCTTCTTCAACCTCGATATGCCACCTTCATCTTCACTACCGCTACAAAGAATCTTCTCCACAGACCGCTCTACTTCTCTCCATCTCAGAAACCTGTCCGCTGCCTCGTTTCTCAACAGCGCCAAGGTTTCCGGCGAGTGAAATAGCCCACTTCTGAGGCCGACTGCAGAAGATGGACGGAAGGTCGACAATTTTGAAGGAACAACGATGTCGTCAGCTAGGCCTCGGTGTCGCCCGTGAAGTCGAGGAAGGACAATAAGTGGAATGTGCGCCGAGAGAGCGGAAATGATCTGAAGGTCAAGAGACGTTGGAGCTCATAACATGATTTTCTCAGTAGAAAAGCGAAGAAATTTTAAGGGCGACATACCAGAGGGGAGAAGGAAGACCATAGCGGTATACAAGGGTGAATTTGATGACGCAAGAAGGTTCACCATCGTACTTGAAGGTGCCGTATCCGGGTGAAGAATACCGTGAAGTGTTTGGAATGGCACCTCAATTATGTTTTTCAGTCTTGATGTAAGTTCCATAGCCTAAATCGCCTTGGGTCAGCAACGAAATGGTGAATACAGCGTTTTCAGGCATGTAACACAAGCTTTGCCACAAGTAGAAGAAAGTTGATGCTTACATCGGCGTCTTGAGAGTATCCTGGCAGCTCGACGATATGAACATTCTGTGTCGGTTCATACCTCTCAAATCCAAACATGTCCTTTCGTTCTATCCAATCTGTTGATGCCCGTAGTACCTTTCCATAGCTGAACGAGCCATCTACATCTGCAGCGTCAGTACCAGCAACATTATTGGCCGCGCCGACACCTTCTTCCCAGTCTTCCCATGTGCCTACGTCCACAACGTCTTCGTTTTCCTCCAACAACAACCCCGTCAAGAAACTCTTGCCGGCACCTTGAGCACCCAGAACGAGCAGAGTCAACGCGCCCAAAGTCTGACCAAAAGGAGTCGGCCGTCGAAACGCAGAGGGTAAACTAAGGGTTGGAATGATAAGATTATGACCAAGTGGGGAGCCTCGGATAGGTTGCGAGCTGGGAGCGTGATCCTGGTCTTGCTCGTGCTCTGATTGGGGATATGAACCAGGATGTGAACCGCTTCTCGATCTACCAGGGCTTGCAGCAGCAGAAGATGAGAAGAAGAACGAAGACGAAACAGACGGTAGAGATGACTCTGAGACACTATCAAAAGACGGGCTGTGCATTGCACTGTGAATCGGGCTGAGGTTTGGGCTATCTGGCGGCGAAGGCAAGACTAGTGAGCTTGCTACTGATTCTGCAGTAGTTGAGATGATGTGTGGTAGATTCGGGGTTGTCACGTCTGCAGGAGCGAGGGAGTCAACCGGCGGACTCGTGTTTACTGGCTGGCATTTCTGAGGCGTTATTTCTGGGATGTCGAAGTGAAGTGTGCGCACTGTCGATGCGCTGCTGCTCAGCATGGTGGTATCCTCCATGGTAGAGATATTGGTGGATGAGTCGGGGCACGTGGATCTTATCGGATTACTTTTACTATTAGTGGACACGCGTCGCAAATCACATCGGCCCGTGCCGGTCTGAGTACATCTAACCATCGGGGTTAGGGTACGAATTGACAATCAAAACTCTACCGTTCTGTCTTCCCACATCGAGCAACTTATTATAGCTAGAGCAGTTTTGATGCATTGATAACCACATTGAGTCATCAGGAATTTGGACGATGTCTTAAACCACCTTTCAGTACCTTTAGCTGTCTTTAATGACTTGAATGCCTTGAGT
>QDKV01005071.1_pt1 | contig 24813 bp, 31 predicted proteins | sample 1861101 | NCBI WGS metagenome assembly QDKV01 (sample SAMN04275158, study PRJNA302643) | Fungus metagenome, whole genome shotgun sequencing project. | isolation source: fruitbody | host: Mallocybe terrigena | place: Sweden | collected 2013 | reverse complement strand
AAGGGTTCTGGAAATTGTGAGTAGTTTGTTCCACGCGTCTCTCTGTACTTTTGGCAAAATTGAATTCACGACCCGCTTGAAGGGCTTGGGTGGGCTAACATCTTCTACTTCATTGATCCCACGACCGGCGTTGCCGCGGTTTTCAATACACAAGTGTTGCCCCCATTGAATCGGGAGGTAATTGAATATGCGGCAAAGTTTGAGACAACACTGTATGGTGGATTGGTGTGAGAGTACTCTCTTCCAGTGGCAGACTTGGTAATTCTGGGTGCTTATATTCCGGTGATAGATATCGAGTTCAAAGGTAGTGTACAAGGAATAATTAGCAAGGAGTCACCATTGACAAATGCCATCACCATCTTTCCGAGTGAGTAAGGTTTCATAAATTCAGTAAACCAAATCGCAATATAATGAACCCATGATGGTTTCTCATCACACGACATCAATGCGTGAGTACAAAAACATTGTAATCCTGAGGCGTTTGGGGCGTTCAATTAATTTGTTGGTAAACACTAAACACTTTAAATTGACATGTATTGAAGACTACGTAAGGACAAGCTGAATTTACAGAGAGCGTAGTAGTGATGTCGACTCGTAACGGCAGCAGGACTGGATAGTGAATGGCACGGGGTAAGTAGTATTGTGTCCTTGTATTATTGTACCACTCATGCTATAAATAGTAGGATGCTCAGATATATATCTTTTTGACCTGCTCTTTCTCTAAAGTGTGCATGCTACATCTTGCTAACGTCTCCTCCTCTTGAAATTATGTTAGCATCTTCAGTTTCATCTGCGCTCGTGGGCTCTGTACCAGTTTTCCATGGATTCTGGATGTCGCACGGATTAATGCTCCCTGCAGGGCCAATGTTGACCATGTCCACATTCTGGTTCAAATTCGTCAGTGCTGGCATTACGCTGCTGACTGCATTTGTTGTTGCACGACTCTGGCGTTTCCTGTGAGCAACCGTATTTTATTTCACGTTTAGGAGATACCAGTTGTTGAAAGGCGGAACAATGTCATACTTGTCAATGCGCACTCTGCCCTGGGCGCCCTCTCTGCCATGGTTGGTGTGACAGATTACCAGCGTCGAATGCCCACTTTTACGCAAAAATTAATATCTTCTGCCGCACTTCTCGCCATTGCCATGAAGAGTGCTATTCCCGCTGTGATTGCGCAAATCTCGAGTTATGACTAGGCATTGGCCACGTCGGACGTCTGCGCCGTCAATCTAGGTTCTTCTTCACTCTTTGTGGAACTTACCGTCAAAGGAATTCAACTGGCCAATGCTGCCCTCTTCGCGATTGATGCAAACGAGACTGTCAATAATATTCAAATGACAGTGAACACACCTGCAACGCCGCTCCCTATTCCACGGCAATCTTACACGTCTACTTGCCAACCGCTGCCGTCGGCGTGGGATGCACAATATCCATTTACTTTTATGAGCAATTATACATTACTATCACATCATTTTGCGATCAACACCCGGATACCCTTTTCGCTCCAAGTAGCCGACACTTGTTATCGTGCACAACTCGCGACGGCACCATTGTTGAAGTTGAACGGGACCCCAGTCCCGTACGGTCTTTATTATGGTCCTGTTAATGTTTCCACTGCTATTCCGGATTCGGTCACCCCTTACACCGAGCTGTATTATCCAGAAAGGAAATATTCCCCCGGTTACACACTCTCCTCTCACAGGGCACTCGCGAACAGCCCCTTAAGCGTGTGGCTTCCGAATTCTACTCTTATGCAGGGCGGAGACACAACCGCTCTGTTTTGTTATGTTGGCGGAGTCAGCATGTTTCAACCTAGCTCCCATATTTGCCACCTCACCCAAACCATGGCTCGCTTTATTCGTCCGTCGACGTCGTGTCTCCGATTATGTGCGATACGCAGTACGTTTTTTGTGCAGAGGGCCGATGCTCACCCCCTGGGGGCCAGTCCAGTCTCGTCGTCTGGCTCAATTCTCAAACTGGAGGCCCAGAGTGGGCAGACTTCCAGAAGGTTTTTCAAGTGTTACTGGCAGAGACACCGATGTATGTCGCGTCACTCGGCTCGAATGCCGTGTTAGCGGCCCATACAGCAGACTTCTTCCAGTTTGACGCCACGAACGCAACTACGCCACGAGAGCTCGGACGTCTTTCACAAGCGGGCATGATCATGCTTGCCGCAACTCCGCAACTCCTCGTCGGTGGGTACTGGGATCTCGCGGACTCTCCGTCTCCCCTATCTTCTACGTTATGCAAAAATGTCGTCATCCAGACAGCGAACTCGGTTACTGTTCCCCTCGTTCCATATATCACGCTCCTGGCTATTTCCCTCGTCGTTGTTGCCGTCAGCTACGTGAAGCAGATACCCTGCATGAGGAAGAGCAAGTTATGGCGACACTATGCCTACTCATGGCGCTACACTATTCTGGACAGCTCCACAGGGAAGTTATCGAGAGGCTCAAGGGGGAGCTCAACGGGGTGAATACCACAACGGTGTGGCCCACGTTTAATCCACCGAGTCACTCAGGCCCAGATGTTATTACCTATGGTGATAGTGGATTTAAGAGGTTCTCGGCAGGTGTGTTATATTATAGTATCTCTTTTATACTCTTTCATTTTCCACCCATAGCACAGCTGGCAGAAGATGTCCTGTCACCTTCTGATATATTAGTAGACCCTCCACCAGAAATCGCACCTCTCTTGGCGACTTTTAAGTTCAAACCACAGATTCAGTAGTTTTGAGGGTTACAGGATTGTTGAAAGCAGTTACTAATTGGATTTTCTGTACATTCTACTGGGAATTAAAAGAACGAAAAGAATAAAAGTAGTTCACGTTCAGTGTCCGATGTGCAGGACAGGGTTAGTAGATGGAACGTCGTGCCACGATCCGAGTCCATCTCGACAAGACTAAGGCAATCTTTGTAAAATCACCGTAACTTGTATTCTTTCTTCACCTTATCACATTTGTCTGAATTGGACTTACACGTTCGAAAGCAGTTAGTTCCTGATTTCTGATGAATATTCAAATGAAAAGTACAACTAATTTCTTTATCAGAGCTGAAAATTCACGGCTGAACGTTGAATGTCAGGCGGTTTTTGGCAATGGCGTATTTGTCAAGAGCTCATGATTCTGCAAGTTCTGCGCCAAGGGGCGCCTTTTTCGAGGGCAGCTGTTTATCGCAGAAGGGCGACACTTCCCGCTTTTGTCTGCAATATGAATTGGATGAATTATGAGTAGCAACGGGATAAATGAATGTGCCACCACCGGCCAGTTATGTACTACCCGTTGATGACATTAAATATGTTTCATTTGTGCGTTTTTCAAAATGACCTGACTCATTTCCCAGACCTAGTCCCAGTTATGATGGAAGAGAAGAGGCCTTTGGTGGCATGAATTATAGTCATTCGCCTTGCAAAAGACCAATATTTTTCGTTATTTTTTACGCTGCATATACAGATGTCGAGATACCCACTCCCTTTTTCTCTTGGTCTCCTTGGGTATAGGCATCAAAATTGGGGAGGGCCTGAATTTTTTCCTTACACATGGTGGCAGCTTGGGCCATGTACAAACGTTCGCCAGGGTTTAAATCACCGTGACAGTGGCGACAAGTCAGCTTGTCCGCCGCCGCCACATTCAAGGTTGATTCCAAAGTAGTTAGGTTGTCGATGTTCCCCCACTCAAGGACCTGAGGTATTATTGCAGACGTTCCACCGATAAACCGAAATCTTTTTTCACAGTCCCGAACTAAATCTTTGAAAGCTTCTTCCCAAACCTGATGGTACCGAATCTAAAATGACAAACTTTATGAACAAGTTTTATTCTAAACAGATGCGACCTAACCCAAGGCATGTGATAATGGGCTGGAAGCTTTTCAAGGACGTCAAGTAGTGGCTGACGAGCGAGAAACGTGAGAGCTTTGTTGATGAGCGACGGATAGTCATGTTTGACACCATGAACCAGAACCTCAGGCGCATGTGTCGGGGTGAATTGACTTTATGTTGATAAAATATGACAAGACGGTGATAAGATAAGGCCAAATCGATTCAAAAAATATACTACTCACGCCAGTTGTATTTCGCAGACTTTCATAGCAGAGAAAATCTGATACTTCTCGACCGCCTCTGCAACCTGTAACACGACCCCAAAACCCATTTTCTCCAAGTCTGGTTGCTTTCGTGGATATACAAAGTCAAAAATGATGGCTAAGACCTCGCTAGGCTCCGTGAGGACTGTCACTTCGTCCGGGTCGATAATGACATCGGGTAGATCAGGCCCAGGAAAAAACTCGGTATGAGCCTCAAGGTTACTGCGGTGAACGAAGAAGAAAATGCCATCGGACGACCGAAAGGTGATGCCCGTGTTATTTGTACGGGTGACTAGGGGCAAAAGTGAGAAACCTTTCGACAAGAGGAATGTTCAATAGGCACTGTCATCAACATGTCTTACACTTTGGGTGGTACTCTGGCGGGGCGTTATTGGACTGAGATTCGTATTTTTCTTTCCAAATCCTGAGGATGAATGGAATCGGAAACACTGTGGTGGTTTGAAAATAAAGCATTTGTGCGTTGACCATCAAAGTTCGTCTCAAAATGGAAATACCCCGCACCTGCTATGTACCCAAAGCAAAATATTTTGCACAAAGAAATCAGGGTGCACAACAGAAACTTACACCCTCACCTGTGCCGTCCTTTCCTCCTTCCTCCAAGCTATCCAAGTTCTTGCAGAAACAGGTCCTCTGTGAGCGATCAGCTCAAGAAGCCCAGGCATATTACCGCCTTCGCTCATTCCAGAGAAGAAAGGGCAAAGTTCGGCCTCAAAATGAACGACCCAAGGTTGAAACAGAAATAGTTGCAATTAGCGGGGCCATTGCCACTGCGCAGCATGAACTGGACCTCATTCTTTTGGGTTCAGAGCACTTGAGTTGCTCAACTAGCAAAATTCATCTGTGGAAGCAGCAGCAAGAGGATTTGTAGAACTTTTGCTATCGACTACCCCTCAAAGGGTGTTGAGTTCTTCCAAGGGGACTTCCTATCAACCGCTTAGAATATCAGAGGCGAGTTTACAGTAGGTGGACAATACCCAAAAATAGTATAAAATAGTTTCGGAGAGGTACCGCTTATTATTTAGGAGTAGAGTTCAGAACAACAACAAACCATATTATAATGCAAACATCAAGGGTATGAATTAATGATCTTCTGTCGTAGCCACTGAGTATTCAAGTCCACGTGAGTGTGGCCGACATAAGCAGCGGGAATGTTGTTTCCGAAGATCTCAGAAAGTAATATTCGAAGGGGTGTTCCATTCAGAGTCCAATCGTCTTCTTGGACAATTCGTGCAATCCGTTGCCGAACGTCTGACTTGGGGCGTGGAAGGCGATCAGGGGGGGTAGGTCGCCATAGTAGGACAGTGATTTGAGGAGTGGTGTTGGGGGCAACAGGTGGGTCGATAGAAATAAGGATGACAAGGTTTACCTGAAGAAACAGATGGGAGGGTGGAAAAACAAAGGAAGAAATCTCACATCATCTGTGTGTTCCAGCCAAAGCTGGGCATCGATGCACAGTTGACCAATACTTTCGGAGCTCCCGACCTCGAGAACAACGCTGGGATAGTCGGATCCAGTGGGCCTGACACCACTATCCGGTTGTTTCTTCCTCGGTCCTAGGTCAAAGGCTGGGGTAAAACAGGTAAACAAAAGCTCAAATTGAATGTCCTATTGAACGTACTGGTGGATCCGATGGGCTCACATCCTGGAGTTCCTGGTTCTGTGGGTGTCAAGATCAATCCTCTGAGGGCATCTGTAAAGGCGGTGTCCCAATTTCGAATAGTCACCTCATGGACGCGACCAGGCATGTGTTGAAGGATGAAGTTGTGATCAAAACTGTATGTCACCCTAAAATAAGTCAGGTCAAGGATCATTCTTTTGTATGATCATAACTAACCTCAGTGACCTTCTTTCCTTTTCTTTGTCAAGCAACTTATGGGCATCCTTTAGTTGATCCTCTGGAAGGTTGAAAGCATAGATGTGTACGCCACTGCGTGACGCCCTGTAGAATAGATGAGACAACCCAATAATGAGCAGGCTAGCTCACTGTTTGATCTTTGATCGAATTTGGTAGACAATACCTTTGAACATATTTGTTTCGGCAGTGGTGGAGACAGACATTTGAAAATTGAGAAGTATGGCAGACGTAGACTTGAAAGAGCTTTGTTGCTTGCGTCGTGCGAGTTGTGTCCGATTTGATGCGTCCACAAAGACAAACAATCCAATCCAACACTGACAACGGCGACGACGAGGATCTTCAAGACTATCCTTATCTTTAACGTTGATAGCGAACAGAAAACGGGGTCGTACGCAGCTCGTACGCATTCCTTCTTCTTTTCTTTTACCTGTTGGTATGATATCTGACAATTTCGTGTAGTTCTTATCTTCTATGTAAAAGCAGAGTCTTCCCCATCCTTAATAGCGAAGTATTCAGGCAAAATAAAAGCCAGTTTCTCCCTATCTTCCTTCTTCTGGTTAGCCGATCTTGGCATAATGCTGTACTGCATAGTCCCTAACTCTTCCAGGAATATTTCCGCTCCCTCGCCTGAGATGGCATCATGGAGATCGTGGAGAATGGTAGCCGCGACGAGACGAGAAGTGTCTGCATTAGATGTGAGAGTCTTGAACACTTCTGTGGTAGTGACGGCTTCGGATCCAGAACGCCAAGAGTCGTAATCAGTCGCAGTTGCGATTAGAGCGTAACTTTAGGTCAAAACTCGAGTGAACACTTGGTATGAAGGATGGACATTGAATAATACCTCAATTCTGCCTCACGAGCAAGCTTTGCCTCTGGCAACACGCTCATATTGATCAAATCGCCACCCCATTGTCTGTACATTAAACTTTCGGCCCGGGTAGAAAACTGAGGGCCTTCCATACACACGATCGTCTTTTCTGTGAAAAGCTGCAAGCCTCTCCCGTCCTTTTCCAATGCCTTTTTCACCTCTTTCTCCAACCAGGCCGCTAATTTCCGACTGAACGGATCGCCAAACATGGCATGGGCAACAACGCTTGACCCTTCGAAGAAGGAAGCAGGACGGACGCCCTTTGTGCGGTCAATGATTTGGGAGGGTAAGATGAACGAACCAGGGGCGATTTCCTCGCGGAGAGAGCCTACGGCAGAAAAAGCGATGACGGTGCGAACGCCGAGGAATTTGAGAGCGGCTATGTTTGCACGAGAGGGCACATTAGATGGAGAGATGGTGTGGCCTGGACCATGTCGTGCGATGAAGGCGATGCGGGTGCCCGAAGGAAGAGCCGCAATCGTTATTGGACTAGAAGGGTAGCCCCAGGGCTATTATGCAGGTTTCAATGGGCTCTAGGCTCAGAGGAGAATACGCACTGTCTCTAAGTTTACTGTTTTGCTAGAACTGATATCAGTAGCTCATCGTTATTAACTGACACGTATTACAGACACGAAAGTTAGATTATCCAGATGATAGAGGCCACTTCCACCAATAATCCCAATCAGAACTACCATCGAGTTATTAAACAGATACATTAATCTTTTCAAACGTTCGCACCTTTTTCTCCCCCTGCCATAAGATCTGTAATTTGGATATGAGAATGGTGGGATGGATTGAAGTCTTGAAGAAAACTACTTATTGATTATCCGAATCGATGGCGTGACTTGTCACGCGTGCAACAAATTGATAACATCCGCAAAAATGAGTTTATATATACATGAAGCTATATATTACAGGGGTATCAGGTTAAAACGACCGGTTTGTCCCTTTGTTCCCCTATTGAACCCTCAGGATCCTCCGCATCCAACTGATCAACTTTTTCGTGGCTGTCACCAAGATGTTCTGCCCGTGCGGCCTCCAAGTCAACGCCCTCACTAAAATGCACTGACCGTGTCGTAGCACTTTTAAACTCAATGCCCAAATGTTGGTGCTGTCGGCGACCTGAAGACGTGTTCGAGTCTGCCAAACCCTTGTCAACAGACGGTCCACGTGAAAAACCCTGGTATAACCCAAGTCGCATCTTGCGATAAATGTAGCACGACATGTTGGTTATAATAACGAAGGTTGGAAAGCCGAGTGTGGATGGATAGATTAATGGGCTGGGAATGAAACAAATGACAATGAAACCAAAGTTGAGAATGAGGGTGATTCTGAAAACGATAGTATCAGTATTCCCGCATTGAGGACCAGTCTAGTGGATAACATTTACAGGTGATAGGCCTGTCCTTCTCGTAAAACGGACTTTAAAGAGGTGTAGAAACGTTTCCCTGGTTGCAACCTCCCGGACCCACTGCTTACATTGAGTCCCACCCGCAGAAATGCCCAGGACGTCGCAATAAACACTAGACTGTTGTTCACGAAAGGTCCAATCGCAACGAGCACCACAGACGTCTTGGACTGGACTTCCATGCAATACTGCGTTTTTCCAATGTGCACACCTTTGAGTCCTATCAGCATTGCAATGGCGGTAGCTAAAACTGATAACCATGATAGGGAGAGGAAGGCAACAACGTATTTGTTGTTGTGATAGAGCGCACGGACACGGAAGGCAAGCAGTAGCACGCTGGAGGAAATTGCCAATGGATATACGAAGCTAATACGACGAATGTTGTCACAGTTGTTGACGGGGGAAGCTAAGAAATTTCAGTCCAATTATCGGAAGAGGGGTAAAGGGGACTGACTCGTCACGATGACCAGCCCAAGCAAATACGCGAGGGACGATAGCCTTTATTTTTTCAGTCAAAACGTCTTTATAGTCTCAGGGCTCCTCCCACCTCGCAATACAATAAACTATTGACGGAAACGACATGCGGTAGTGTGTCAACAGTTTATAATCTTGAGGGGTATGTAGGGCTATATCCCACATGAGAACCTAGAAACGGCTTCATCAGAGCCCAACAATAAAAGGTAACAAAGTAGAACACACTGCTACCGACCCAACAGCTACATAAACTTGATTTGTTACTTTGCTGGCCACCTCTGGCGTCAACCATGCCATGGGAGTGTACGGGTTAGGTAGGACGATTGTGCTGTTGGTCGCCGACATGATGCGAACCAAAATATAAAATTTCCCCAAGATCTACAATCGTCAGCAACAACAAAGGGAGGAGAGTCGGAAGAAACACAGAGGCGAGGGATGGGAATTGCAAAGTAAAGTGAGACGCGATCTTAAAAAGAATGGAAAGAGATCAGCTGGGCAGTACATGGGAATATTTTAAAAAGGTACATTAAATAAGACTAAATACCACTAATACATTTCTGCGAAATTCTGTGGTCGCTGTTGGTGATAGCGGAGTTGAGGATGATCAGGAAAGGGGCCCGAATTGAAAAAGAGCTGAAAAACAAATCGACTGCAGTTAGTCCGAACGAGGCGGCAACGATTTCAAAGTACCCATTTTTGGCAATTTGCTGATCGATCGATCTGTCAAAATATATTAATATATACTGATCACGCAGTTTCCCGAATATGAAGGAATTTGGGCCTGGCCACTGGTACAATTGTTGTGAGAGATTTCTCGGCAGTGAACATTCACCGAAGGGACAAAATTTGGGACAGATTAGGGAAAACCCTCAATCAATTTACTAGGCTAATGTGTAATCTCAGTGATCAGATTCGTCTGTTGAAGGGGTATCTTGAAACTATTTCACTGAGTTTTGTCTTATGGCATGCGAAGAAACATATCCCTAGGGTTTATTGAGAGCCCACTGCTATCGCTGTTTGTATCTGTACATTTTGATTTGACTGCCCGCCAATAACCCTAATGCTTCTAGCTATAGACTCGAATTCATACACCCCTTTGCAATGCGTGATAATCCATTTTGAATTGATTTATCTGGTTTACACACTTTTCCGGGGCCCGAGGCGGCAATTCAAAGCTATAAGTATGTGGACCTCCGGCAAGCTCTTTTGCCAGGACATTAGCACCGGTCCGTTCATCGTAATTGAAATTTCAGGTGACTTAAACATGTTTCAAGCTTCCGAGTCCAATTCATTTTTTTAAGGACTCCGCACAGAACCTCAGTGAGTCAGTGGGTCAGTGAGCCAGGCGAAATAAACTTTACACGCTGACGAATGAACAGAGCATATTATACCCAGAGGCAACAAATCTATATCAGGAAGACACCGTCTCAGAGGAGAGCAGCAAGGTTCATCGAACAATCGGATTCCACCGAGTTTTTTTCCGCTACTGCGCCCATATGTGGCATAATGATGATACATTGTAGGGTGGCGCATCACTCAGTCTATCTGACTTTGATGGTCCTATTTGCCCAAACCCCTATGATATATCTACCTTTGGTGTTAGCGCACGTCGTCCGCCAAAATGACCAAAGTCTTTGGAGTGTTCCCATATGAACCAGTGAAAAAAGTTACAACATCACCATTTTTAAGAGATCCGATCGGGAGTGTGATTATGGTGAACGGGACACTTTGAAGGCTTGCAATGTTTTCATCGAATCATGAATGTAAACCAATCTCCATTTGATCACTTCCACTCGTGACTATGGAAAGACCAAGAGCAAAGAATCTGGGCCTCGAGTTGTCTTTGACTTTCAACATTTCGTCGACTTCTAATTTTTGGCCAGCTGTTGTTCACACTGATGCCATTAGGCAATTGAACGCCGAAAATCGTATCAGGTGTGAAATCGGCAGCCACCTTCGTCAGAGGCAAGTTCAATTTCCAGTTGGTCACCCTCCACTGATCACAATCTTTACGGCCCGATCTTAAAATTTCTCGTTTGTGGCATTTTTCGTGCTGAGAAGGACAACAAATGCGTTGACGGGACATGTAGATATTGAGAAATGTGCTGCCTATCCCATAAGTGATCGAATTTTAGCATCTAGTTGATCCAATACAGGTGTATTCTACTTTACCAGCTGTGATGGTTATTCTTGACAATAACCCTTGGAACGCCACCAGCAGCCTGTTGGAAAATAACAGCAGCAGAGAATTCACATGTGGCCCTTCCTCATCAGATTTCTTCTTACCCTTCTCTTCTCTGCGCCGAACACGCCTTCAGTCGCCTTTCTCCACTGCAAATACGGTACATTTTCCAACTCAACACCAGCAATATTGCCGATCTCTTTTCCATCAAAACTCTGGAAATCAAGCATACCCCAAATAGGCAGTTCCAACTCGCCTTTGACGAGCACCCGCGGTCGATCGAGGAGGACGCGCGGCAGAGGAGTGAGGAGTTGAAGGTGTGTTTTCATTTGGGTCACTTTTGATGTTGATGAGGGCGAAGGAGGTGAGACGCCCCTGATGATACCAAGACCAACACACAATGAAGATCCGGGTGAGGGAGGGGAACGACCTCTGGTGTACGGTATCCCTAACGTTTTTAACGCACTCTGTCCTTCTGATTCGATCTCCTCGTCATTAGTGCTGGGATCGCACGCCACAAGCCCAACGACCGCTCCGTTCAACACCCTACCGATTTCGTCCTCAACAACATCCTCATTACCCGCGCCTGTCAGAATTACTTTGTCGAACGCAATGCCACAGTCCACTTCGAACGGTGGCACAGCACAGAGAGGGCGAGAAATCTCCCATTTATGAGCTGTAATTTGCTCCAGATTGTTGAAGGCGGAGCGGTTAGGGAAGATGGCGTGGAAGTATGAAAGGATGGAGATATTCCGATAGTCCGCTGCACTCTGTCCAAAAGTGCTGAGAGTCGACGAGACGGGTTCAAGAATGTGGAGCCTTGTAGTTGGAGCATTCACAGAGACGTCCGAGCTGTACGCACGGGGAGTGTTGTATGATTCATTGTCCATCGGTACATCTGAAGAAGCGCCAGGATAATGATTTAAAACTTCCCGTGAAGGGACCTGAATATCGAGAACATCCGTTGGTTGTACAATATTTTCGATCTTCTTGTTCAGATCTGCGCCAAGTCCTTTCACCCAACCCATGGTGTTGACAACAAGGGGGATGTAGTCTGTAATTTTTTCTGAAGAGGGACAAGTAGAGTCCGTCATAACATCCACGGGTATTTGTAATTCACGACGATATGTTTGACTTAAGGTTGTTATAGCATCGACATAATGGGAAGGCGACGACCGGGGTGTTGTTGATCCAATGAAGTGAGCATAGTTGGGCAGCGTCGGATGGCTGAATGGAGGACCTATTAAAAGAGTTCGATTGAATAACGTCTCTTCCCCGAATAACAGTTGTACGATACCGAATATAGGTTGCGAGATGACATTTAATGCCACCATACCTGCAGGGGTAAACTCCGATTGTCCCAAATCACATTCAAGGAAGGCAACACAACGATACCTTTCAATTATATCAGCTCACATGTTTACCCTGCAAGAGGCAAACGACGTACAGATTAAGGAGGTGGTTAACCAGAATTCTGGCAAAAGTGCTCTTGCCACTGTTTTTCGGACCCTTAACAAGGTATACACCAGGCAAAGAGCTGTCCAAATCTTTGTTGCGTTCATTGAATACAATAGTGTCAAAAGCATTTGACCATGAAGCAGGCAGAACAAACGGACTGAGATCCTTCATGGATCTGGAAACCTATAGGCAAATGAGACGAACCAGATATACCATAATTGGGTGGGTCCGTACCATACAGAGGTTGTGAATTGCAAATGGGGAACATGTATTATTCTTCTGCCACCTGGAGGGCTCAAACATGCCTTGGAATGGCCGGCAAACCTCACTCAGACGTTCGACTCCCGAATCCAGTCTCTGAAGTGCGAACACAGCGTCAAATTTATGCAGGACGTGACGGAGTCGGTGAGGTGTCTGTTCGTCCAGGAGTATAGACGAAGCACAATCGTTACCTGGTTGGAGAATAGGAAGGGGAGAATAACGCGAGGAATAAACTCGATGAACAATGGGAGACGCCTGGAGAGTTGCACCAAAGAAATTTAACAACCCTCGAAGAACTTTGAGTCGACAAATACCGAGCAAACAGAGTGTGTCTTCCTTGGTCATACAGACAAGACTGCTAGGATAAGTCAAGCCCAGTGAAGAACATTCGGATTCGGAAAGGAAGAAAATGTTGTTGTCGGGTTTAGGTTGAAATGTCGAGAGAACTTTTTCTTCGTCCAGTCCCCCTTGTGCGCGACTCAGAGAAGACAGATGAGGAAGTAGTGTAGAGACATCGAGCTGCATTCCGGCATCCGTATCATCCTCACCCCCTGACGAATCGTCCAAAGGTGGATTAGAAGAGTCCTTCTCGGTAGAACAACTGGCGGGTTCAGCCATGATATCGTCGGCATCATCATCAGCAGTGTCTTCCAACGCACTTAAATCTCTTGCCCTGTCGCCTTCATCTGAATCTACAACAACGACATCGCGCTGCTCCTTGGATACATCCACCCCGTTTTGCAGTAAGACACCTGTACGCAAATTCGACCTATCGAAAGGTTTCGATTTACGCGCTTTTTTTGGTTTATTCCCAACTTTTTGAGATGGCTTTCTTTTTGAGGTCTGATCCGGCCTATTAAATATCGGTGAAGGTCCCGTCGAGGCCTCCTCACCTTTCGCATAAGATATGGGAACTTGAGATGCTAAAGCAGCTTTTCGAGCAGCTACTGCGCTGATCATGATGTCTGCTGAGAGACGGTCCGGGTTAAACTGTCACTCGTACTACTGCCATATTACCATCCCCCGAAATTTTTTGGGCTTTTTTCTGATTCGGCTAGAAGTACGGGTCAGTAAATTACCTCGAGTATCCTGGCAATGTGATCCACTAAAATCCTGCCAGGGGAAACGTCAAGACTGCTGAATAAATGCGACTTCTCCTTGGCAGTACTTGTTCAGGTGCTACAGTTGAGCATCTCCCTACAGAACTGCTCGGAATCATCTTCAACCATGTTCATGATGATACCCGAAGTTCTGCGGAAGATTTCGATGCCAGCCTTGCACTACCATTTTACGACTCTCCCAGCACCGACTCCACCCTTGCCGACGCAGGAATGCGGGCGACGGTGAATGACCAGCGTCAGGAGCTCATTAATTTTGCGCGTTGTCCTGAATTCTTTCCGTATAACTGTGCACGGGTCTGCACAAAATGGCGGGACATATTATCATCATATCCTGCGTTCTGGACAAGACTAGTATTCTTCATCGATTCACAACCGACCTCATTGAGTGATGCGGAGGAAAGGCTAAGGTGGTCGAGAAATCTGCCGATCGATGTGATCATCACATATAGACTTGAACTTCCTAATTCGAGCAACAAAGAACAGAGACTGTGGATTGGAAGCTTGATGGACGTATTACTCCCTCACATAGGCCGATGTAGAATGCTCCATGTCGATGCATTTTCCAGCTCATCGTTACCATCTTTCCAATTCCAAGCTGGAGTTCATTACAGGGCGCCCTTCTTAACCGACCTATCCCTCAGTTGCGAACAAGACGACAAAAACTCACCTTCTGACTTCAACTACACAACACACGAGGACGAGGACGACCAAAACCCACTCACCGACCTCAAATATTGGGATTCCCCTTTCTCCTGTCTCTCGCTCAAAAATGTTACCATCGATGGGCTGACCCTCCGCCGCGCCTGTAGTAACGATGTACACTGGTTAAATTCCCAAACCCATATCGAGCAGCTTGCAATCGTCGAATCTAAATTCCTCCCTGGGTCAGATTTTGACAACAAAATCCCTGACCCAAATGCACATCACCTTTCACTTCTCAGCGCGCTGGATTTTATCGAGTCCGTGAACACGAAACTCGCATATCTAAGGCTTCACAATTTCACATTTTACTTGGACACCTGTGCCTCTTTTCCGACCTACAATTACTCTCTGCCTCTCCTTCACACTCTCCTCCTGGCTAACGTGTCACTTTCGTCAGCAAAAGAACTCTTTCGCCTCTGCGCCTTTCCTAGTCTGTCAGTCCTCCATTTGAGCGAATTTAAAGAACTGGATAGGGCCATCTTTGATAGCATGTCGATCGATGTAGCGGCGCTTTTCCTGTCACTCATTGACGATCTGGATATAGCCAAGTTTCTCGGGGGTTGGTATGGGTACGGCCTGTGTCTTATGAAGTGTTTCTGGACATCCGACACCCTTCTTCATGAACTCACTAAAACCTGTGAGACCGCAGAGGGCATTCCGCCTCCCGAAGGTGGAAAGAACTTTCTCTGCCCAAATATGTCTGTGATCTTTCTCATGCTATGTCCTATCTTTTCCGTCGATTCTGTCAAGAAGCTAGTAGAATCGAGGAATCACTATGTGGATTATGGGAACGAGGAATGGCAAACTACGACGAGATTTGGGCCTGCGATAAGGACGCTTGTGGTGAAGAACGTGATAGGGATGCCATTGAACGTAAAAGGGCGGGGGTTACATGAGGAGGATGAGAAATGGTTTAAGGAGAGGTTGGTGGACTTTACGTGGGAGTAGGGGTAATTAGAACCCCAGCTTTTAGTAGGATTGATGTTAGTATTTGCTTCAATTGAAAACTTAAACTAATGACTACTGCACCATTGTGAAAGTCTGGCTGGCTAATGACGAATCGGTCATCGTTCTTCAATGTTCATACCCACTTATTCCTTCAACGAGAGATTTGTTGATATGTTAACATTTTATGTATGAATTAACAGTCAGGTTTTTTTCAGCAAGACTGCACACGAACCGGTAAGTATGTGTTGGCATCACCAGCGTTGCTACGGGGCCTTTTCAATCACACAGTGATCTTATAACAGGAAGCTATCGTTCGCACGAAGGGGGAAGGAGATGTCTGCTTACCCAATTTTCGAAGACACTTGTCTTCACTCACCAGGAACTTGCAGCAAGGAATCTAATTCTTGATGACGATATAAGATCCTTCGAAGCTTACACTGAGTAATTTGGTATTTCCGTTTTCGTGATTCATTTATTCACGGCGGAGGCTTTCCAAGCATTGTATCAAATTGTTTTTGCTTACTGTAGACAGAGAATTAAAGTTTTCGTATGTCGAATGGTCACATACTATGCTATATCGCATATCCAAGCAATATCGAGGGTAAGATCTATCAGGTCCAGAAAAGAAAAAATGAGCAAAACCATCTTCTTAGGTCTTCAATATTGAAAACGGCGACAGTTCCACGCAATTTCAGAGGCAAATCCCTCAGCGGGGGAGACCTACAGAAGCAATGAGCTTAGTTAGGAGGTTCCGATCACAAAACAGAAGTCAGCACTGTCCATAACTTCATTGATTTTCTCGTAGGTGGTGAGGGATTTCCTCAAACCAAAACACCCCTGGTCCTAAAAGGTCTCTGCATCCGTCACAGTGAGGTAGGTCTTCGAATGAGACCTCTGCTTCCGCCCTCGGTCTTGATGGGTGGTCGAGTGCTGGGCAGAGAGGATTGGCGTCATTATGCCACATGAGGCAGAGTGCGTTTAATGGGGACTGTGGTGCTCAAACCATTCAGCGTTCTGGGTAACGGTATACCGCGTACAATTCGGCTCTACGGCTGGCAAGTATGATGGAGACGGCAAGTGCGTAGTGGGCGGGATTTAGTGATGTGGCGAGGATACTGAAATAAGAATCACCAATGAGACAAACAACGTACGCGCGTCATGGTAAAAGCCTAAAAGGGACATGCGAACGCTTCTGGACTCATAGTCCATTATGTCGAGCTTCTAGTCCTGCGCCTGCTATGACAACGATGAAGAGAGAATGCGACGGAATTCATCAACATCGCTAGAGGATGGCTTTCAACAAAGTATCAAAAAATGTAAACAAAGTAACCAGCGGGCCCTTCCACCAACAGCGATGTCAGGATCTGTTCAGCCCTTGACCATGGCTCCGAAAGGGAGCGCGTCAAGAAAACCATCGTCCTAAAACATGCCACGTCCCGGATTTAATGATTCACCGTTCTATGTTGAAGCTTTACTGTGCACCGCTATTTTCTGCCTGTCTGCTGCTTTTCTTCTCGCATTACTCTCACCATGACAATTGCGTGCTCACATGGACGTTGGCGAGCGGACACGCTATTGAAGATAGTGGCCTTCAATTCCTAATGTCAATTTGGGCGAGGAGATGGAGACGTTGCTGCTCAAGGTCGACACAAAGTTCAAAGACCAATGACAAAGTAACACCCCTTCTAAATAGGGTATTTATTCCCCAATCTTCGTGAATCTTCCAAATTCACTAATAGTGGAGTGCTTGACGTGCGGGACCGATGATATGAAAATTAGGGTGTAAGGCACACACCATTGGTGGCCATTTATATCAACGACATTACAAAACCTATGAAGCAGTGCATGACATGCAGTGTTTGCTTTGTTGAAATCTCGAACAAAAAAGGTATACCATTGTTTTAAATTGTTGTCTTCCGAGTCCGTACTCTAACACCGCTTGAATTTATCACGATCTGCATACCATCTACTTCAATAGATGTGCATTGCATGTGGTATTAGCCTTGCATGCCTTGCTTTCATGGAATATTTAGTTGCGGTAGGATTCTCACATGCCACTCCATCTTGCTTCCTTCTCCCGGGCCCCTTCTAGAGGTTTGCCTGAAAGTTTAATCGTCAATCCGTACACCAAGACGTCACCAAACGAGATGTCGACACTCGTAAACGGCACCCAACCATATACACCAATGGGACTTTTCCCCGCAGAACTGTCTAGACAGCTGACGATTCAAATCTATGCTGGAATAGCGTCATTTGCGGTGATTCCAACTCGTCCTCTATCCTTGGGAGATCGTCAATTAATGCGTCGCGTTCCCATTTATAGGTACTCTTATGGGACATCATCATACATGTCCCAGATGAATATAAGTTGTTCACGAAGCACCGTATCACTAAAATGAGCATCGTTCATGTAATCTCAAGGTGAGGAAGTCTTTTCCTCTGAGAGAAAGTTTGGATGTTGATCAAGAACTCCAGATTGGCAACATTTATCTGGGTGCTTTGTGTCGTCGTCATGAAGAGTGGGTTTACCTATTGCCTACTTGTTTCATAGTTGAGTTCGTATTCACGTTTCTTTTATTGGCAGCTATTCCAATGGCCGACTGCAACTTGCTCCGCCGTGTCAGCCTGATTTTTCCGTTCACCTTGCCCCTGACGATCTTACCATTGACCGTCCGAGTCTGTTGCCTGTATAACAGAAATAAATATGTGGTCACCTTTTTCTCTCTTCTGTGGCTCACTGTCCTTGCCACCTGCATCGGGATGCCATTTATCTTCAGAGGTTATAGAATCGGCGACACGCAATACTGTGGTTTGAAGATGACCCCGGGATTTATTATGAACGCCCATGCAATCTGCCCCTTGATAAACGACGTCATAATATTTGCGGCTACATCTTGGCGGCTTATGAGGTTTTCGTATCCTAAATTTAGTTTCGGGAGTGGACTCAAACCTATGGTGTTTGGAAAACACTTATGTGTGCTTTCGAAGTCCATGCTGCGAGACGGACAAGCCTATTTCCTGTGATTATTTTTCTTGCTACATCCCATTTGGATATATATATATTAATCTAATGCTCACCAGCTCCGCCATCTTGTTTCACATCTTTTTCGTCACGTTGTGTTACGTCGGCCAGTCCTTTGTTTTGCCATGCACTTTCGGCCTTCCACTCTTAGTCCTCACAAACAACATGGCGTGCCATATCAACCGAAATTTGCACTTTAAAGCTTACGAGGAAAACGCATGCACGTCGTCTGCCTTTAATCGAGCATGTATAGAATTTGATCGTCAGCAAAAGTCGGCTGTTGAAACCAGCGAAATGGGATGCGGTGGAACCAGTCAAGATCGGTTTGAGTTTGGGATTCGTGGAAATGAGCTCAGAATTTCGGTTGTGTAGGTTCGCAAGCCTCTAACGTATACCCTTCTTTTTTTTCTAACATAGTATCACCCTAGTACTCAGGAAGAGGTTGTCAAGTAATTATTACTCTAATAAGTTTTTAAGTAGTCTCATTCTCTTATTATAATCAGGTATTACATAATATTGCGCTTTAGATTCGTTATGATTCGGGAGTTCTTGTGATTAATAGCAATTGACTTCTGCTTTCGACACCACTTTGCTTCTCAGGGATCTAAAGCCAAAATATCACAATGGAAGAAAAGTGCTAAGCATATCTGTTTGGCAGCAGATTCGCACAGGCTTTGATCTCTATTTAGATTCCAAAGGAATTGAAGTACAGTAAAATACAAACCGAGGCACATGCATACCGAACCGCATGCGAAGATCCTTACTGGTTGTCCATAAGTATTCACTCATTCGATCTTCAGTTTTCTGCTCACTGAGGTTGACAATAGTGTGTTGATTGACATTGGCATTATACCTTCCCATCTAATCCCATTCCACTACCTACTCCCCTACAATGACCATTCACACAGCGGATAGCCTGCGAAAGAGGTAATGGCAAGTGGCAAGGTCACAAGTCCTCTTCGCTCCCATACTCGTCAGGCTCAGCAGACTGCACCTGGGCCCCTTGCTGGCCAGCAGTCCGGTGCTCGTGGTTGTGAAGATATGGCATTCATCAGCGTCCCGAGAATCCGGGCGATTGGGATTGCAGGTGCACGGTTTCGCTCAATACGGGTGCGCCTGAGGAGTTGTCTACTCTATTATTGGTCATGCAGCTATTGATGGAGGTCGGTTGGCAGGTGGGCACACGTCGTGCACTCTGGAAGTTGTCGGAATTACGTCGATTCGACCGTGTCTCTCTCGTATGGTCACCAGTCAAAGTAAATCATCAATATTCAATATTCAATACTCATTCAATTGTGCGCCCGTCCCTTCTCATTGAATACTCTATTGTGTCCTTACAAGTTTGATATAACCTGGTTTCCTTAGACTGTACTTCATTTCCTTGCCTTTCCCCTGCAATCCTCCCACTTGTTCGGCCATATCACTGCTTCCTTTTCTCTTCAAATACATGCGACAGGAACCGCCCTTGTGTACTCCCTTAATCCAATCCCACACAGGTCTTATGTAGATAATTACTGCGTGCTCAACCACCCTCCAAAAAAACCACAGTGGACTCGAAGAATGGCGGGTTCGAGAAAACAATGGTGGGCTCGAAAAAACGGTGGCCCAAGCAGAACGATTTGGATTTATTTTCATGCCTCCTGAATTGTTTATTTAAAAACGTAATTCTTGCGAAGTAACTTACACATCAATTGAAATGTGCGCTCATAAAGTCCAACACAAATGTCCATTCTTTCTCTCACTAAAATACAGCTTATGTCTACAGTCTATCTTACCGGCCATGGTGACTAAAATGGAACTGGAAAGGTCCGCCCTGCTGACCATGTGCAGCACCAGCATTTTGGAAGAAGCTCGCAAACGGATGCCCACCACCGAAACCGCTCGCGAACGGGTGTCCACCTTGCTGGGCCATAGGGTCGTTCGGGTCGACACCGGAATCGAACTGAGCTCGGAGCTCGGGTGTCGAGAGGACCTTGTAGGCTTCGTTGAGAGCTGCCATCTTGCTTTCTGAGCCACCTTTATCTGGATGAGCACGTTTGGCAGCTTGACGGCTGTTGAAAGCATTAGGCACGGAGATGAAGAATGAGAAAAGATTAGACCGTACTAAGCTCTCTTGATCGTCTTCCCGTCTGCGTCGCGAGATACACCTAGGACCTTGTAATAGTCCTTTTGCTTACTCTGCTTGAGGACTTTCTGTGCTTTGACCAACCGCTCACGGATCTAAGAAAAAATATTAATATAAAATGTATCAAGAAAGAAAAAAATGACCTACATCTCTATCGCCCCTTCCGGTCGCTTCGAATGCCTTCTCAAGGATCCTTACTGCCTCTTCATACTCCTCCTTCGCGATCAGTGCTTCCGCCCTGCCCACAAGACCATCCACATCCTCCTTCCGTCCAGTAAGTGTCAAAAGCTCTTCACACCACTTTTCCATTTGTTTCTTGTACTCAACCGAAGATTTCACTGCGTCTGCCATGCGGGTATATGACTTGCAGAGAGCCTTGACAAGCGTTTGCCGTTGAGGTGATACTTTTGTGGCCAAAGGAAGATTGATAGAGGGTTGTTTGTACTTTGAGGGGATGGGGATGGCAGCTCGTTCGATTAACGATGAAGGGATGAGAGGGAGAATTTCTCCTCCTTGACCAACATTGTTCAGAAGGGCCTCTTCGTATCGGACAAAAAAGTCGTCTGTTTGACCGGAACTGCTGCCAAGCAGTTTTATGATGCCCTTCCAGTCTTCTTTGTTTAGCAAATCGTCGAGTTGCGCGAAAGACTTGTCAAACTTTTTGAGCATTCGCCTGAGGGTCAGACAAGGTTTCGAATCAGGATCATAATGGAGACATTGTTTGAGCAAGTTGAGAGGTGTAGGCGAGGATGGAAGAAGGAAATAAGATAATTTGAAGACTCGGGTGAGAAACTGATTAGAATGCGGTAAAAGATGTGACAAGCGCCTGGAAGGTGGTCAAATTCAAATTCAAATGAGGATACTTGGTATTTGGGGAAATTCAACTTACGTTAAATCCCCTACACAGCTCTCAACATCCCCTGCTGCGAGCGCGCACTCCGCACGCCATATTCTAATTTCCACACTGTGTGTCGCAACTCGCAACGCCTGACTAGTGCTATCCACACAAGCGTTCCACAACTCCGCATTTCTCTCCTTCAGGGCTTTATCCCTTGACTTCTCGCCCTCCTTAATATCCCGTTGCACCTCTTCAGCATCGAGATCATTACCTCTGGCTTTGATATAGAGGTTCAAAGATGACTGGGCGAGTGAAAACTGCCCTTCTCGAGCGTAAATACGAGCCTTCATGAGATGGGCATTATCAAAAGAATTGAAGGTAAGAGAGAGAACTTTCTCAAAGTCCTCGAGGGCAGATGTGTGTCGTTGCATAGAGAACGAGGCCGTGGCGCGTTTGTAGTAAAGAAGGTAGTCAGCTGGTGACTGATCTATTTCGACAAATATCGCTTAGAAAATGAGTGGTGCACAAGATGAAATGGAATCCATGCCTATAGCGTCGGAATAGTATTTTGCAGCTTCGTTGAATTGCCCCGAGGATAATAACACATTGGCCTTATTGATAAGTGGTAGAAGACCAGGTGGATAGAGTCCGTCCTCAGCTGCAGCCACATATAACAGCTCCCTGTGGTTTAACAGCAGCAAAAGTGAAGAAAATGCGAGTAGCCGCATTTTGAACGAATATTAATTTATATTATAGTCTAGAGAAAGAGAGAGGAAGCAAGTTCAGACTAGGGTTCAAGTTGACGGACACGTATTTTCGCACGGTCAACAGCACCCCGTGTGTGTCGGTGCGACCACTCCGGCTCTTGCACTATACAGTGCTAGTAACTGTGCTGGTTAATTTCCGCGAAATACCTATACAATTGTTCATGTTGTCCATGATGCATGAGGCTTCGAAAGTTTTTTTGTGCATGAACGGCCAGTGTTAACTTGTGACGGTGATACATCTTGATTCTTTTGGCTTTTGCCACTGCCGTCAATATGAATATGCATCCACGAAACCCGTATAGAAATCCCCCGGATTTTGTGTCTCTTTCACAAGTCTATCCTGACCTTCAACCATTGTATGTTCATTTCTCTTTCCTTTCTATCTCAATCCCAACATATCACGGAACAGTTTGATCAATACATCTTCCAAAACTCTCGATTTGTCTCGTTCTCAAACCGGAAACGAGGCAAGGGTTACCATTAACTTCAAAGACGAACGAGCATTACGGTGCGCTTTTTATCTCTTGCTTTTCTTGTTAATTAATGCAATTGTATCGTGCAGATGTCTCACACAAGCTATTTTGCTGAGTGATTTTGGTATCAAGCTGAGCATTCCAGAGGATAGACTTTGCCCACCAATTCCGAATAGGATGAACTATATTCTGTGGATTCAAGACATTTTGAATTCCACAGAGGCTCTCAGAACAGAAGTCAACTACAAAAGGTCACAAATTTGTGGAATTGACATGTTCGTTTTCCTTCCTTTCCGTCTTGGAACTCCGTTTTAAAGGGATCCTGCAGTGGAACAGGTGCAACGTCTATCTACCCTATTCTTGCCTGTACGCTGAAAGACTGGAATATGATCGGCACAGGCAAGTCGCCGTACTCCCCAACTTGCCATTTCTGCTTATGCTTTCCCTTTCATTCTAGAAATCGACGATGCCTCGTACAGATCAGCACTGGGAAATATTGAAGCGAACGCGCTTCAAAGTAGAATAACTATAAAAAGAGCTTCAAAAGATGGTCCGATTCTCTTCCCTCTGGAAGATGAGACAACAATGTAAGCAACGTTGGATGTATCCATTGTTCGTCCCCAAGTCAAATTTACAGATATGATTTTATGATGTGCAACCCACCCTTTTACTCTAGCAACCAAGAAATAGAAATGTTGTCCAAAGCGAAAGCCAGTCCTCCCAGTGCAGTGAATAACTGTCCTCATGCCCATCAAATGACAGTTGTAATAATATCTTTTCTGTCTAGGCTTGTACCGGATCAGAAATCGAGATGATCTACCAAGACGGTGGCGAGGCTGGATTCGTGAGCAAAATGGTCGAAGAGAGCATGCGATTTCGAGGCCAATGTAGGTATGTTACGGTTTCATTTTATTAATGTCGGGGTTTGATATGACGACTATCAGATGGTACACCTCCATGTTAGGCAAGATGTCTTCTGTCCTCAAGGTCGTCGATCTTCTTCGAGCCAGAGGTGTGAGTCTACACAATAACTCTTTTTTAGAGGTCTTTGAGTGGATTCTGAATTTTACGAGGAAGGTCAATAACTACGCAATAACTGAGTTTGTCCAGGGCCAAACCCGACGATGGGCAGTAGGATGGAGTTTTCTCGATGGAAGATTGCCTGATGTAGGTTCCCTTGCTCCTTTTATTTTTGCCCCATAACTTTATCAACAGTCGATATCCCGGATTTCTCTCCACCCTTGTCATTCACTCACTTCTTACATGCCACCACGCAATACAATACAACACGCTTTACCAGCCGCAACAACGAGCGAAAATTTGGAACGGTACTTAGAGCACGACCTGCTTAACACAATTGAGGGGATACGCGTCATAGTTCATAGGGGTACTCATCACACAGGGAACCAGCTCTTCCGCATCGAAGCGGATGAGAACACCTGGTCGAGGAGTGCAAGGAGAAAGAAAAAAAGGGGGCTGAACGTCCGAGAAGAAGAAATTCGGTATAAGGTCGGATGGAACAGCAAAAAAGTTCTTGAAGGAACACAGGTTCATGTGCCGGGTTTCGTGTGTGACGTTCGTATTCTCTATTCTAGTCCCAAGGACGTTACAGTGGCAAGTGAAAAGCCCACATGGATGGAAATCGATGATATCACGTTCAATGGCGAACTCAACAACAACGAAAGCCACACAATCTGTCAGAATGGCTCATGTTCTCTTGAGTTTCAATGGGTATATGGAAAGGAACGAAGTCTCTTCGAGAACTTCACGAGTCATCTGGGGACAAAGTTACGAGGACTGGTGGTCGGTAATTTTGCCGATAATCATCGAGCGTCTCTTCAACCCTTCATAGAATGATACCTCTGGATTGTAAACGGAACAAAAACAAAGATGGAAACTAAGTAAATTACTTTTTTATGTCAGAAAATTTGGGAATTTTTGCAACCATATCGCTTATGTCAAGCCTCAGCCGAACTATGAGACTGTTGCCCGACCAATTTGGAGTTGGCGGGATTGTGGATGCAGACTGCATGTTGACATTGACAGAATGTAAATACGCAACATGGACGCCCCGCTGTGCAGCGCACTGGCTACCCGAGGCTGAAAAGCTGTTGTCAACATGAAGAACGACATCACGCCAATAGCTATAATATCGAAGCTATAACCTTTGTCAATATTATGACGTGAAGCAAAAGGAGAAGGTGAGTTACC
>QDKV01005072.1_pt1 | contig 24869 bp, 35 predicted proteins | sample 1861101 | NCBI WGS metagenome assembly QDKV01 (sample SAMN04275158, study PRJNA302643) | Fungus metagenome, whole genome shotgun sequencing project. | isolation source: fruitbody | host: Mallocybe terrigena | place: Sweden | collected 2013 | reverse complement strand
TGACCTCAAGGTAACCCAGGTGCAAATTTGCACTAATTTGCACCTAATTTCCATCACTTTTCTAAGGCCTGCAAATTAGACGGACCTATTTCCCGCAACACTACAGGACGTTGGTTCGGGGATAAGTGCTTTGACCTCCGTCGGAGCTGTTGTTCGAGTCTTGGCCTTCCCCTTGGGGTGGAAAAGGGACTTAAGGCGAGTCCATAAAGGCGGAATAAGCGTTGAATAGGTCAAAACAGAGAGGCCTCAAGCGGACGATCCAATTGCGCTTAGGAGAGTGACAATGCTGATGAAATTAATGACAGAAACTCAAGTCACGTTTCTTCTTATCAGGCTGGTCACGAGCCTAAATATTCGAAAGATGAAAAAATGGGATCGTACAATAATGTTGTCAGAATTCGTTGAAGCTTTTTATTGTATGACAGAATGAAAAAGACTTCCTGGTCAAACACTCTAAAGAGCGTTGAAAATACTCATACAACTCTTGAAAACAAAAATGGCAAACTATTTACTCGAGTCTAAATCTTCTCTTTATCAAATGCTCAACGTCTGAAACGTTCTGTGCAACTCCTGAATGGGAAAGTTCAAGTTCATGCTGCACCTCCCAGACCTTTATAACCGTCCACATATCCAGCTTCTTCGCTTCTTCCAATCTCAGTGGTAGATTTCTGGTGCAAAGTTCTTGCAGCGCAGGAAGGAGCCAATCCCGATTATAATTACTGTTTGGAGCAACGAACAGACCAAACTTCTTTGCGAGGGCAATCTTATCGACAGCCGGTGTGATTGGGGTAAGCTTTTGGATAGCGAGCGAGATGACTTCGTCCATGTGCCACCTAACAGCCACTGTAAGGACGGAGGTCCATTCCTCAACCGTGATCAAATCGGGGTTGGTGAAACTGCTGCATTGGAAGGAAGTTAAGACAGATCAAAATTAAGTAGAATGAGCGTACGAAGGATAAAAAACCTTTAGCAGCCTTTCGAAATCTTGCCTCTTTGTATCTGAAATTCGGTGGATATGGGCGGGAGAGGAAGAATTCCTTCCGAACATATTCTTGAAATGATCTGAATTTCGCTCAAAGAAATATTTATGAACCCTGAAGAGCGTATCTTCAACCTAAAACGGGAAGCGCGCAATTAACATTTTCTTTTTTAAAAAAAATTGTGATTGCTCACCTCAAGTACGACTGTCCCGTCAGCGAACCAAAACATGGGATGAGGGGTGGAACCTTGTCGTGTCGGCGTCCTTATTCTGGACGGTGTGGTTGCTGACACCCTCGCGTGTCGTCCACAGTCACAGGTGATGGGGGGACATCCGCATGTACCGCAGATTAGCAAAAACCTGGAAAATGTTGGTGACTGTGTAAGTTGGGGAGCGGAATATCCCGAATGTAATCCAGGGGGGCGAAGTAAATCTACGTCAGACAAGTTGGGATGAGGATTACTCCATGGATGGCTCTCATTCGTTTCTGATGACCATGATGGCACTGTGCCCCGACTACCCATGGACGCCGACCTAGACACAGGCCTGCTGGTGGTTGACGTTGGTGGTGCTAAAACTGGATCCAACGTCGTGCTTTGAGTCCCCCACGATCCAGAAGATGTTGGACCAATGTAATTTACATCATATGGTGAGTTGAAAGCGGAAGTTCTCAAGCTCGAGCCGGGAGACGAAGGCAATGTAGGTGCGAACCTAGTTCTGCGCTGAGGACCAGAAGGGGGACTTGCGCGACTCGGAGGTGGGGCGGCCGGGGAGTCAGTATACGATGCAGGAGTAACATCAAATGCAGGAGTAGAGGGCCGAGTCAACACTCTCGCAGAATGAGTATACCTTCTGTTCATTCGTTCACTAGGTGTGCGCGTAGAAGGCTCGATAATCTCAGGAGTTGAGGGGTTAAAATGTCTAACATCAGAAGGATGTGTTGTTTGCGTCCAAGGAGTTGTCAGATGAGGAATAGTGGGAGGCGATGATCGCAGCGTCCTGTACGGCGGTACAGCATCCCAAGTCAAGGGAGAGAGCGATGGGATACAGAGGAACTCGTCGTTCTGCGTCGCGATGTCAGTTAATGTCGAACTCTGCTCTGAATCGCTGTTACTTATATCCTCAACAACTTGAACCGGTCTATGAGTTCGGCTTGTGCGAGAATGGCCCGTACAGTATGTTTCACTATTGATAGTTGAAGAATTTCTGGGAAATGAGTCCTTCGTTGTTGCATTCACAGGTGGACTGCTTGCAAATCTCGATGTTGAGGTTATCTGGCAAGGGATTATTGGTGCAACGTCAACAAGTTGTTGCGTAGTTCTGGACCTGACGGATGGGATGGGGGGAACTGGGAGAAGCCGACAGGGAGGAGTAAGCTTCCTTATTACTGATTCAGACACCGGGCAGGATCCTGGCATAATCGAACCCGAAGAAGAGGAAACTCGTAGTCCGGGTGACAGCGTCCTGAATATGATTGGCGGGGTGAAAAAGGGATGAAGACCTTCAGGTTGTGCCATGGATGCGGTTCCTACGTCTTGTGTAACTCTTGTTGTCGAGGGAGGTCGAACTTCAAAGGTGAAGTCATGATCAGAGAGGGAAGAAGAAGATCTTGAATTGGGTCCCGGAATTTGAATCAAGGATTCACCACCGCGACTCGTTAAAACTGAAGGACTTCGAGGCCTGACAGTCATCATAGATGCTGTAAGCTCGGCAAGTCCATCTGTGCTGTCGGGAGTTGATCCTCTACTCCGCGAATCGACTGATTGTTCGACCCGTGAGACAAGTAACTCACTTCCCGGCGAAGTCGACCTCGACCTCGTATTCACTGCCGAGGGTTCTTGGAACTGTACGCAAATGAATCGTCAATGGCAAAATGCGACTCAGGCGACAGAAACGAACATGACTTCTCTCATTCGCTTCCCCTTCAACCACTGCCTTCCATTCATTGACGAAATTGTTTAAAATTGTCGACGACTTCTCTGCATGTACAGGATAAGTAAGGCAAGGTACGTCTGCGTTCGTTCGGCATTGATCAGGAAGGGTTTTTGCCGGGAGACTAGGGATGCAGCTGCCGGGTATATTGGTGTCAAAACCGACTGTGTCGGATTCGTGTACTACAGCGCAGCAATTAACACCGAGAACGCGAGCTGCATGCCTCGACGAGCTTGGGAATGAAGATCCCATGGACGAAGTTGAACTCGACAAACTATCAGGAGCGGATATCGGAATGGGAAACATCCCTGTTGTTGGGGTTGGGGTCGATGGGAAGTTGGACTTGAATGGGTCAGCTTGTAGATACGACTCCATGTCCCCATCCGAGTTGGAGTTATACTCCAAAATAGAAGCAGAACCAGTAGTCGACGTAGGCGAATTACAGACAGCATCGAGCGGAACATAAATACAGGTGTGACTGCGAGGAGTAGTTATCAACGGAAGTGATGACACATTCGTATCATCTAGGCCAGTGATATGGTCATTGGCGCGAACCAAATCCATGTTTTCTCAATATATGCGGGCGGTACGAAGGGATCCCGAAGATAGATACGAGAGAATTGGTCTCCCGGGAAGATGGAGGAAAGAGTAAACCTTGTTATCGGATTGTGTCATTTATAAGGCACGGGCGCCTATAGAATCCCAAACAGACACGATCGTCTGATCAGCTCGGCATCCTGAAAGGGAAGGAAAAAACCTGAAACCTATGCAATGAGCTTAAATATACGTCATGATTGGCACTACGGGCGCTTGGCTGTTTTGTAGATAAGAACAAGATGAAGGATAAAGAACGTGTTTGAACACGCACCCTATACCAATTATACATCACCAGAGCGTCACCAGAGCATTTGAGCAGACCCTCCACATCCGCCAAGGTACATCAAGGCATGCATGTCCACAAGGCGGTCGACGACTCTTAAATCTAAGGTGCAAGTGCGCATCTTAGCCCGCTGAGATATCGTTGCGTGATAAGACTAAATACTTGTAACAAATATTCAAGACGTACAAGTGCAAATCCGACACCTCGGTAGATGGAATTATACAGATCTTTGAAATCCCCGTGTTCTTTGTCAATCAATCTTCCCGTTGGATCTTTGGTTTTGCCTAGATACTCGATCACCGCCCTTTTGACAACCTGTCAGAGAGAGATAAGATCCGTTCACTACCTTCGGAGACTGGAGCTTACATTCTTATTAGCCTTTTCCAAAGTATTCTCATCCACAGTTAATATTTGGTTTTGTTCAGACCACTGTTTCCCTTTGATATCCGGCTCCCTTACAACCTCCGCAACGTCTCCAAACACGTCCTTTTCTTTGACCTTCCCCTTATTATGACCAACATTCCCTTGCTTGGACTCAGGGACCTCGGGGACCTTGAAAATATTTGCATTTGTTCCACGATTTGTTTCTTCCAGCAACTTCATTCTCTTCGGTGGCCCAAGACCGTTGAGATTGGCACTCCCAACACGCTTTAGAGACCTGTCATTCTCGATGGTACCAAGACTCCCTGTTCTCTTGGAGTTTTTTTCGCGGATAAAAATAACGGGAGGTTTTCTAGGAGTAGGATCATCTGGACGCGGTACGCGGTGTTGCGGATGGACGGTTTGTGGGCGTTGGCAAAGCCTTGCCACACGGAGTCGTATTCTGGCTTGATTCGTGCGAGAAACAAGCTGCGAGAATATCACGATTTCTGTCGTTTCTGGGCCATCTGTTTGGCGTGTTTAAGGGGTGTTATTAGAAAATCGGGTGCAACGTACCACTATCACCCAGTGCGACCTTTACCCCGATCTCGGATCGATCCGAGGTATTCGAAGTTGAGGCAAGCGGCATCAAGCAAAATATGTTCTCAAAGTATATCCTAGAAAGGGTTGCATTTGGGTGTATGTCCCTATTCAGATTGCATTGAGCTTCTGGCGCGCTAAACTAGAAAACCGTACATTTCGACGTCACCGGCTTCGTCTAAATACAGATCTCTCAACTTGACAGTACCCAAAAACCTCAGGCTCGGCCTACCACGCATACTCTCTAATGCAAGTGCCAGCGGACTCTGAAGAAGATTTAAGTCAAGTTTTGGTTTTGAGGCGCTGTTTTTGTGGTTGTCTTTCAAGTCTGAAGCACCCAAGTGCGCCGTAAAAGTTAGCCCATCAAGAAGCAAGAATGAATCTGGGAGAGAAAGAGCGCCACGGTAGAGAAGGCGAGACGCTGAAGACTTTGGTGTTGAAGTATTTCCTTTGGTACTTGAGGCTGCAGGGGCTGGCTTGCATAGGGTGGAAAATGTTCCATTTGGTGCGCAGATGGCAATTGTCGTCGCAGCAGAAGATGCAGAGAATGCAGAAGTAGGTACTTGTGTTGTCGTAACCAGCATGCTCGCCACTACTAGTCAAGCGTTCGTGTTGTCGTGATGTCCCAACTCATAGTAACGCGTTATTGACAGCTATTGACGCGTCTTTCTCACGCGACTCAGCCCCTATTTTTCACGGGCACGATATTAAAGTATGTAAAACCATTCTTTCTAGAGATTGCAATAAATAAATATAACGTATGTTTGTATCCATTGGAATGGTGGAGTTGTACAGTTTAAAAAAATCAGATATTTTGACCCAAGCCAGGATCTAACAGACTTCAACGCGTCCAACAACGGAATCCATCGCTGGTGCTCTTTCGTAGAGCATGGCTCGAATTGAGTCGCGCCATTTTTCTTCAGTAAAGACAGACTTTTCCTTGTAGACACTGACTTGTACCATGTTTTCCAGACCAGCCAATCGCTTCTCGCGTTCTTGCAGTGAAAAGTCCAACTCTTCTTCGAACGCATCTGCATTACAAACACAGTTCAGCCGTTTTCCAATAGGTGATCGTCGTCTGCAACCAAGATGACTTGTGTTCGACTTGGGAAAACAAGTTACCCCGGGTTGTGGTGACATCGGTCGGATAACAGTACGGGTTATGGTAGTATTATCCGCGTGTTCGAAGACATCAGTAAAATGTGTCGTGCGTCGGGCAGGAAATGTAGTTTCTGCGACATACAGATTCGTGGGGGAAGTGCGGAAGTCATTGGAATGATTAGTGTCCACAGGCAGCATGCTGGTGGACTTATTCTTAGAATATCTAGGAATGGAGGTCAGGGTGGCGACTGCCCGTTCTTCAAGAACGGATCCAATTTCAGGGTTTGAAGCAGACCGTGACGTCCGCATTCTGTCTTTTCCAGTCAAACTACAAGAATTCTTGTTTGCCGACGACGACCAGAGTCTGCGCGTCAAGTGAGATAAGAATAGGCCACATTGTCAAGTGCCACTTACCCACCGAATTCTGGGATGGAAGCGTTGTGCATCCATTGCGGCAAGGTGTAGCTTTTCAAAGTGCATGATCGCAGATACACCACGAGGACAAAATGTGAGATGTGAAGGAAGAAACTGTGGAGATAAAATCTGGAAAACGTTTTACTATCTTCAGTGACGGTGACGGGGTAGCGGAAACCAGGGAACGCATATTCTGGCATTAAATACAATCTCAAGGATGCTGTGGCACAGGTATACAGCGCGACTCATTGTCCGAGGTTTGGACTGTGGCTTTCCTTTTTTGGCAGCGCATGTCTTTTGACTAATTTGGCTAATTGGTTGACGCACTTCGCGGCCTCAGCCATCGCTTCTTAAATCCTATGGTAGGTAAGAGAAAAATCGAAAGAAAAGACATCGTACTCCAGTACATTGGGCAGTGCCTGGTGATCGAAGATTAACGTGAATCGTTTTGAAGAGATCACACAAGCCTTCAAAACGGATTAGCATTGGCCTCGTGTCCAAGCGCTGGTTTACAACCCACAAGTATAAATTGACCCTCATTCACGACCTCTTTTGCAACTTTGCTTTCCCATCCCAATGTCACAGCACGAAAAACGACATCATCCGAACGAGCAAATGCTGGTCGCTCTTCCTCTAAGGCGGGTACGTGATAGGAAATCGTTCGATCAGGGTAACCTGTTTCTAACAAGAATCATAGACTCTATCTTCGCCTTCTATCCCAGAGCGCCCTGTTTACGACATCACCCATTTTTCAGGGGAAGGAAGCCTTGCAGCAACGGAAGAAGAACCCGTGTTTGAGCGATGGATGTACGTTGTTGTGCGCAGGGAGAAGATGTCCGTTGCCGTTGGAAAGCTCGTAAAAATCACATCTTGATGTTGGAATGAGTAAAAGTGATCTATATGTAATTCTTTGCCCATCAAAAGACTGGATTCAGATATTCACAGCGACCCGTTTAGATATCACATGCCTATCAAATATTTTCCGTGAAGCACTTAGTACTTCGTTTCACTGTATATTCTAACCTGTAAAATTGATATAATCAAAGAAATGTGGCTTGGAGAGCAATGCTCGGAAAGGTTGTTAGGGATCGGCACTCAAAACCAATGAGACAATGAACATCACAGTCGATAACAAAAACCCTATCAAGGAACACAAATTGTTTCTTTGGGCAAAGCGAGTTCTGATGTGAACCAGTACATCCAGTTACTTTTCAACTCCACCTGGGGAAAACCGGCAACATACTCCGATTTCCTGATGTGGATCCTAGCTGCATCGCTCCATGGTGGAGGGTGTTCATTGTGGAAATCAGGAGAAGACCACGATGGGATGGGTGATTGCAATGGGGATGGGACAGGCGATTGTGATGAGGATGGGATAGGTGATCATGACGAGAATGGGATAGGCGATCGTGATGAGGGCGGAACAAAGGACGGGACAGTCAGTGTGTGGGATAGACCAGTGGGGTTCAAATCCATCTACATAGTGCTTTGCTTGTAGTATGTGCTTGGTGCGTCCACCTTTGCTGTGAAAGTACCGATAACAACTTCTAAGCCATTGCATTATTTCTACAATTCTGCTGGCATAAAACTTATGACATACCTTGTACCATTTCGTTCAAATCGTCAGTCACGCGTCACAAGGCAGTTTGAAATTTGCGCCATGTGATGTCACACGTAACCGTCAGTCTGAGACAAAACTGTCAGTTGCTGGTACAGGTACTTGGTGTCCCTCCCCACCTACAGACGGCCAACCCGTAGACCTGAGACGCATATGTGGGTAAATTACTAATACCATATGATTCAAACCTCAAGTTCAACACATCATCCGTCTGAATTGGTCTAATCGAATCAACCTCATTCGTCATGGGAAGGCGAAAGCAACCTGATCTGGATTTGGACCCCGTATTCGACAAATTCTTCACTGCTGCCAATGCTTCTGATGACAAGGATGCAATAGTGAAATTTCTAAAAGCGATAAAAATTCAACTGGAATCCGCCCCTGCTAAGCCCCACAAACCCGCAAAGAACTTTACACTCGACGACGCAGTTGACTACGAGTCAGTCTAACATTCCGATCCGTGTACCCCGATTCCTTACTCTTCCACTGGAATATGGATGTAAAGGAGATGCAGCCTTCGGCCTGCCTTTGTAGTGTTTTTCCTGGTCTCATTGATGATCCCGTATTGACGAGTAGTTTTATTTGGTTTTACAGCTTCATTCCTGGCTGACTATACTGCAAATTACGATCGATCGAGTGAGGCAGCGTGTAGGGTAGCTGTGGATCTTATAATCTCTTATTGTTTAGCAGAACTGGTGAGTCATTTAGAGTTTTTTGGAAAGTTCTAGGCAAGAAAAGTTTCCAGAAAGGCAGGCCTCCCCAGACGACTGCAGATGAGGTTCCACCAATTCGGCCAACCACCCCAAATCCTTGGGCAAACATCAAAGCGTTCTGTGAAATTTCTTTCACTCATTCGATTAACAATACCCCAAACTCGCAAGGCGTCGTTGTCAGCGGTCGAGTTGATCATGGTGTTGGGATTGTTCTCAGGCGGCCCATGAACAAACCTAACAGGCGTTTTCATTCACTCCTACTTTGCGTCGGGGCAAAGATCAAAGACAATCTTGGATCTGCTTACGGCCAACTTGTCACTTACCTCGCCAGCCTTCGTGAATCGCGTATCAACCGAGGAAAAACTAATTCTTCAGTCTATGGCGTAGCGACGGACGGTCTCAAATTTGTCTTTGTAACCATCACGAGTGCAGGGGTCCTGCTTTTCAGCAAGCATTTTGACATCATGAAAGGGGACTTGTCGGTTATCTTGGGGTGGTTGCGGTATATTCTGGAGAAGACGGTTGCTATGTCACCGAACACGTCCCCAAAGAGCAATGTGTTGCAAGATAACAATTTGGATGGTGACGCTGATGACGCCGATGAAGGATTAGAACTAGGTGTTAGTCGCTATACGGAAAGTCATGGAGACGACGAGAGTGATGATGATTGAGGTTTGCGCTGGTTGATTGCATGGGTGCAAAAGTGTTAGTTTCATGAGTTGAGGTTGAGTTGTATAACACATGTATAGGGAATACCACGGGCTACTTGCCAATAAGGGTCACCGTGCAGTAGAAACATGCAATTCATCTACTATCACTGAAAAACACGAAGAGAAACGTTCAAACTGGAATTGTATACGGGAACTTGAAAACAACCAAAACCTGCTACGGCAAAGAGATACCACTGATGGAAATTCAGAAGGGCCAAAAATGCGAAAGTGACGACTTGGTATCTTCTCATCTCAATTTCCTGGATGGTTTGGGGTATCTCTTTTTCCATCTCCACAGTGGATACGGGGTTGTCGGATGGGTAACTTACATGTCTCAATATTGCACCAATATCACGGTGTGAATAGAACTCCGTGCCAAAATCAACGTTTTTGGCAGATTATTTCGAGTGGTACGGCACGGTGTACCCACATAGCAGCTTTTATTTGTCTTTTGTTTACGCCTTGATATGCCATCGGCATGATTGAACAACTCAGAGTTTCAGTCGATGGAGGTCCAGAGTCGTCTTCCAGCTACTCTTAGAAGTGTTTACAGACTGTTTTTGCGAGCGTGTTCAGCGTCTGTTCTTCATCATGGGCGCGCATGTTCAAACTTACGACAGCGTTGGCGACCAGCATTTGATGCTGCAGCAAGAGTTACCAAGGAGCTACAGCAAGCTTCTTCCGAAGTACCAGTGGGATGGAAGGAAGAGAGAAAACAGTGGTTAAAAATCTGGAACGAACGCAGTGAGTAACACAGTTCTATGATCCTATTATTTCCACTCATGTCTGGGTAGTTGATCACACTTTGGAACTGTTGTATAACAGTGCAATCAGCCGTGGACTGCCACACCAAGTGACAGAAAATCTGGGGCATATCACCGGACTCGAACGATCACGTATCGTTTTGGCGATTTCCAAGCTACCAAAGTGGCAGCCCCAAGCAGCGTCGATACCCGAAGTACCCAAACCTCTGACCCAAAAGCAACTGAAGAAGCTTGAAACGAAACACGAGCAGGATCAATTCAAAGAGAATGCGATGGGCGCTCTGAGTCAGGTTATTCGCATGGCTGAAGCCAGTGCTGGGTTAACTTTGGGAAGAACCGCTATTTCCATCCGTCGTTGGCGACAATAAACCTTTCGGACTTTTGTGCGTCGGCCCTGTGGCGCTGGCGACTGGATAAAGAAATAACATGCATTTGGGCTTTTGCTATGTAATACATGAGGTGCTGCTGCACCTACAGACCCCCAAGTTAGGCAAGGAGTCTCCGATTCTACTTCTCGTGTGTCCCATCTCCGTTGATAATGCGGAGGCAGAATGGTGTTGGGTTAATTCTCCATTGATTGATACAACACCTGATGGATGAAATGATGGGTTGGCCAATCTCTGGATCGCGTAGTAACCGGCACGAGATACATCCACATGTATAAAATGGCCTACACCCAGCTGTTTATTCCCTCTGCCCTATGTAGTGTGATGTCTTCTCCTTCTCATCGTGTGTCTCCGCTGCCGGTTCAGTGGTCGCAAAGTCAGCAAACGAAGACCAGAAGAAGAAAAGTCAATCTTTCTCTGCGTTTGGATACTTTACCGGCATTCGGTTCGCATGGGTTCTCTCATGAGTGTGTGAGGACCTCTGCTTTACAATTGACCTAGCAACCTGGCTGATGGCATTTTGTAAGGTCACCTCTACCACCCCCAGTCTATTGCACCACAGTAAATCGACTTCAGAATGTGATTCGACAGAGCCAAAATACAACTCTTTCCTGGAAGATCATTACGATGGCTGCCCACCGATTGTCATCCAAGAGGATGATATACAGTGGCTGATGGTGTCGCCAGAGAGCCCAATGTATAACCCTTCACGAGTATACGATCCTCTTCCTTGCGGTCATTTCCCTCTGTTTCCACCAACGATTGGCTTTTGCATGGACGTAGGGAAAGCGGACATTTCCAACGATATGCCTCAGAGTGTGGGAGCACCAGGAGCACCTTTTTCGGGAGAAGATGACGGTTTTTTTGTTCATCTCGAAGAGACCACAAGTAACCACCCAGTCAAGATGAAGGCTAAGGGTCCAACTTTACAGGTTGACACTTCCGCACCGAATTATCATTCTTTCTCCTCAATCGAACAGGGTTTTACGTTATCTTCTCTGTTCTCCTCGCCCCAAGAGTTCGATATGAAGTTGCAGTTATCTGCAATCTCAATAGATGATCGCAATGCGGCCGCTGACCCAGATGAGAGTAGTTGAATTGCGGTGTTTTGTTGCCAATGTTGGTCAACTGAATTTTCTTCCAGTATGTAGAGTCCTGTTGTCGTCCTTCAGGATTTATGAACTTAATCTAGAGTTCTTCAGGACATCTGTTTCTTTCGTTCGTTCGTATATCCCTAGTTGTGGGTCATTCGGCGCTGTTCGTATTTTTAGCTTAGCGCCTGCAGTTCTTGTAACATTATTTGAATTTTCCGCTTGTAGTGTTTCTTACAAATGACATGAAAATGTTTTTTTCCTCCGTCATTGGGCCATTTCGAGATGTGACTCCCTACAGTTCTCATTGAATCGATGGATTTGGAAAGGCACGGAAACTGTTTTGGAAACAAGCCTCGAGGCGGATGAGAACCGGAACCGCCCATATTGTATATCATGTTCCCTGAGCTCTCTTAGCCCGCATGCATCCCTTTCTTGTTAGTAGATATCGAGTCAAGACTATTTGAGGTGAGTACATTAATGTTCGAGGACCCTGTCAAGATGTGTTTTAAACATTTGGAAGAGATGCCGAGTTCAGCAAGTTCCACCACACCAACTTCGGAGGGGAGCAATCAAGGGTAGGTCAAGGTTAACGATGTATAACGTTCTCTAAACACCCTCTTCAGATTTGTACACCTACCTATCGACGAAACAATCAGGAATAATCGACATACACCAACATCTCCACGAATTGCATTGCTTTCACACACTTCGCTCCAGCAAACAGCTGCAGAGCCTCCATCGGCGTCGACAGACCGTCGTTCGCACAGCAGTCAGAGAGCTGTCGAGAAGAGGTGGGATGTGCGGAAGAAGAGCAGCCGCGATCGCAGGAAGCGAACCTCAACACCACATGAAGCATCCCTGGTCAACTTGTCGCACTTTAGGGAGCTTGATCGCTTCAACGATCCGAGGGCAGAAGCAGTTAGCTTGCGGGGAATGTTGGAGACAGCCATGCGACAGATTCAGGTCGAATCCCAACATGCAGCAGATCTCCAACGGGCCAATGACGAAGCCGCAAACAGGTTCCGCATCCTGAACGAGAACCGGATTAACGCGCAGCAGGAAGCTGCGAAAGCCACCTCAGAACGAAAGTTGTACCAATATCAACTGGAAAGTGCACAAAAAGAAGTCGAGAAGGCGAAGACCGCCTTGAAGGAAATTGAGAAGCAGCGAGACGATGCGGAGACCGCAGCTGCGAGAGCGAGGGAGAAAGCTCGGAAATGGCAGCTTGAAGTGATGGTCACCGCTGCAAGAGAAGAGGGAAGAAAGTATGGGTTTGAGGCTGGATTTAATCATGCAAAGCAAGAGAAGGAAATTCTAGCAGTCAGACGACCACGTCCTGTTCCCCGACTTCTTCCCCCAAGCAGCAAGGGCAAGGAGAGGGAATATTACCCCGAAGAATATCACAAACAACCTCGACGAATCACTCTTGGGAAAAGCCATACAGGAGACGATACAAGCTCCAGTCCTGAGATGTCCCCTTCACAACTTCCCATTCGAAATCTGCCAGATCAAAATCCACCGTCGATACGCGCTGGCACGTCTAAATCGGCTCCCCGCCGTCCTTTCCAACCACCACCAGAAAGCGATGGTGATGAAGATTACGAATCCGAAACGGAGGCGGAAGCGCCCCCACGACGACCCCAGTCACGACCCAAAACACCATCCGTCCAAGTCTGGTCGGTTGACGTTCCAGCAGCTGAGAAGATCGACGAAAGCTTCAACTCTAACGAGAACCCTAATGCTGCCGTTCCTCATGGAAGACAAGACCGCTGGGTTACAGCCAAACGACATACAGAAATTAGGGGACCCAAACATCTGCAGGACGACAAAGTTACTACTCAAATCCAACCTTTTAATCAACCTACTCAACAGCTACTACAATTTCCAATTAAACAACCGCCGCCACCACCTTTACCTATTTTCCCTTCTGCCAGTGTCACCGCGTTTGGTCCTCCTGAATCCGCAGCACCATTTAAAGCCCCTCTTCCGAGCAAAAGCGTACATTTTTGGGCAAAGCGACCATCCCTATCAAAGACAAAACAGCACGCTACCTCCTGGTATCGGTCTTTTAGTTTTAGGAAGAAGAACAAACCTGTCATCGATCCCATAGCGGAAGAGCCAGCTGAGACGCCTCCTGCCAGTGCCGTCTCTACCTTCGCCACGACAGCTCCAGAGCCAAAGACAAGTTCCACTGAACCTCCGGAGACTAAAGATTCCGACAATGTGTATGGCCCTTCATCCCAACAACTCCATTCATGGTATCAACAGAAACGACTAAGCGTACCGGCCTCTATGAAAAGCCAAGATGCTACCTTTGTCAGGCGTCAACCAACTTCCGATGCTTCAGGATCGACAAGAGTTTCCCAATTTGACCTCCTCTCGACACCTGCGCTGGAGGCGAACACAAGCATAACACAGCGCGTGAAAGGTAAAGGGCATGTAAAAGAAAAGGAGAGCTCGTTAAGTGTGATAAAAGAAGACTCAGCCAGTAGAGGGATCCCCTCCGTTCGATCCTTTGGTCCTAGTGGAAGGGCGGATTCAACGTCGGCAATGGATCCCAAATATGGTCAGGAGCGAGCGGTAGGGCAAAAATCTTCGTACCATTCCGTGAGATCATCTTCCTTCATTCCTGCTTCCATTGTATTCATCCTTTTATTTAGATTCAAAACAGGCATCGTCCACATCGACCGCAGTCTATTGTCGTGCCTGACTATGACGCAACCCTTGAGCCTCCTGGCGCAGCCTATGCGAGACAGGCTGCATATCAAGGATACGATTCCAATCTTAATTTACTCAGGAAACCGTCCATTGAGATAGATGTTGTTCCTCCTGTACGTATTTCTTCGTCTCCTCTGTCATTTCTATTGTCACTTACCTGCCGTTCTATTATTTCACAGTCTGGAACGGCTCCGGATTACACTCAATCCCCTCCTCACACGGGTCGCAATCACCTAAGCCCATACCACCAGTTCAATCCTGCCCGATCGATTCATTCTCTCAAAAACTTTGATACGATGACAGAACCACCGAGAGCGCCCACGCAGTCCGAATATCCATCGGCGCATTCTCGATTCGCCAGCGCCGGTCTTGCTCCAAATCGGCAATACGACCCTTCGTCTTCGCCCTTGCAACCTCCCCGATCGCTTTTTGGAAAGGATCCGATAAGCCGGCCCGAGAGTGTCCGCTCCTCCGCCTCGAAACGCCACCTCAGGAACAACACCCCATCTGGCACGTTCAAAATCGCCAATCCCGACCCACCTCCACCCAACAGTTTCGGTGCCCGCCCGCGAGCGTCCAGAGCGACCCTCGTGGATGTCGTGGCGCCCATATCAGAGGGTGGTGAAGCTGGTGCGATCGTCTTGGCTCCTCGTCGAGAAACCTCTCGTGCGTCGATGAGGTCGCAGCATTCGCACTTTTCGAGGTATAACCCCGAGGAATATATCGATCCGGCTTATTGGGGTGTGACTGGACCTGGAAGCCCCCCTGCTGCTGTGCCGGCGCAGCCAAAACCAGGAATGGAATTAAGTGCTGAGGATTTGAACCGTGCACCAAGCAGGCTGCCGAGTGCGAACTCCGTATTGAGTTACGCATAACAAAACGAAGAACTTAGGTCGGACAACATATATTACTGTTTTTTTTCATTTACTCGTCTTGATCTACTAGCAACTTCTTGAATATCTGATGATCTTATGACTCCTTGACTCCGTATTTCATAGATTCTGTAATGATTTAGTTCTATCAAAGCTGTATTATCTACCCCAACTGGTCCTTCTATACAATCTTATCTGTTACAAAGGTGCATATTATAGTTATACAACACATCTGGCAATACCCTTACAATCTGAGGAAGTGAATAACATGTGTTTGTGTTTTAGTTAGAGAGCATGTCCAACCTACGGTCTTGCCGTCGCAGTTGGCCTCAGCTCTGCCCAGGGCAACCCACCCTCCGGAATCGGTCTCAACGCACTCCTCCTCCAATCCACAGTCCGCATATGGACACTATTCCCCCACCATTTCAAACTCCCATCTTCGCCTCCGCCTCCGGCCGCACCACTACTTCCCTTCGTCATCTGCAACCCCAAAAACACAAACATAACGCCCATTACAGTTCCGCTATCCAACGCGCTGCTCAACACGTACGCGTACTTGACCCACCAGACGTATCCGCGCTCGCCCGCTTGCTTGCGGATCCAGTACTGGAAGAGGAAGCCGACGAGGAACCAAGAAGAGTAGTTTATCCCTGTTGCAGGTGGAATGTATGAGACGCCGTTGAGAATGACAGGGGTGGAAATGAAGGATGTCCAGTGTTTCGTGGAGGAAGAACGGATGCTATGGCGGTGATAAAGGTAGAAGGGGACCGGGAGAAACGCCCCAATAATAATAGCATATAGATGTGGATGATATATAGAGTCTGTACCAAATTGACGAGCAGGCCCAATGAGTCCCCTGGAGATTGGTGGTGGTGGTATGTCAGAAAAGGAAATTAAGCAAAAAAAAATACCATACTCACCAAACAGCAGAAGCGGTGAAAAATACTTGGTTATGCGGACAGGTCAACGAAAACCTCTGATCTCTCGCACATATGTCCGGGACATTGTCAAATATCCACTGCTTTACCCCCACCTGCACGAACGCCGCGAAAGCCGTGCCAATCATTTGAACTATTTTTTTTTTTAGATTTGCGGTCAATATAATTACCATATTTGGTCGCGGCGCTGATTGATTTTTTGATTACTTACCCAAGAAGGTAGCTCGAGGGGGAACCTTGATGTAGTGGCCTAGTTTGAGATCCTGTACAAAAGACGTGGCGGCTGTGAGCGTTTGTACGGAATATGCTTTAAAAATCATGTTCGCGAATGGCTGGCCTGGTAGTAAAGTTCCTGAGATGATTTGCGCCAGGATGTTGATCGTAATCTAGTGGTCGTTAAACTCGTTTTCCTGAAATAAAAAGAAAAATTTACCCCTTGGCCTGTCATTGCATAGATAAACCCACTCGGCAAGACATATACAACAGGCAACAGCACACTCAACACCAACGCGTATACAGGCACGCCCGTATCCCACACTTCTGTTGCGATAACAGCCACCGCAAGGAACGTCCCAAATGCGACGCCGTACCACCAATCCGGGACCTCCGGATAATTCCTCATTAGTTTTGCGTGTATGTCATCCCGTTCTATCCTGATACGCTTGAACCCATTAAGGAGGGTGTTGCCGTGGTACAGGGCGGTGTGAGTGAGGACGCATGTGGAGAGAGCAAAGGCGAGGAGGTAGGTGATAGTGTATGTTGCTGGGAGGTAGAGAGGTGAGTAAGAATAGTAAGCGGTTGGGGAGAAGAGGTCAGTTTTGAGGAGGACGCGAGTGATGTTGTACGTGTGTCCAAAGCGGTCAAAGGGCTCATTGGCAGAGATGGGAAAGTGTGCGAGTTGCCAAGTCTGTGAAATATCATTCGAAAGTGGTCGTAGAAAAGAGATGGGTTGACTTACGTTGGTGTAGTAAAGGATGGGAACTAAGATCCAGAAGAAGAGAACGAAACCGGCGAAAATGTTGAGCTCGGCCCACCAGGGAACTGGAAACAAATGAAGATATATAAATTGGAATTATTGAAGTGACCAACCCATTAAAGGACTTCCAATCCAACTGATCTGTGTCCAGTCAAAGGTCAAAAAGCTCATGCCTAAGCCAGTTCGAACTCCAAAAAGTTGGTTGACAGGAACGTTGTTTGGAGCAGCCCAACAGATGAATGAAAAAACCGACAATGCTTCGAATAGATACCCTGTCGTAGCGTAAGTAAAATCATTCCAAAGTCGTAAAAATATTTTACCAGGCAGAAAGTACCAAACGAAACTCGCCACAGTCATGACCATGAAAAATCTATATCTCGACATACCACTCCTCCCTCTCTCTGCTTTCCCGCCAAACATACCAATCCCATCATCCAGTTCATCTGCATGGAGCGTATTCAACAACGCACATGCCACCAAATTCTGGGGCCAAACCATACTTGCGGGCCATACAAGAAATCGCCTACAGAGACCGGCGAGACCGAATCCTGTGAGCTGCGTGGCCAGGATGAGGGTAAGGGAGAACCAGTACCCGAGTTGGAGGTCGTAGAAAACTTCAGAAACGACAATGGCGTTGAGGGCATAGGGACTACCTATGGAAACGTTTGACATGACATAGACGAGAACGTGTTCCTTAATGTTCCATGGACCTCTGTTCAGTGAGAATTCGACTGCGCGGGGACACGTTAGGCAGAGCAGGAAAGTTCTAGCTTTCTTCTCCGTGTGTTTGGACAGAAACCAGGAGGTAGGGATATATGGAAGAGGTATGCGATATGTCCTTGTAGGAAGAATAATTGCGAGCAATTTTCCAAAAGGATACGACACGAGCAAGAGAGCGAGCGGGACTACAGTTGGAGCAGGATAACGGAAGTTGAAGAATACATTGAGGGCGCTAATTATTGAAACTTCAGTGAGAGTACAGAGACATCAACGACTCGAGATCTGACCTGCTGGTCATACAAAGGACTAAACCGACAAACCACATCCGGATAGTCATGGCGGGCATGTCGGGGTCATCAATATTGGAAACAGAAGCACGCACTTCAGGAAAGGGCGAGTCCTCCCTTTCGGTGGTAGAGCCAAGGTCGTATTCAATCCTGGACAGCGAAGGAGACTCGACCACAGAAACAGGCTTCGAAGGCATGGTCACAGTAGGAAAGAGTTATTCCATATCGAGTAACTCTCAGTAATGACATGATCGTGACCGATCAAATGGAATAGAATTTTATAAAACATACAAATATACAAGCTATGAACGAATCTCACGTGTGTGTTGGTTGTGTAAAGCGCTGAGATCAAATGCCGGCGCCTTCCTGCAGGACAGATCTTCTCATCACGATGGTTTACTCACGGGTCTGTATGAATCATTCGCACCAATTGATTCCAGCGGCTGTATTCCCTTTCATTCGCACCAATCCATTCCGAGTTTTTAATGCACATAAGTCGGAAAGCCTCAGGAAAACCAATTGTTGCTGCTTCCTCTTCGGTAATGCTCTCTTTTCTCAAGACCAGGCTCTTAAACCCAGATAATACCCACGAGCCTACGAAGTACTTTCTTCCAAGTTGGATTTGTTTTATTGGACCGTATTTGCACTCGGAGATCAGTTTGATAGCTCGAGCACGTAGGTCCAAGCAACGCCACATTGTCGAAAGCTTCAAAATCGTGATACATTCCGCGAGCCGCAGAAATTGGTTCGGGGGATTGGTGATTGGACCTGTACGTACATCACTACAAGGTCGGATGGCAATATCAACTCCTACTTACACTTGCGGTCTCAGAGGTACTACAAGTTTCAGGAAACATTGAAAATCTTCGGCCCTGATATCAGGAGGAAAAACGATAGGTTTTGCTTCGCTCGATCCTTCTACCTCACAGGCTTCGGACTGCGATTGTGGTAGCGAAAACATATCGGCAAAGAACTGAGAGTGCTTGACAAGACAATGTTTAGGTATCCGGAAGAGTTGATCCTCGACCTAGATAACATACTTATATTGGCACATCAACAAATGTTTAGAATGCTCATACTTTTAGAACAACGAACTCCCATTCAAGAAAAAAGACTTCATCACGCTTCGCTAGTATTTCCTGCTGTGCAGAAACGTTTTGGTCGTTGGCCTTGTTACTCATTGAAAAGTCGTTATAGTACGAGTACAGAAGGAGAGAAATTAAGCGCCTGTCCACAATCGAAAAGGTCATGTGTCATGACTAACATATCGAGCACTGAAGACCAAACACTTTCGATCTCAGTCGCTTGATCTTGACAGGTCATCCTCAGAAAGAGAATTCCGGTTTGGTACGAACATCGATTTGAATCATACTTTCTGGCATTTTGCGTAACCCGAAAAACACCTTTAAATCCATTATCAAAATAGAATCATCATGAACAAAAGCTTGTTCAAACATTGTGGATTGAGAGTTTGATGTGATTTTCTTGACATCCATAGTACCTCCACCGGCATCGACTACGATGATGCCCTTTCCATCCTGGAACGATGTTAGTTTACCCGTTTTTCATACAAACTAAGACGTACATTAATCGCTTTCGAAATGAGACCGCTTTGGATGCAAAAATGAGGACTGGCCTCACCCTCGGCAACGAAGGAAAGACAAGATTGCCCGTCATCGGATAAGACCTGCCATGACAGCTAACTTGCGCATCAAGCTCTGTTGGCCACCTTCCCATTTACTTGGATGAGTGAGCACGATTTCCGTGCGCTGAGTCTCTAAGCTTCTCCAGAGCTCAGCTCCACTCGCATGTGTCTCCGCAATGTAATTGCGGGCACACTTGTGTAGGTAGCGCAAAAAGTCAGAGAATACATCAATGGCCGATATGCCATTGGGATTTTGTCTGCAACAAAATTTCCAGAGGTTGTTCAGGGACGGAGATGCAGCTTAAACCTGGAACCACATCAATTCGTTATGTTTCCCTCCTAAGTAAGGGAAATAAATACCAATCGGCCTTAATCCAACCTCCCTCTTCTGCCTCCTCTGAAATCCCCTCGCTACTGACTTCAGCTCCCGCTGCTCTAACATTTCCATCTTGATGGTTGAAAAACAAGCTTTTGCTTTGGATTGTGCTCGAAATTTTACCTAGTTGCACCCCGGATCACAGGCACTTCGTGGGGATCAAGAATGCTTCAGATAGAAGGACGTCTTGTTAGAAAAGAGTTTTTTCTCTGGCGTTTTACCAATTACACACCAGTATGAGATGCCGCTGAAAGTTGTACCAACATCAAAGGCCAGAACAAGTTTTCAGGAGGGACCTGTATAAGGCTGTCTGTTCAACATTGTAATGGTATAGTTGGAAAGAATGCGAGACTGTTTGATTTCAAGCGGCTCCCTGTATCCATTGGTGCGACGCCTGCGGTGTAGAACACGTTGAAAGAGTGTGCAATGTGATCACTCAATTTAATGTGTCGAGTCTACTCAGATCCACTTCGCCTTCATCTCCTACTGCCAGTGCTATGAGCTATATCAGAGGTTGGTTTGACTCCAAAAAAGCATACAACACCCATCACCGCGAACGAGGAGAAATAGCAGACTGCCTCAGAAAGAGACTGAGAGCGGAAATGGCTGAAACGATTCAGCTGGCAGACATCGAAGAGTTCAAGCACAAAAGAGGGGAGATCCACAGATGGCCGGAGAAAGGATAGCGCAAAAGGCAAGGTCAAATCGTCTTCACTCCATCCGTTTCTCGCAAGACGCTGGAGGGCCCAACCATCGCTACAAACTCGAGCTAACGCCAAGGTTTACTGATGGGGTGGGGGAAAAGCTACGAGTTCGAGGATGACCTTGTCCCGTATGGACTGTATTTTCAGTTGTCTTGCTGCATGATTGGTCGAATTGGCAAGAGCCATTAATGGAATATACATTGTCGGCGCTATCCTAAAGACACTCAATATCCAAAACGAATTTCTTTTCTTACATATGAAAACTCTCATTGTTCCGTTTCCTCTTCATCGCTGTTATTGGTTGTTGAATCAAGAAAATCCTTTAACTGTGCGGCGATGGACTCGAATTCATCTTTGAATAACTTCTTGATCTCGAGTTCAACGTAATCGGCGTAGTAGGGGGATTCGCGCATGCGCATGAGCCGCACAGATTCGAGTGGGCCAATTTCCATGACTTCCTCGTCAGAGAGACCCTCTCGTCTCGCGAGTAGCTTTTTATATCCAGATACCAGCCACTTTTCCATGAAATACCTTCTTCCAAGTTGAATTGAGGTGGCCGATGCCCAATTCTTGCAAAATTTGGAGTTGAGAATCTCGATCGCGAGCTCCCGCATCTCCAACCACTTCCACATGGTCGAAAGCTTCAAGACAGAAATCCATGCTTCTTCTGGTGGCATGTCTGTCCAAATTTCCCGTCTGTGAACAGTTCGTTCAACCACAGGAAGCCTGAACAGTGACAAATGAGCTTGATACTCACGGATTGCTTGCAAGGCCGGGGAAAGAAATCTGCAGAAAATGATGAAACTCTTCGACCGTGATATCACGCAAGAAGGTAGGATTTGATTCGCTATTACCACTAAGCAACCTCGCAAAGAATCGGGACTGCTTGATAAAGAGGAACGACGGGATTCTGAAGAGACGGTTCTGAACCTGAAGCAAAATGTAGGCCATATTTTATGGAGTGTTTATCGTCAAGTCATTACCTGGACATGCACAAAGTTTCCTGGAAGAAAATAAGTTAAATCGCGTCTCACTGGCAAACTACGTCGGTCTGTTTCGTCGGTCATCGGTGGTTCCAAGTGCCAGTAGCCGATTGACAGAAGACAAGAGCTCCAAGTTTAGTTAGTACGGTATATGTTCCGCGATCACTTCCACGGTGCAAACATTCGACTCTGAATCTTCTGGTTTCAAAGATTCAATTGCCTCCGTTACAAGTCCATGTGTTCAAGGCAAGGTGGAGAGCAACGTAAGAGAATTGTCGGATACTTTGTCACATGACCGCGGTCACAATGACATATTCGGCCATTGCAAAAGTTCTGACTCTGATTTTGAGAGTCGTTGCACTGAATTATTTCCTTATCAATTTATTACAGAACAACAATATGGCTGACGACGAACTCAAAGAAATAAATGGGATTAAACCTAACGTTTGGTTAGGAGATGGGGAGGAACGCGAAGTCAGCTCCCAGTCAAGGTGTGCAAAATTAAAGCTATTTCAACTAGGTTGCATGTTGGAAACCCGACGTGTCTTTTTAGCAACTCTGTTTATAAAGTTAAACGTACCTGGGATCATTACTATTGGTAAGTACTTGATAATTCCTTTTCGAGATACCGAGAATGAACGAGAACGTTGTCCAGTACATGCCCAGTGAGCACGCAAGTTACTATTTTCAACAGGTTGCTGACAACGTCGATTATAGGCGTGGCGTAATCAGGTAAGAAAAAATTGCTCCTTATTCTGCGTTTTGCCAGTGTTGAAATATTAAAAGGGTGGTTCGCCTGTGAACGCACGAACCTGCAAACACTTGAAAGCGCTCCTCGGTGAGAAGTATGAAAACGCTCGCATTAAGATGAAGAACCCAGAGGGTCCACCTCCAAAAGGCGGAAAGGCAAAGCCCGCTTCAAGGGCGAAAACCCCCGCGAAACGCAAGAAACGTGACGCAGACGAAGATGAGGAGGAAGAGGAAGCCAAACCTGCGAAACGTGGACGTAAGACTACAGCTGCCTCGAAGCCGCAGTCAAAGGGTAAGGCCAAAAAGGGCGATGACGAGGACGAGGATGCTGAAGACGGGGAGGATTTGGAAGACGTTGACGCTGACGACGCCGAACCTTCTGGCTCTGGAAAGTCAGTTCCGGAACTCTTGCTTGCTAATAAATGGGATTTCGAAACGGGACTAGACCCCACCGGCTGGTGGGTGTCGGAGAAGCTTGACGGTGTTCGGTGTGTCAAAAATTTCCTTATAATTGTTAAAGCTGATGATCAAGTTCAGCACATTCTATGATGGCGAACAATTCTTTAGTCGCCTTGGAAATCCCTTTACACCACCTGATTGGTTCTTAGAGAGTTTGTTATCACACAAGTTATTGCCGTTTTGTATTGACATTTCTATTTTTCTTCAGTGCTCCCTAAGGACACCACTCTCGACGGAGAACTTTATGGCGGACGCGGAGAATTCCAGTCGACTGTTTCTATCGTCAAAACAATTAATTCACCTCACTGGAAGAACATTACATTCCAAGTACGCAAAATGCCTTATGTCTTTTGTCAAAAACCTTATTCATATCTGGTTTAGATATTCGACATCCCTTCGCGCGGTCATGAAACCTTCGAGGAGCGCTACGAATTTTTACAAAAGACCTTCGGTGAGGGTGGTACGCAAGCTGCGGAGCGACTTCATGTCGTTCACCATGAAACCGCGAAGAGTCGGCAGCATGTACTGGACAAGTTGAAGGAAATCGAGAGTCTCGGTGGTGAGGGTCTCATGTTGCGAAGGCCTGGCTCGTAAGCGTTTTTCCCCCCCGCGTAGCTCTGTATGTGCAATCGCACTAACGCCTGTCCTAATAGTACATATGAAGGCAGACGTTCAGGGTCCCTTCTCAAGATAAAGACATTCTACGATGCTGAAGCAATCGTCACCGGCTACGTAGCTGGAAAGGGTCGCAACAAGGGAGTCGCCGGGGCTCTGAAATGTAAAATGGCTTCCGGAAAGGTTGGTTTGATTACCAACTATTTGGGTTTCCCCCCACCTAACGAGTGTCATCAGCTTTTCAATGTTGGAACTGGCCTCACGGATAAACAACGTCGGAATCCTCCAGAAGTTGGAAGCATCATCACGTACCGCTTTCAGGAGCTGACTCGAGATGGAGTTCCTCGGTAAGCGATTAATTCCATTGTTTGCGTTTTGTTGTCGAATAACTCTCCTTCTATGAACCTCCAGTTTTCCCTCTTTCGTTGGTGCCGCTATTGATAAAGACGCCCCAAAAGATGCAGATATTCCCGCTCATCGCAAGACAAGCACTGAGGGGGCTTAACAATACTGTCGTTCTTATTCAAATGTTGATGGCGTTTCCGTCGATACGTGACATTCATATATCTTTTTTAAAAACTTCTTCCCTGGCACAACGGCTTATGTCTGAATGTACAAGGGGCTGAAAACGTGGGAAATGAATTAGAACTTCAGTTGCTTGGAACAATCGAATGCTTCCATATGAGCTCTTTTGAGAACCATATTGACACAGGAGGAGGTATGACAGGGATCCACTTCTTTCATGAAGTTAGGGGTCTAGCGCCGAACTTCAGCTTTATAGATCAGCGGCAATCTCGCAGGTTCGCGCTCTTCCTGGGCGTTGTTACTGTTGCAGATGAGATCTGAGGTGCTAACATTGCCTACCTTAGGAAGATTCAAGAATTGATCAGCCCAAAGGGTCATTCGAAAGTAGAATCCATTGTTCTCCATATCTCTCGTCTCACAAAGGATGATAATGCACTGACAATACCAATTGTTATGTCGGCCTAGTTAAACTCACGGCTTGAAATCGAGGTAACAACGCCCAAATCGTCAACGACAGGGTGTAGAGCCGATATCTCTACTAAGGATGAAATCACTTTTTGAAGTGGTCATTGCTACCACCAAAGTCGGGGCTTATGCGCTCATCTACTCGAATCTCGCATTCCTTCACTCACGCACCAGGCTCGACGCTTTTTGGGCGCTTAAATCTAATTGCCAGTCTTTGTTTACTGTTTCGACATTATCTTCGGAGACTGCCGACTGAGTAACAGAGGGGGTGATGACTACATACTG
>QDKV01005073.1_pt1 | contig 24891 bp, 22 predicted proteins | sample 1861101 | NCBI WGS metagenome assembly QDKV01 (sample SAMN04275158, study PRJNA302643) | Fungus metagenome, whole genome shotgun sequencing project. | isolation source: fruitbody | host: Mallocybe terrigena | place: Sweden | collected 2013 | reverse complement strand
TGGCTGCAAGGGAATTGCAAATATGGCGACAAGTGTAAATTTAGCCACACCAATCAATGGGCAGTGGCATCTCTGGTGAGCTCAAGGTTTCACAAATGTCACCCGGCGCAACCGTTATATATATAATCCAGGTCCAGAAAGGCAAGAACAGAGAAGATCAGCCCGTTGTGAATGAAGATTTAGGGAATACCCCAACGTTTGTCCTTGTTCTTATATTCATTCACAGGCTCACGAATTGCATCAACTTGCAGGCTCCCTCTTTTCAATGAATTATACACAGATGGGACATCGAATTCAAAGGCAGAATTACAAATCCAAAGTTCTACTACGGCTCAGATATCGTTCGAGACTCATTCTTCTGCAAACGAGTTAGTATGTAGGGATTGGAAGGCAGGAACATGCCCCAGAGGAAACAAATGTCGTTATCGACATGGAGGTGGAGTAAGTCATATCTCGTCATCTCTACATCAGCACCACTGACTGACATAACCGTCGAAAGTCTACCAGGGAAGGAATACAAGTTCAAAACAGTCCTAGTGCTTCAGTTGCTCGCACTTTCAATAAAAGAGCAGGGATACATACGAACACAAAACAGAAAAACAAAGAAGTCAACCGTGCCAACGATGCTCACGATTCAAGCACTTTCACATTTGGCAGCGCTGCGGGCCTTGAGAGGCAAGAAGCAATATTGAAAGCTCAAGAAGAAGCGAGACGTAAAGAGGAAGATCAAAAGGCGGATATTGAGAGACATTGTGAAGAACAGAGGCAAAGAATAGAGATGCGCAGGGCTAAAATAGAGTGGCGTAAAGAAGAAAGGCATAGAGAGGAAGAGAGGCTCAGAGAAGAGGAAAGATGTAGAGAGGAGGAGAGGCTCAGAGAAGAAAGACGTAGCGAGGAAGAAAGGCGAAGAATAGAGAGGCGCAGGGCTAAAATAGAGTGGCGCAAAGAAAAAAGGCATAGAGAGGAAAAGAGGCTCAGAGAAGAGGAAAGATGTAGAGAGGAGGAGAGGCTCAGAGAAGAAAGACGTAGGGAGGAAGAGAGGCTCAGAGAAGAAGAGAGGCTTAGAGAAGAGGAGAGACGCAGGACAGCAGAACACAGAGCAGAGATGGAAAGACAAGAAGAAGAAAGAAAGGAAAGGGAACGCGTTGCACGCGAAGCGAGAGAGGCAAAGTGGAGAGAGGAAGCGAACGTCATCGAGCAATATGTTGTCTTCGAGTCATGTCTTCTTACCTGTGGTGCTGGTCTCGACATCCGTCACATCATCACAGGATTTGATCTCTGTCGAATCACAGTCAAGAACTTGCCGAGGGACGCCAAGGTTGGCGAGATTGCGGATATCTTCACACAGCAAGGGATCTCTACTTCTGAATTTTTTATCACCGGAATAAAGCCCGTTGGGAATGCAAAGGAGGCGCTAGTACTGGCCAACGCAGAACAAGGGCAAGCCATTGCACTCGGCTTGGAAGGAATCGAATTCAGGAATGAAGTCCTCAGCTTTGAGGTCAGCGATAACGCGGCTGGAGAGACGATGGGTGCAACCGGACAAAGCAGATCTCCGTTTTTAACCGTCAGCTGGAGGGTCCCAACGAATGCAGCAGTTGCCACCTATTTGTCTAGTGATGAGGCACAAAGACGTGCCCGAGACCTCGATGGGGAGATCTGGAAAGGTCAACGAATCAAGGCCACACTCGACAATTTTCGTCGGGGATCTATAACGACCACAAATTCTGTTAAAATCACGAACTGCCTTCCAAATGCAGCTTTCGATTCCGAGTTTCGCGATTTTATAGGTTCGCTTTCCCTCCGGTTTTTGAAATCTGTGGTTTATGATCACCAGCACTGTCTACTCACTGTTCGCACCCATCTCAGTCAACAGAAAGGAACCCAGATGAATACCTATGAAGTGTTGGAATCCGACGACACAACGGGAGAGACTAGGGTCAAAGTACACTTCGATGACTGGGATAACGTGAAGCAAGCGCATGATTCGATCCATAACAAAAAGCTCGGTTGGACTCCGAACTTGCGTGCTTGGCACCCGCGTCCTCTTCAATACTCCATTATGATACCGAGACGTCAGTATCTGTCACAGAAAAAACAGTGGGACGCACTTTCAGAAAAGAAGACGGGTAGAGATGCGTATGTGCAAACGCGTGCAGGAGACCGTGGCGACGTATATTTCATCCGTGTCCTGGGCGACGACAAAAAAGCGACAGGAGCATTGAAAGTGCGTGTCGAAAGCCTAGTTTCTGGAGAAGCACTTGATGTAGACCACTGGCACCCAAGCTTCCTCTCATATCGACAGACAAAACCATTCTTCGACAGAATTCACAACGACACTGGGGCACATGTCAGAACTGATTTCAAGACGCGACGCCTGAAGCTATACGGAGAACCTGAAGTGATCGAAGAGGCACGCAATCATATCAAAGCAGAGGTTGGACGTCTTCAGGAATTGGAGACAACCAGGGTCATCGACCGTACTGCTGTTGGGTTTTTCGTCAGAGAGGGACTCGGACGTTTAAAAGAGCTCCTTGGGGAAGAGAACGTCAGATTGAATTTGTCATTCCGTCCGTGCAGGATTACGATCAAGGGAGGCGAAGAAGCGAGACGCCACTTGCAGCGACTCCTTGAAGAGTCTCGCACTGCATCTGTCGACGAATCACGAACGAGCAAAGGCGAAGGGGATCTTTGCCCTGTTTGCTATGGTGACGCTTCAAACCCCGAGCAACTCGGTTGTGGACATACATATTGCGCAGGATGCTTGCAGCATTTCTTGTCCTCGGCGGCCGACACCAAGACGTTCCCTCTGGTGTGCATAGGGAACGAAGTTACATGCAATACCCCCATTTCCATTCCGTTCATTCGGCGATTCATAACCGACCAAGCATTCCAGCATCTCGTCGACGTCGTATTTACCTGCTACTTGGAACAACATCCTCAAGTATACAAGTATTGTACAACGCCAGACTGCAAGCAGATCTATCAGTGCCAGACCGAAAAGACAACTTTGCAATGTCCATCGTGTTTTTCTTCAATATGTCCCACCTGTGGCGAGGAGTCTCACGAGGGCATGAGCTGCGAAGAAAGACGCATTCAGCGCGATCCTGCAGCGCATGAGCGGCAGATCGAGCAACTTGGATTCAAGAAATGCCCACAATGTAAATCTTGGATCGAGAAAAACGGAGGTTGTAATCATATCTCATGCACCTGTGGTGCCCATATTTGTTGGAGGTGTATGGGTGTCTTTTCTTCCGCGGAGATTTATGATCATATGCAGAATGCACACGATGGGATTTACGATGAAGTTCCCGAGGGGATTGATGTTGGAGTCGATCCAGTAGGCAATTTCCTAGCTGAACAGGCTGACGCCTTGGCACAGGTAGAAAGGCAGATAGCTGAGCGCCAACAGCAGTGGGAAGAATTTTATCGTCAGCAGCAACAGGTAGAAAATACCATACGCCAACGAGAGGAAGCTGTTAGACGTCAACAACAAGAGGATGCTATTAGACGTCAACAACAAGAGGATGCTGTTAGACGTCAACAACGAGAGGATGCTATTAGACGTCAACAAGAAGAGGATGCTATTAGACGTCGACAACAACAAGAGGAAACCACTAGGCGCCAGCAACGGGAGGATACCATGAGACGCTGGCAGCAACTGCAGGAACAGATAAGACGTGAAAGGACTCAACGGGAGGCTGCCTGTCAAAGACAACTTGAGGCACAGCGCGCGGAACGACGAGGGTGGTGTGTCGTGATGTGATGCGGTGTGCACTGGCTGGCTATGAGGTCAAGAAGTGGGAGAATTGGATATCATGTAAGACCTATAGTCAAAATGAGTTTATTTCTTTGCCAACATCTCCACCCTTCAAACTTGAAATCAATGCATTAAACTCGTGTTAAAGCTTCGACTAAATACTATTTCAAGGTACTAAGTAGTGGAATCGTGATGTTTTAGAATAAAAAAAGTGAAAACTTATGAGAAAATTTAATGATAAAGTGATGGTTCCATTGCATGCGATGTGAAGAAAACAACCTCTTGTACGCCCGCGTAAAATCCAACTTGCCAATGAAATCGAAAACAATAAATACGCATCAACACCGGTCTAGGGTGTTGCTGAAGAGCATGTTAGTGCTACTGATCTGAATTGTGGGCTCTTGGCAAGCGTTTCCGCAAATTCTTTGAAGTCCTTCTTCGAACACGACCTTCCAGGCTGTTAAAAATTGGAAGTCAGAAAAAACAATATGACATGAATATGACAACGAACTTTCAGGACATAGATAACGAGTTCTTGTTTCAAATCTGGCTCCGTGGAGGAATCGGCAGAGGGTGCGTCGACGGTCTCCTTCAGAATCAACTTCAAAGCATTTTCCTCTGGAACGAATGCGCAGCGGACTGTGGGCTGTAAGCGAACATTCATGGAAACTTTCCACAAAGGTTCTCGACGAAAAACTGCGAGAGCGAGTTATATAAATTCAAGTTTCCAAGAGATGGAATGAGCTCACGGATTCTCTCCTCCGATGTTGTACGATGAGATAGGAGCTTAATATGACCAGGGATCCCTTCTCCGAATGACTTTTCGCCACGCTTGACATATAACTTGGCACCCTTAAGCTCCATCTCGATGTCTTCGTCTTCCTCTCCAGTGAGATCTGGGTGTGAAAAACTGCGTCAGGAATGCCCATCTTCCGCTTTCACTTCCGTGTATTAAAGAGCGGTATATGAAAGTTGATACTGACGTGTATGCTTTGCGGTTGGAAGAGAGGTGTCGATTTTGCCCTCTTCGAGCACGTTGCCCATGTTAAATGGTGCGACTGACTTGAATGTGTTGTCGAGTACGCCTTCGTCCGATTTGCTCTGGTAAGTCGTCAAATCCGAGGCTGAGGAACTCCAGACGGGACGACCAGATGTGACAGCAGAATGTTGACTTTTGCCAGCTACGGCAGAGAAGGGAGATGTTGATCCAGCAAATGCGGCAAAACCACCAGAGGAACTAGCCTAAAGTAGGAAATAAGAATAAATCTCGAAGATGGGAAAGCAAAATTTTACGAATGGCTTTTGAGTAATCAATTCTCTGGCAAGGGGTTGGGGATTTGTGGGCTGGGGGTCAGGCGAAATAGCAGGCGACGGTATCACAACTCCAGGGGTCTAAAACATTAAGAGTTATTATACAATATCTAAATACCAGTAGAACGTACTGGACATGGTGAGTCTGGAGCCGGAGAAGGCGAAAAGGGTGGCTCAGAAGCTGGCGTAGCGACAATGGGATCAAAATTTTCAGTTGCGACTGGCTAAATAACGGTCAGGATAACAGTTGAGTTCTAGTTATTAGCATCCATACGAGTTCCAAATCTTCGTCCATAACGCGGGTTTTCAATGAATCTAGTTCTGGAACCGGAATTGGAGTTGGAGGTGTGTTAACCTAATGAGTGCATTAGATCGTTTTCTTATGATGGGTTCACTGATTTCAACGCACATCTTCCGTTAGCGGAGGTGTTTTAATACGCTTATTTGGCGGATAGATTTGTGTTAAATTCTGTAAGGCCTGTCTTAGAAGCGAAGATGCCCAAATTTTTTGTACTAACATGAGGATAACCAAGCTCCTGGTACCGTCGTGTCAGTTCATTATTTGAAAAACACGTTCTGGGGAGAAAAGAAGTACCGTTTTCACTGGCTTTTCTGGCTCCTCAAATCCATCATGAGGCACTTTCCTCTTCAAACCATCCTTGTTGGACAACGAAGGTATCACATTCGTACTGGTTATGTATCCGGTGTCGGAAGTGAATGGAACCGAGCTCTCTGCAACTACGGGTGCTTTCATCGCGGGATGGAACCCTTCGTTCCCATTCGGCTGACCGTCCAGGGGTTGAAGAAAAGAGCTTGACTCGGGTTTGCTATGAAATATTAATTTGCGACCGACGTGCACAAAGCATTAGACGCACAGGGCTGAGCTCAACCGACGTGTGCATGCGTATCCAACTGTGGCTGCAAATGTCGCGATGCCAGCGACCACAAAGTTAAAATCGTTAACCGGCAACATCTGATATCGAGTCGTTGAATGATTTATGAGATTTCTAATACTGATTCTCTGCAGTGAGAAATTAAGCTCCGCTTCTAGGGTCAACGAGCAACTCACAAATTGAACTGAGCAGCTCAAGAATAAGTGATCGTGGTTGTGGGGGGAATGTTAGTGTTCGAGGAGGAAAACTCGTGAACCCATTCGTTCACCTCCTCTGATATTCTGCCTCGCTGAGACCACGAGTTTCAATCGGAACCGAAAATGGGTGAAAGGTATATTGTCACGTGGTCAGAGATAAATGTTTAGGGGATAAATTTTTATAAAGTACAGGTACCATTGGTTTACCATGGTCTACACGACGAAAACAGTCAATGCAATGTGCGATATAAAAAGTGATTGCTTATTCTTATACATACAAACACGGCCGCGATGCTAAAGGCGCTGCACTTAGCTGCGTCATAATCCGGACGTTGAACACGTGGTTTCGAGACGGCATGTCGAACGACCGCAAGGCGGGCTTACTTTTGAAAGCCAAACAGAGAGATTGCAATTCCTTTCGCCGAGGCATCGCTGCGGTAGTGAAATATCAATGATTTTTAAGTTCTCAGGAAACTCAGATAGGGTCTGTGATACGTCGGTAGTTCAGTATTTAGTACTTAACTTCTATTTCAATCAACTGGCAGCAGTGGAATAGGGTATTCTTTCTGATCTTGGTTTACGCCTTGCAATCCAATCGCAACACCACTCCTGAGGAGAGTCAGACCTCTGGATTCTGCTGACAAGATCAGACATGTAATGGGTTTTTTCTTATTTCTTCTGCTCAATACACTAATATGAAAAAGTGTATTTCCTAGTTTTTTCCTACTAACACTGGGGATAGCCTCATAATGGGGCAACAGACCTAGTCAACCGGGCTATAGTAACCTTGCCGATTTCACGGTCGTTGTACTAGTAAGTTAACTGCCGTCTGCAAAATTCTAATAAAAAGCGATAGTCACTATAAATCAATTTTGGTGATCTTCTTCACAGAGGTCGTATTAATCAGTAAGCTCGGTCTGAAGGTGTGAGATGGAAATGCTCTCGCCAAAGTATTGCCAGAATTGGTAATTCGTCCGTTTCTGACTATCTACGATTATGTAATCCACTTGCCGTTAACAGGTTTTCCTCAATGACATGATGCTTTCCCCTGGTTTGTCCAGGTTTTGTCGCTCATCTAAGATCTTGGCTCGTTGGAGAGTACTCTGAAATTATCATTCAGCCATTTACATGCTATTGGTGACCTGTCTCAGCGAGCAATTCCAAGAAAATGTATCTGTGCTAAACGGCAAAGAGATTGGGCTACTCTATACTTATAGCTGGGTGAATCTTTCGGTGTGTGCCCTGACCAGATGAAGGGGGGAGCGGATTCGAAATCAGTCAGAGTCCAGGCAGGGCGGATTGTGTGCCTTTTGTGCCTGAAAACTGAGGCTACATCTGTTTCAACCCTTTCTCCGGCAAGACTTCTTGGGTCTCGCCTTCCATAGGCCAGAGCGAGCACGACTGTAGCTGGTTGACTACGGACGGGATTTGTAAAACCGAAGACCGGGCTTGATTGCTAACCCGATTACGATTACTCATCGTCCTGAGTCCTGGAGGCGGAACTGATCGCCAGCCTGAGGCTGTCTGGGCAGGCACAACTCAAACTATGTCATGCGACTGAATCGTAGGTAGTTATGATAGTCATCTGGCCATTGGGGTTGGGGAGATGATCTATAAAATCAATTAGGAGTATGTGACATGTTCGAATCGACTTTGACTCCATCAAAAGCTATTAAGTACTATCCTGACTTGTTAAACGAAGGTGGATGTCGTAGCGTAAACGACGTAGACAATGGAATATGCTGGGTGAAACCAGTAATTCTGTGCAGTCATTCATCATCACTAGAAAGAGGCACAATTGCCTGGCCACAGCTGAGTACAAATAGGGTTTAGCGACTTTTGGCAGCAAGTGCACAATCCAAACCGTTGCCACAATTTTACTTTTATTATTTGGGAAGTACATACGGAATGATACATATACAATATGCGTGGGGATGCAGCAAGAATATTACAATGCAGATAAGGTCTCAGTTCCGCAATCGATCTCAAGAGGGAAGGAAGAGAAAGCGAGGTAAAGAAGCAAAACAAAAAAGCCAAGACAGTAGAAAAGGGAGATCTGGGAAGTTGAGGCGTCCCACTGGCCATCTACTATGTGCTCAGGCACTCTCATCCATCCGATCATCCAACTCAAAGGCGCCTCTACCCTCTTTATAAGCCCTAGCATAAAGCGACTCACGTCCCGCCTCATTTACCGTCAGATTCGCCAGGGTTAGCAGCGCCTCGGCAAGGAGCTTCCGAAGGTCGGCCTGCTCTGATGATTCGTCATCCAATGTATCAACACGCTCAGCGGCCATAATGTCGTTCGATTCGTCCTCAATAATCTCCTCTTCATCTACGCCGCCCTCGACAGCCATTGAGGCCTTTGATGAAGAGCTAACATCTGAGATAGACGAAACTATGTCCTTTCGACTTGCATCGTTATCTCCGTCTGAACCTAGCAGCTCCCTTGCCTTTTCCAAAAACATGATCGCGTTCCGCAGAGCTACCCTCGCTTCTTCTGCTTCAGGTGTTTCGAGCACGTCCAGTTCGCCCTTCTCCAACTCACTGTCCATTTCTTCCGCCCTAGCTGATCCCATCACCAGAGAACATCTCCCTCTGGCAGTCGCAACTTGTATCCTCCATGAGAGCTCTGCATGATTTGATTCCATTTTCATCTGGCTGAAAATACCGTCCGCCCAGTTTGCCCAATGGTAACGCTCAGAGGGAGAGTCTAGTTTTTCAGCCAGAAGCATAACATCGGAACCTATTGTGTAAAGCTCCTTGGTGCGAGAGAAAGATCCTATAGTTAACGACGATTGGGCAGTTGTAGTGGTGGATGACGATCCATCGCCAGAAGAAAAAATATCTTTTGCCGATAGTACGGATCGCGGACCTACAGCAGCCAGTTGATTTCGTAGATGCGGCATGTGAAAAATCCCTCGAGAGAACTGATCTTGAGCAAGCTGCAATAGCTCATAACATGTCACGTTGTTCAAGGATATTCGGAAGGATGAAGGCGGGCGCCGAGCAGCGATTAAAGCGAAGGGCGAGTCGCGGGGCCAATTGGGTTCATCAGTTGTATTAATAGGAGCAGAGAACATGAAAGGGAATCCACTCAACCCAGGTAGAAGTGGGTTGGACATCGGCGTGGGACTAGGTGTTGTCTTCTGGCGAGTGAGGACTTCATCGGCGAGGTGGACCAGGATCCTGCCCCATACAACGGCCATGCGCCAGTCTTCGGGTGCACTTTGACAACCACGTCCGCTTACGCGGATAGGGAGATTCTCCCCGGTTTGAAAGGTATCAATTGCCGTTAGCCAATAAGGTGTTGGGCCACTTGGCTCGCCTGAGAGTGCGAGTGAAGAATCTTGGGCAATAATGTTTCCGAAAAGGAAGAGAGTTGTGCCGAAGATAGTATGGAAAGCTGTTGGGAGATCCTTGCATTTGCTGAAAGAAACTAGAATTTGAACACTGCTCTGACGCGAAGTGAAAGCCCATACCATTTTTTTTCCGTCGACAAATCGACGGCAGATGGTTTTACAGAGGAACCATCAGCAGACGACTGCCCTTGGTGCTGCTTTTGTGGTCGGAGAATATCAGCTGGAGGATAGAGTGGTGGGCGCTCTGTGAGCCAGTAACGATCGCGTTCTTTAGAAAACGTAGATCCTGTTTCTGGTGGCTGGGGAGGGGTTGCAAACAAAATAGATGGATCTTGGTAAGCTTTCATGAAGTGGTGACACTCGTGAATGACACCTCTCAGGAGGGGTATTGTCTCTGAAGGATCTTGAGCTAGAACAGAATTTTGAGGTCGACCCCATCAGGAACAATCAGAAAACAACGCACTTTCATACATTTCAACCGCTTTAGCAAATAATTGCTTGAGATCTTGCCAGTCCTCTAGATTACAGGTTGAGCGGTCAGGCGAAGGACGGCCTGGACCTGCTATCGAGGTGTTGTCCATGAATTCTGTGCGTGTTGTCCACCCGGATAGTCTTTCAGAAAGTGGTGTGCAATTCCGGGAGTAATCCCAAAAAATAACTTCCTCTGGCTGCTGTTCCTCTGCGCTAGGTGACTCGCTGATTCTGCGCCGCTTCGACTTTGATGAATACGATGAATCAGAGTCACAGCAGTCGCCGTCGGAAGAGATATGGTCGTCTTCTCTGTCGTGGCAAAGGGCTTTGCTGTAGTAACGATGACCGTCGTCGCGGGGACGCTTGGGAACGATTGTGCTATCCAAACGCGGCTGAGGTGTCTCACGGGCCACTTTCCAAAGGCCTCGTGGTCGTGGAAGCTTTATGTACATCGTCGCCGCCGGCGACGAGAGCTGGATTAACGCAGAGAGCTGCATAGGCGGGGCAGGCAACAGATTCACAGCACAGATCATGATCTATTTGTATTTCGCATAATTCTGAAATTTGCGACAATGGGTGACCGGTCCATGCCGGCTCAGATTCTGGACCCTGGATTAACAGAACGTCTAGACCCTGCCCATCACCGCATCAGCCAAACTCAGAGTTCTGGGCGGCTCTACACCCGTCTGCCCCCCTTGCCCCATTTCTCTACAAGAAACCCAGTAAGATACTCGTAGATCTCCCGCTGTGCTCCTCTTCGCCTTATACTGTGGTCGCTGGATTAAAAACCAATCAGCATGCGATGAGTACAGCAAACCAAACCAACCAACCTGTCCGTAAACATCCTGAACCGGAAGTTACGCACTTTCCCCTTTACAAACATATCCAGCAGATGAGCGGAGTTTGCGTAGTGTACATTATCATCCCCACTTCCATGCGCAAGCAAGTAATCTAATTCCTTGAATCCTTCCACATGTGAAATTGAAGCATTCACATAGCCACCTGGGTTCAGACTTGGGAGATTCATATACCTCTCAGTGTAAATGGAGTCTACAAAAATAATTGATCAACTCATTGAAATTTGCTGTTTCCGAGACTTACCATAAAGTCTCCAACTGGTCACAGGCTATAAATTCCGGATAAAATATTCCATCTCATCATACCGAACAATGAGTAATCACTTGCGCTGAGACTTACCGCGACTGCCATTGCTAGCGAATGAATTTTTGCATTGGCTTCTGCTACTTTTGAACTCATGAAACCGCCGTACGACTGAGGATCGTCAGTTCATGGGTACAGCTGCCGTTGGTGTAAGGACGGCAAAACCGAACTTACCCATCCCCAAATACCAATCCGTTTCGGATCAACGTATGGCTTCTTGGCCCAGGCCCTGGATCAACTTTGTTAGTAATAATCAAAAGGGGGTAGACACCCAACAAAAACGTGGGAGTGCCAGTCAAATAATGAAAGGTCTCTTGTATCCGACATGCAAGGAAGCAAAAACGTAATAAGACAGCCGCATAAAGTGGAACGCTGGCTGAGTGGGAAAAAAGGAATTCTACGCCAATGGGTGAGGCTTGTGGGTGATTAACTTTGAATCGGTATCACCCCCGTAAGCAGGACATAAAACAGAAATAGACCGAACCTCGTATGGATGTCAAGATGAAACCCACAAAACAACACAACCACAAAGGTCGATCGGTCAGCTGAGGTCATAGCCACAATGCGCAGATTGTGTTAAGTCTAGGCTGGGTTAGCGGCTGCTTTCAGGGGACCAAGCCCATAGTAACATAGACGGCGGAAAAACAATATAACCGACCAAAAATAGATGGAAAAAATAAATCGGAACCCACTTGGCAGCATTAATCTGGTCAACGGTTTCATAAAATCCGAGATTGCCTTTGACTGTGTTTCTTAACTTTCTGCCCTGAAAACCAGTACCTCGGCCATCAACAGTGACGACGATGTACTGGAGCCTACATGCAACGTAGTGATGCCAATCTCGACCGAACGTGAGGTCAACCATTTGGCTTGATGGACCGCCATAGCTGTCGAAGTCCGGATTTGCGTCCGATGAGAGTCATTCGTGTGTGGAATGGGGACGCAGCAATTAGAATAGGTCGAGGTGTGTCCAGACAATCAACGTGATTTTCGTGCCGGTGTGACCATATACCAATGGAAGAAAAGGAGAATGTAGCGTATTGGGTCGTTGCAACGTGTGTGAGCCGAGGAAAAATCGGAACATTCGCAAGCGACCAAATCGAGGTTTTCAATTGTCGCCAGCATTGAGTATGAAGGACCAGATAGAACCGTGATGGACATAACGATAAGAAGCAAAATTGGTGGCGAGGAGCAAAGGCCAAGAAGTTATGGAGTAGATGACAAAGTTAGATGCAATCATAACTCAAAGGGTGCGGTCAGATAGGAATTAGACTGGTTCACTTACACCCTAAACAAAACAGGATATTTAGTTCGTCCTGAATCGTCCATTCGGGGAGGAAGAAGTTCTTTCACGTTCAGTTCTATTCAAAAGGAAAGAAAAATCAAAACAAGGAAGACTCTGGTGGGACAGCACAAGGTGATGACATAAGGCATACCATATCCATCGCTCAAAAAGGTCGAATGAACGGTTGTAGCAGACTCGAAAGTGGTAGTGATATTGCCCAGTCTTTCGTTTTGCTCAAGAAACAATTCAGCCGCTAAAATCCAAAAACGAACCAGGCAAATTAGTCAATATAGTAATAACGCGGACACGATGAGCAATATATCACTTACAAGAGTCAACAGAAACAACTTTCGTCCATGGAATATTCGGTCCGAGATAACTCAAGACGTAAAAGCCTGCTTCGGGAGAAAACTTGGCTCGATAATACCCTGGCTTCGTCGTATCTGTTAGAGCTCTGGGCTCAACTGACTTCTCAAAGCTTGAAATCGGTATGGGCGCTGAGAAGAGGTGACGCTCTACCGATGGCTTCGCAGCTATGAAGTACCTGGTTCGAAGTTCAGAGTCGGCACACTGCGATGTGTATTCAGAAACGTACACCAGTCCCTTCTGCGCGTCAACACCACGAACACCTCCCGTAACCTCCCATTCACCACTGGTCAAAAATTGAGGCTTTCCTGAATCGGCGGGATTGAAGAGGGCAATGTGATTATATCCCTCAGGTGTGGGAACAACATCAAGGTATGCGTTGGAGCCATGGAGGCTGCTTAATGCCCCAAAATTGGGTAGCGGAAAAATGGAATGTTCCTGTACCAGTATGTTATATAATCAGTAGATTTATAACACTCTATGATAAGAGAATACCAACATGGTCAATCCATCCGTCATCTCCCTGCTCGCCACGTTTTCCAAGCTTTCGGACAACCTTGCCGTAGTCCCTCAGGTGGTCGGAGCCTTCTAGTTCAAATAAAAGGACACTTCCGTCATCTGCATTCCTGTTCACCTCCTTCAAAATCAGCGTCGTATTCCCAACCCATGCGACCTCCTGTATGATGCTGTCATCCGCAGGATGCCTCTCGTCCCAATCAAGTGTCAACGTCCAATCAGCGGCGGGTAACCGTGACGTCAAACCTACATCCAGGTACCCGCTCAAATCAAACACCTGTACAGCGACGAGCGGGTTGGGATATCCTGGCTTAGGATATTTCATCACAACGTCATGGGTATATGGAACCACAGCATCGTTATCATCGGTCGGATTGTAAACCGGAAAGGAGAATTCTGGGACAGAAGTTTCGTCTAATGTAAGAAAAGCAACTTTTGACGAGTCGGGCGACCACCACAGGGCATAGTTGTTGGAGAAAACTTCTTCTTCGTAAACCCAGTCGGGTACACCGTGAAATAGTGATGCGTTACCAGATGTCGTCACCCGAATGGGCTCCGTTTCGCTAAAAGGAAATAGAATTTCAGAGAAAGGGGATTAGGAATAAAATTGACATACTCAGCAGACGGGAGAATGTAAAGATCATTGTCCGTGACGAACGCAATGGCACTCCCAGTGGGGGACCAGGTTGCATATGCTAATCGAGGGGAGTCGGACGGAGGTATAATCGGATGGGTCGTCTTCTCTGCAATATTATGAACATAGTAGTTTCCGAAGCTCGAGTGCCTCCATTGCTAATTCAATGAGCATTAAACGTTAAACTGTCAATACGATACTTGAAACATACTTTCTTGTGCGACCCCTTGATAAGGACGTGCTTCATGTCGTCCGAGAGCTTCCAATCGTAAATGGGCAACTGTCTTCCTTCTTCCTGCAATAAACGGTTCAAACCCATGTACTTACAGAGGAAATCAATGTTTACATCTTTCACGTCTAAGACAGAAATGAGATTCGTAGTATTATTGGACTTGAGGTCTATTAGCTTGATGTAACTGCCTTCTAGTCGGGAAAAAACTCCATCGCCAGCTGTGCAACAATTCATCGTAATTCGGTTCCCTTCAGAACAACACTGGGCATACCTTCTGCTACCCAATTCAAGCCAGGCTGGTCAGGGTAAAACGTCCCATTAAAAATGTCGTCCAAAGTGATTTGCCGACGCCCTGGCGCTCGGTATGATGCACCGGAATACGCGAAGCCTGCAATAATTCCAATGATAGCAGCGACCGAAACCAGCGCAACGAGCGTATATCCGAGAATTCGAGCAGAGGAACGCTTCTGTTGGATTCAAACGTGATCAACCTCCTCACTCAAATAATTGAAACTTCCTCCATGAATCCCAAAAAAAAAAGACGAACCTCCTCAACTTCAGGTGTCCGTCGCGGACTCAGAACCCCTCCTCTCTCAGCCCTTCCTGGAGTCGATGGTGTATTGCTAAGTAGAGATACCGTCTCCGCGTCATCCTCGAAGTTATGTCGAGCAGCAGCAATCCTCTCCTCTTCTTCGTCTTCGTCAGAGCTCGGAGGGTCAAAAGGACCTTCCCCATAGTACACCTGCGGTCGCGTCACCAATGGATCGACTAGGCTACTACTGGCAGGACTGTTGTCAACGACTTGTCGCATCTCTGTTGACCCTTGTTCGTCTTCACCGGATAACCGCATTACGGTGCTAATCTTTATATTTTGCGGACGGCAGAATATGTTTGGCTTTAAGCCGATTAGGCACAGCACTGACAGTTGTTTATGTAACCATCACATTAAGCCCTATTAAGCCTTCAAGGATGTAGTACAACGGACTGAACCGATAAGTTCACAATGGGTTCCACACCATTCTTTGGTTCAATACGTTCTGCCTTGCATCACGTCGATGACTTCAATACGCGTGATGAGGCTACTGGCACTTACTTAGCCCACACTGGCAGCATCTCGACTCGACTTTTGAACGTATTTTTGCGCACAGCCGATCTTGGATTCACATCTTTCGGTGGGCCCTACGTCCATTTCCAAATATTTCATCGCAGGTTTGTAGATGGACTTGGAAAGAGGCCTTGGATCGATGAGCAAACGGTGTGTTGTCCAATCAAAGCTATGTCTCTGTGCTCTGGATGAACGAGCTTTATCTCGGTCTTGACATATAGTATCAAGAATTGTTCGCTATATCTCAAGGTCTCCCAGGTCCGGCATCTACCAAAATGCTCTTCATTATTACACAGATCCATGCCGGCCTTATTCCTGCTTTCTTTGTTTTCCTCCTGTGGTCCCTCCCTGGTGCCATCGCCATGTATTCCTTCTCGCTCGGTGTTTCGCGCATTAGCGAGACCCTCCCAGGGCCAGTCTATGCACTTTTGTCCGGCCTAAATGCCGCAACCGTGGGCATCATAGCCCTCGCTGCTGTACAGCTTGCAAGAAAGGCGATTACAGACAAGCTGACGAGGTTACTAGTCCTATTTGGAGGATGTGCAGGGATGTGCTACAATGCACTGTGGTATTTCCCGGTGTTGTTGTTCTTCGGCGGTTCATTGACATTTTTATGGGACTTTTATGGTCGATCTTGGTTTGGGCGGTTGAAGTTTTGGAACAGGAGACAGCCTTCACCAGTCCAAGAAAGGGAATTTACCTCCGATAATGCAATAGTTATGGTGGATAGGGGACTGGAGTCAGGACTTCATGAAAATGAAGGCACCAAGCAAAGGCATGGCAATCCAGTCAAGGAAAACAGTACAACCGAGATTATAACAAGCGAATCGAATAGGCCCTCATCCGTTGCAAGAACATCAGGAATCGACATTTCCGCACACCGCGTACCCGTCAAAATTGGCCTCGCAGTCATCGTGCTTTTCTTTGCCGCATTCACAGTCCTCATGTCCCTCCGCGGTGCACTCCACCCAGTTTCTCTTCTTCTCGCAGTCTACAACAACATGTTTCTCGCAGGTACCATCATATTCGGTGGTGGGCCAGTTGTCGTTCCACTCCTTCGCAACTACGTCGTCGATCCTGGTTGGGTCTCACCGCGTGATTTCCTTCTTGGGCTCGCGGTTATTCAAGCTATGCCTGGACCGAACTTTAACTTCGCGGTCTACTTGGGATCATTGGCCGTCGCGTCCAACTCAAACGTTCCCTCGATAATTGGTGCGATCTTGGGCTATCTTGGTATTTTCCTCCCCGGACTTTGGCTTTCTATAGGCTTCCAAAGTGTATTTCAGTCTTTGCGCAAGCGAAGAGAAGTTTCTAGTGTTCTACGTGGCGTGAATGCTGCCGCTATTGGCTTTGTCTTTACGGCGGTGTATCGTCTGTGGGAGATTGGTTATCTAAGTGCGAACGAAAGCAAGGGCACGAGCTTGGGAAAAGAGCCCTGGTGGTTGGTTATTGCCGCTTCAACGTTTACTGCTGTAGAGTGGTTCTCTGCACCTCCGCCTCTTGCAATTGTGGCTGGAGGGGCAGCAGGTATAGCCTGGTGGGGTGCTGTCGGGCGCCGCCTTGGTGTCTAAAGGCACAACCATACCATTTATCGCACACCTCTTTCAGAAGTCGATATGGTTCAGCATAAGATCTAGCAAGTTCCACTCAGTATACTGCACATTGTCCTATGACAGATGGAAGCAGAAGTGTAATTGTCATCAGAAAATTGGTGTCCGCGGTATGAGGTTCAAAAGTATCAACTTTTAGGTACTGTACTTTCATTAATGGTCATTACTAGGCTCGTAAATCTACATGCGTGTAAGTGTAAGAACGAGAGACTAGACACTATAACCCTCACCTAGCAATAAAATTTTTCTAAAAATTAGTCCATTCTGTGTGTCAACCCTCCCATTTCCATCGCCTCCACATCTTCATCCTCCGGCCTTATCTTGAGGCCCTCCGTCATTTCACGCTTCACACATAGTTGCTCAGCAAACACAATCGTCAACACAGCACCCACAACCAACACGAGCCAATAAAACAACGACGTTGGTAAAGTCGCCGAATAATACGTTGTCAAAAGGAGGTGATTGAAGACCAGAGTCAATGCAAAATCAAGGACGAGCCGGGGTCGTCGAATTAGTTTGTATTGATAATAAATGCTGTTTTTGTCAAGAGATAAGCGAAACACCAGTCCAAAGATGTTGGCATACACACTCTGCACCACAAGCGACAATCCAACAGAAAGCGATGATCCAGCCTCGTCTGGGATCTACCGAACCACTCAACTGATCCTCCATCCACCCGTAACCCACTTTCTTGCCACCACTCCAAGCCCACCATCTCTCGCCTATTGGGACGCCAATGACTATCGGTAGTCCAGCCATTTCCCGCCAGTCCATGACCATCCCTTCCATTTGAAATCTTTAGATTCATGAAAGGAGCCCAACAAACCACATACCAACACTGGCCGCACCCCCATTATAATTAAGTGATGTCGATTCTGCAAGAGCTGCTAGTAGCGGAGGCGTGATTATCGATAATGTTAGATAATGCAATGTTTGCATGGAGACGATCTATGGGTTGAAGTCAGTGAGGCGACATTTATGCTGTGGGCTGCCGAACCTGGGAAATAAGGAGAATTGGATCCCAGTTGGATAATGTAGTCTTTACAGGTGCCATAAAGCAGGGAATAAACGAAACTGAAGCACACAGCGCTTACAGTATTGCCATGTGGTGAGAGGTTGAAGAATAGTAACGGATGGGCTCGGCCCGGATCGGAGTCGTACCAATGCTATTCACACTCGTGACTCGGTTAGTTTCAAGATCCTTTAACTATCTCCTTTCAAGCTACATATTTGTATCTGAATCCGTAAGGCTGAATCCTGAAGTGCGAGTCCGGCTTACATTCTCGTTTCTTGTTAGGTTGATCTCAGTCCCAGCTTTTTTGACTCCATTCAAGAGGATTTACGCATACCGGCGGCGGTAGAAGCAAATGCAGCCTCAGGGATTTGGGAAAATTCCACGAATGATAAGGATGAAACGCAAAGTCCAGCCACAATCCAAATCCCACCAAATCTCTTGATGGTGGTTAAATTTTCATCCTGAGCTTGTCTCGACTACTTACGCTTTGACAGTCGTTTGCCCTGGTGGCTCGATCGTTTCACGTCGTCTTGTGCCCACCCATGAACACCTGCTGATCATCATGCGACTCTTTTCATCCCTCATCTACCCTACGATCTTTGCTCTTTTGCTTCCTAAGGTCATCGCATCATCACCTCCGCTCCACGAAGCCCAAACATCCCATTCGCAAGAGGAACTCGACCCCGTTACCTCGGCCGAGAACGATCGCAGGGGGGGGCGGTATATATTAGGTGCAATGGTATTGGACCACCACGCACAAATTCACGAAGCGAATGCGAGGATCCATATTGCGGAGAATAACTTTTCTGCAAGCTACAGGGAAAGAGAGGCAGCCGAACGCAAGAAGGAAAAGGCAAAGAGGTTTAGGAGCAAGGGCTTACATCTTCTAACTAGACATCGTCAAGTGGCCCGTAGCGCCTGAGGGGTTCCGCCTTGCACTAGTGGGGTTGAAGTTTTGATTCAGAGGGAACAACAGGGTTTGTATTGGGAACCCTAAATTGTAGGTGGTATGTGGCTTTGAAGGGGTGGCAGTTCTTTATTTTTGTATGAATCTGGTTGCACTATCCGGAAAAAAATCAAAAGCCGCATTGCCGGATGTTCATGTTACGAACCTCTCAGTCGTTCTTTTACCTCCGTCAGCGGTCAAGAGAGTCGAGATTGAACGAATTTCATTGGTACGCACCGGCATTGCTCTCCATGTGTGTGATGTATCTTTTTTTTGCCCTGTGCCGCCTCATAAAATCGGTTTTCGTTGGATCCAGATTTACTTTGAACATGAATGAGTTTCCAGGGCCTTCGTTGGGCTGGACCTTGAAAGAGTGTTTTCTTTGGTGAAACTTGACAATTCCTTTGTGCGCTTCTTTCGTGTGCATGTAACCTGACCATGAAATATATTTTTTGTAGCAGAACTCGGCAGTGCGAGTAGACGAGAACAAGAGTCCCAGTTAATCTTTATCATACCAAGCAGGAAATCTCATATATGTTCCATACTTTCAGCCACCGAGTTCCTAGCTTATCATTCTTTTCACATTACCCGCGTCGATTCCAAGGAGAATGGGGGAAAGAACTGAATAATTGAAAGGCATAAAATCAGATGGAGGACATGACAATGTTGAAGGTCGAAAGCTGACTGTTGGGCCTCACGGCTTCTCCATTTTATCGCGATAGAGAGAAAGGCATCGAGTGTTGGTACGACAGAAACATTCGAAAAGACCCCCAACCAGAAGCGAGCATTCTACCAAGTGGAAGATATCCTCTGGAAATTTCAACGATAGAGAAAAAATGAGATGTAGAAATCCATGGCTTCACAGTGATGAAAATTGCAGAGTATAGACCGCCAGACAATTTCGCTAGACCTGTAAATAGGAGTGCGGATGAGAAATTCGACAGCAGGCGGACACGTTGCTTTCCTCGACATTATGGAGGATCTGGAAGGTGAAATGAATTCTCGTCCAACTGCGAAGCACTCACTCTCATCGCTAACACAGATCGTTCCATGTCTCTCAACAACATCGCCAAAGCTCTTCTTAATCGCTTTAACCAGTCTGGCAAGATGGAGGATTTAGAGGACGCGATCTCAACTCACCGCGAAGCACTCGCTCTCCGTCCTCTTGGTCACCTACATCATACCTCGTCCCTCAACAACCTCGGGGTTGCTCTGGTCACTCGTTTCGACCAGTTGGGCAGGATGGAAGACCTAGAAGATGCGATCGCTTTCCACCGTGAAGCACGCAGTCTCTTTCCTCCTGTCCACCCACATCGTTCCATCTCCCTCAACAATTTCGGGGTTGCTCTTCATACTCGCTATAAGAAGTTGGGCAGGATAGAGGACTTGGAAGATACGATCTCATCCCACCGCGAAGCACTCACTCTCCGTCCACTTGGCCACCCAGAACGTTCCTCGTCCCTCAACAACCTCGCCAATGTGATGTCTACCCGCTTTAACCAGTTGGGCAGGGTGGAGGACCTTGAAGATGCGATCTCATTTTACCGCGAAACACTCGCTCTTCGTCCTCTCGGCCACCCAGATCGTTCCTTCTCCCTCAACAACCTCGGGATTGCTCTGTCTGCTCGATTTGACCAGTCGGGCAGAATGGAAGACGTAGAAGATGCGATCTCATTCCACCGCGAAGCACTCACTCTCCTTCCTCTTGGCCACCCAGAACGTTCCTCGTTCCTCAGCAACCTCGGGATTGTCCTGTCTGCTCGCTATGACCAGTCGGGCGGGGTGGAGGATCTAGAAGACGTGATTTCGTTCCACCGTGAAGCACTCACTCTCCGTCCTCTTGGCCATCCAGATCGTTCCTCGTCCCTCAACAACCTCGCCGATGTTCTTTATACTCGCTTCAACCAGTTGGGCGGTATGGAGGATTTGGAAGATGCGATCTCAGCCCACCGCGAAGCACTCACCCTCCGTCCTCTTGGCCACATAGATCGCTCCTCGTCCCTTGACAACCTCGCCACTGCTTTGTCTACTCGCTTTAACCAGTCGGGCAGGATGCAGGATCTGGAAGATGCAATCTCATCCCACCGCGAAGCACTCACTCTTCGTCCTCTGGGCCACGCAGATCATTCCTTGTCCCTCAACAACCTCGGAATTGCTCTGTCCAGTCGCTTTGACCAGTTGGGCAGGATGGAGGACCTGGAAGATGCAATCTCGTTCCACCGCGAAGCACTCAATTTCCGTCCCCCTGGCCATCCAGGTCGTTCCTTCTCTCTCAACAATCTTGGGACTGCTCTATCTACTCGCTTCAACCAGTCGGGCAGGATGGAAGATCTGGAAGATGCAATCTCATCTCATCGTGAAGCGCTTACTCTCCGTACTATTGGCCATCCATTTCGTTCCTCTTCTCTCGGCAACCTTGCTGATGCCCTTCATGATCGCTTTAACCAGTCGGGCGGGATGGGAGATCTGGAAGACGCGGTTTTATTCCACCGTGAAGCACTCACTCTCCATCCTGTTGGACACCCACATCGTTCTTCGTCCCTCAACAACCTCGGGATTGTTCTTTATACTTGCGTTAAAAATTCACGCAGGAAGGAGGATCTGGAAGAAATGATCTCATCCCACCGCGAAGCACTTACTCTCCGTCCACGTGGCCACCCAGAGCGTTCCCCGTCTCTCAACAACTTTGCAAATGCTCTGTATGCTCGCTTTGACCAGTTGGGCAAGATGGAAGATCTGGAAGACGCGATCTCATCCTACCTTGAAGCACTCACTCTCCGTCCTCTTGGTCACCCAGATCGTTCCTTGTCCCTCACCAACCTCGGGGTTGTTCTTCGCCGGACGGGCAAGAAGAAGGATCTGGAAGAATCTTTCACACTGCATGAACAAGGAGCAAACGACTTGACTTCGAGCCCTTTGCGTCGGCTTTCTGCTGCTATAAACTGGGTAGACAATGCAAGAGACTATCATCACAGGTCCATCATATCTGCGTACTCGATATTGCTCTGCCTTCTTGATCGTTGCTTGAATTTGCACCCTCACGTTGACTTGCAGCACCAGTTTCTTGCCTCTACCCGCATACCAAAATCACTGGCCTCTGATGCCGCTTCAGCTGCTATTGACGCAGGAGACCTCAAGTTAGCAGTTGAATTACTCGAACAGGGCAGAACCATTCTGTGGTCAAGGATGGCGAAATATAGACATCCACTTGATCAGCTCCGCCACATTAATAGAGAGCTTGCGGATCGCCTCCAGGCTTTATCTATCGAACTTGAACATCTTTCCTTGTCACCCAGTCCTGGGCTATTGAGTAGTAAAGGATCGGCTCATTTGGAAGCTCAAATACGGAGGAATCGTATACTTTCAGAAGATTTGGAGGAAGTACTTGGAAAAGTGCGGGAAATCGAGGGTTTTGGCAACTTTTTACAAGCTGTTCCATTCACCACCCTTCAAGCTGCTGCTGTGGAAGGGCCTGTCATTCTTATCAACATCAGCAATTACCGTTCTGATGCCATAATCCTTCACATTGACAATCCTCCTACTCTTGTCACTCTTCCAGAGGTGCAATGTGAGGATCTCAGTGACCTTGCTGAAGAACTTGCTTTGGCACGGTACACTGATCCTGGTGCTGAGTTTGCTGCCCGCTCGAAAGATATTCCTCCAATTTTGCGTGCTATATGGGACAACATCATTTCTCCTGTGATCGATTGCTTGACTGAGTTGGGAGTACCAGAGAAAACCCGAGTTTGGTGGTGCCCAACATCAGAGTTGTGTGCTCTACCCCTTCATGCTGCAGGTCCATACCGCCCTGGGCAAATGAATCTTCCAGATATCTATACATCTTCTTATATTCCAACTCTATCTGCATTGATCAGAGCAAGATCCAACATATCTTGCCAGTCTGTTGTTCCCAAGTTACTTGTAATTGGTCAACCTGGCAGTGATCTGCAAAATGTCCAGACTGAAATTGATCATGTTCAACAACTTGGCAGCTTTGTGGATGTTATTGTTGGTACAGAGGCAAATCATGACACAGTCCTCCTTGGTCTTCAGGATCACTCTTGGGCTCATTTTGCTTGCCATGGTCATCTAGGTGATAATGCTCAACCATTCCATGGATCATTTGAACTTCACAATGGCAGTCTCACTTTGCTTGATTTAATGCAGGCTAGACTTCCAAATGCAGAACTGGCATTTCTATCTGCATGCCATAGTGCAGAAGGAGATCTCATCACACCAGATGAAACCATACATCTAGCAGCAGCCTTACAGTTCTGTGGGTTCCGGAGTGTGGTAGGGACTTTATGGGCAATGGCTGATAAAGATGGACCAATAGTTTCAAAGGAATTTTACAAACACATGTTTCGCAAACCAGAAAACAGGGCTGATTTCAGAGATTCAGCAGAGGCACTCAGATTGGCTATTTGTGCACTGAAAAAAAATCATGTGCCTTTGGAACGCCGGATTCTGTTTGTTCATATTGGTGCTTGATCACTACTTTCCTGTCACTTGTATGTGCTTTTCTGTCAGAGTAAAGAGAGGCTTCTGATTCATTCCTTTTTAGAACTAGTATATTGTCAATTCAGGACTTGAGTTTTGTATTTGATAGAAGTACTTCCATCATCTATTTGGACATCAATTTTTCAAATTAGCATTTATTGCTTGAAATCAATATGTGCTGTGATGGAAAAGTTGCTATTGACAAAAAAATTCCTCAGAAGAAAAAAGTCACAAAAACAAAAATTTCTAACTATTGCAGCTAAATACAGAAATGGATGTTTACCTGAGTAATATGCTTTACATAAAAATCCAAATTTGAAAAATACCACTAGTGATTTGCTGGTTTTGTAAGGGCAACTGTTGGGTCAGAAGCAAATGACTTGTCAGAACACAGTGGTTCATCAGAAGTCACACAGGTGAATGAGATCTGGCAAGAACTCCAAAGATTATTAATAAACAATTACATCAAACCTTACCTGACAGGAAGTCCAAAGAGAACAAGATGGCACTGAAATTTCTTGAAGATTAAAAGATGGTAAGTAGACAGAAAATTTTGCACAGCTGTTTGCATAAATGATGGCACTTGCGCATGAGTGATTTGAATTGAAAACATAAATGACTTAGCCAAATTTTGTGTGATGAGTTGACTAAAAGTTCAAATTCTGACTTGGTACAGTCATTTATGACACTAAAGCATTATAATAGGTTGTATATAAGTCTTAGGGTGTATAAAAGTAATTTATATGCACATTACTATTCATCCTGGATTTGGCCAATTTGTGTGGTGATCTCAATGGACTCAGAGTTCAGATACACTATGCAATTTCACAGGAGAAAATTTGATTATAGACACCCTAAGACTTATATACGACCTATTGTAATGTTTTGTTGTCATAAATGTCTGTACCAAGTCAGAATTTGAACTTTTAGTCGACTCATCACACAAAATTTGGCAAAATTTGGCTAAGTCATTTATTTGTTCAATTCAAATCACTCACATGCGAGTGTCATCATTTATGCATATGGCTGTAAAGTATATCTAAGCAGTTTAAGTGACTTAAGAAATGGTTTAAATGGTCCAAGCAATGAAAGTCATTCAGACAAAAAAGCAATTTAAGCAAAAACAGTACTTTAAGTTGTTAAAAGTAATTCAAGTTAGTGTTTGAAAGTCTGATTTGGTCCCAGTTTTTTGCCAAATTTGGCAAGACTGGAAACCAAACTGGTATGGACCAGTCCTGAGGGGTTTTTTGCAGTTACAAAACTGGTTAGAACCAGTCTTGGTTCAGACCACTGAGACCAGTAATGTGCAGCTTACTTCACTAGAGAATGTCATGGATAGTGCTCGTCATGGGTAACCCATGGGTAAATTTGGGTCCACCTGGACTCACACTCATGTGATACCCGGACCTGCACTCAAGGATATGGGTTTCTGTAGGCGTGGGTACAGGTACCCGTAGTGATGAACACGGGTGTCCCGTGGGGAGTTTTTGGCTGCCCCGTACCCGTACCCGCCGAATTCCCGTCCCGTAG
>QDKV01005074.1_pt1 | contig 24902 bp, 25 predicted proteins | sample 1861101 | NCBI WGS metagenome assembly QDKV01 (sample SAMN04275158, study PRJNA302643) | Fungus metagenome, whole genome shotgun sequencing project. | isolation source: fruitbody | host: Mallocybe terrigena | place: Sweden | collected 2013 | reverse complement strand
AGCTTACATTGTACTTACAATAGGTTAGTATTGCTGGAATGTCAGTCATTACCACCACCGACTGAGACTTACATTGTACTTACAATAGGTTATGGGCCCCGGAGTTATGTCGGGTACACCTTCACTAACAATACTCTCCGAAGAACAAAAGTTCAACGGAGAGAACCTACTCGCATGGACAACCAATATGATACAATTACTAGGGTCAAAAGGATTGTCAGGTTACATCGACGGAAAGATCCCTATACCCACTGGACCGTCGACTGGAACTCCTACCCCTGATTCCACTCCCATCTATTCATCCACTCCTAGCCTCGACGAATGGAATTTTCGAGACCAACTTGCACGAGGACATATCACCCTTAATTGTGTCGACGTTGCTGGACTGGGTGTAGTAACCACCGGGACAGCGAAGGACGCTTGGGATTCGATCCAAAACGAGTGGGGGAAAAGTACGGACATGCGTCGATCGCATGCCCAAGAGTTGTTAAACAGGACGGTATACGTCGAAGGCGAAAACATACAGGATCACATTAAGGTTCTCCGCACACGACGAGTAGCTGTGGACAATCTCAGTACTTCTCCTATGACAGACGAAATATGGCGAGGAATACTTATTCGATCCATACCGCCTACTCCAAAGTGGCTTCCTGTTATCCCCTCACTTTATACCCTCTCTTCGTCAGCTGACATTGTTTCCACTCTACTCGCCCACAGCATGATATTGGATAGGGGGAATGAGAACAAACCTACCACGAACTCATCCAACACCGCTCTAGCAGTTACGGTAAACGACGCATGCAAGAATCCTAATTGTAAGGCGAAGAAAAGGGCCACCCACACCACCGCCAATTGCTACTGGCCTGGCGGAGGAAAAGAGGGACAATTTCCCCCTAATTTCGGCCAGCGATCTAAGGCAAATATGGCACGTCGCAGCCCATGTGGGGAGGGCGACCACTTTGTTCTTTCTGCGAGGGTATCCCGAGATAGCGACTATACGATGGCGCCCGAAATCTTGGTTGAGGATGTCGAAGCTCCTGCGAATGACATTATTTCGCCTACAGTCTTCATCAGCAGAGGTTTTCATTCATTTAGCTCTGGGAGAGTCCCTACCTTTCTGGACTCAGGAGCTAGTGATAATATGTTCGTGTTGAAGGATAACTTCGTTGAGTACGAGGCGACCGCACTGCGTACCGGGGATTCCGCCAAAGCCGTCGATGGTAATTTTGAAATCGTCGGCGAGGGAAAAGTGGTCCAACGTTATCTCGTTGAAGGACGAGAGAAGAAAGTTACTTACACTCACGCTTTACATACACCTACACTGAACGCGAATCTTATCTCCGTGAGCGCGTTCGATAAGGCAGGTCTCACTACAACTTTCGGACATGGACAGGGATTAATAAAGAGGAGCGACGGGACCGTTGTTCTCGCTGGACGACAGGATAAGGGGATGTATATTGTTGACGTGGTTGATGACTCACAGGAGGCGAATACCACCCCAATCGCAATGTCTTCTCTGTCGCATTCGACTTCCCTCGAACAATGGCATCGCCGCCTGACACACTGTAGCCCCTCGACTATCCAAGAGATGGCGAATAACAACCTCGTAGATGGACTGAAAATCTCGGGGACTGAGATGCGAGGTAAATGTGAGGACTGCATCCTCGGGCGTCAAACGCGGCGCCCTTTCGATAGCGAGACAGAAAAAGGGTTGGTCCCACTTGAACTTGTGTCGTTTGACCTTTGGGGGCCGTCTCGCACCCAATCTGCAGGGGGTAAAACATACTTTATGTCAGTTGTCGATGCGGGGACATCATATAGACATGGAGGTTACCTTTCGGACAAGTCAGATTTGTCTACGATCGCCGCGTTCGACGCTTTTCGAGCTAAAGCGGAATCCTTGACAGGTCGTAAGATTCGTCGACTACGAACAGATCGCGCTTACGATTCTGCCGCCTGGGCCGATTACTGTCGTACCCACAGTATTCTTCATGAATTTACTGCGCCATATTCTTCTGCTCAGAATGGGTTAGCTGAACGCTCGATCCGCACGACGATGGACGATGTACGTACCTTGCTCCGTGACTCAGGACTAAGCCACTCCTACTGGGCTGAAGCCGCCGCCTATTCTATCGACACGCGCAATCTAATTCCGTCCCGCCGTCACCCTGGTAAGATCCCACTTGAGCTCTTCACTGGAAAGCGACAGAGTGTCGCACACCTTCGGGTTTTCGGCTCTAGATGCTGGGCGAAGATACCGACGGTCAACGGTGTACAAATTAACGGGGGATCGAAGCTCGACAGTCGTGGAGCGGAGTGTCGTTTACTCGGGTACGCGTCTGGAAGTGGTATTTATAAGGTCCATGAAGTCGCGTCGCGTCGAGTGTTGATCTCACGTGATGTCGTGTTTGAGGAAGGTCACCCGCACCGGACATCACCGACTGTTGGGGAGACTAACTTCGCGTTATTCGATGTATTGGACGATAAATCTACCCTCGACGTTGAATCTACACTCAACAATGGCGACAAGTCGACGCCAACTAGCTCTACTGTCAACCCTACTACTACTACTGAGTCTCTGGGGGCTACTACTACTACTGACGACCCTTCTTTGGCTGGGAATCTAGCCCCATCTCTTGACGACCCGCCTCTCGCTTCCCAAGTACCAGAACCTCGCCGTTCCACTCGCGTTCCACAACCTTCACGTGCCATTCTTGAGTCTAGCGACTACCAGGAACGGGAACTCAGTAGTCGACAGGAGGGGGATAGCTGGGCGACTGACCGCCTTCGTCCCCATGCCTCGTTCGCCACGAATAACTTCGATTTACTCTCGTACGAGTTGGACGATTACGTTGCGTGCTTAGCCGAGACAAAGGCATCACATAATATCCCCCGTTCCTATCGCCATGCGATCTCCTCAGATCCCGACCGTTGGATGATCCCGATGCGAGTTGAAATGGATACTCTTAAGCGGAAACACACATGGGACCTAGTGAAGGCTCCTGATGGTGCCAACATTATGGACTCCATGTGGGTTTATGACATAAAGTGGGACGGTGACGGAAACCGAATAAAGGATAAAGCGAGGCTTGTCGGAAAGGGATACACTCAACAACTCGGCGTCGACTATAACGAAACCTGGGCGGGCGTTACTCGATTGGAATCCGTACGAATAACAGCCGCTATCGCTGCGAGGAATGATCTTAGGTTGTGGCGTATCGATTTCGTGGGGGCGTATTTGAACAGTTTGACGAAGGAGGATATCTACATGAAACAACCCGAGGGTTTTGTTGAGCCCGGACTTGAAGACCACGTTTGCAAACTGGTCCATACAATCTATGGAACTATGCAGGGCGCCCACGACTGGTATGAGACGCTCACAGAGACATACAACAAACTTGGTTACATTACGTCTCGGGCGGATCCCTGTGTTAGATATAAACGGGAGGATAATGCCTACACCCTTACGGATACCTATACGGACGACATCTTTGGTGCTTCGTCCACGGAGGAGGAGAAGGAGAGGAGGAAAAGTGAAATGGGGAAGGAATGGGAAATAAAGGATGTGGGGGAGACAGAGTACTTTCTTGGAATGCGAGTCCAGCAGGATTTAACATTGGGGACAATAAGGTTTAGTCAACGGCCGTACTGGGAGCATGTTGTTAACCGTTTCAACCTGGAACACATTCATCCAAGAAATATTCCCCTTCCAGTTGGAATCATACTAGACACCAACATGTCACCTAAAACCGAATCTGAGAAGCACCAAATGGCCGACAAACCGTATCGACCCCTTCTCGGCTCGGTTATGTGGGGACAATTGGCCACACGTCCTGACCTTTCTTTTGCTGTCTCTTTACTCTCACGTTTTCAGGCGAACCCGGGTATCGAGCATTGGAATGCACTTCTCCATGTGATAGGTTACATCAAGAATACGATTAACTATGGAATCACATACTCCCGAGATGCCGAGCTCTCTCCCCTTGCTTTCGTTGACGCCGATTATGGTGGATGTCGAGACACACGTCGGTCAACTTCTGGTTACGTCTTCACTATGGCCGGGGGACCTGTCTCCTGGAGTAGCAAGCGACAAGCTACAGTAGCTCTCTCCACTGTTGAGGCAGAATATGTTTCGATGTCTCGGTGCGCGCAGCAAATGGTGTGGATGCAGAACTGGCTTGACGAAGTCTCAATCACACATGACATGCCTGGGGTTATAAAGGGAGATAGTCGAGGGGCAATCGCATTGACGAAGAACACAAAGGACCATGGTAAGATCAAGCATATCAACATACGGCACCACTATATCCGTGAACTCGTCAAGTCGGGCACTATTATGTTGGAACAAGTCCCTTCTTTGGAGAATCTTGCCGACCTATTCACAAAGCCCCTTCCCCGTGACCATCACCACCGTATTTTATCTGGCCTCAACATCCACTAGGTTTCTTACGTTCATGGGGGAGTATTGAAGTATGACCGTAAGAGACTATTTCCTAATTCGTATCATCATTCTTGATACCCCTTTATGGGTATCTTATACCTTCTCCTGATTTCCGTTTATTGACTTGTGATTCTCCTATCATACGTAGTATATATCAGTGATACCATTCTAACTACCCACTCTCAGTCATTACCACCACCGACTGAGAGTGAGTACTTATTATATCCACTACATTTATTCTTATACTTACCTTACTATTATTCTAGCTTACATTGTACTTACAATAGGTTAGTATTGCTGGAATGTCAGTCATTACCACCACCGACTGAGACTTACATTGTACTTACAATATATCTTCCTCAGCATATCCTGCCAATTAAAAACAAGTTTTATTTTATAAAATGATGGCCATTGAATTCCACAAAAAAAATCATGAGATTCTGGGCAGTATTGTTTCTAAAATCATCAAATGATTCAAATCAGCCACTTTCCAAGCTTTTTCTCAAATTTTAATATAGGCTCTATAAATCTCAACTAGTAACATATTTAAAAAAATTTGTAGATGCAGTCACTGTGGAGGGAGAACCAAAATTGTGAAAAATTGAAAACACCCGATAAGGAATAATACATACAAAACTGATGTGGATTGCCCATCATGATGGCATCACTGTGAGCACTCAGATTGAATCTGCAGCAGGTTGGAATTTGAGTTTCAACCTGATCCTGGGTGAGTATTGGTTGAATGCCTTTCAACATAATATGTAGAATGATTTTCAGCCAGCCAAAATATAACCTGTAATAGGATGACTTTCCACTGGGCGTAATAAGAAAGCATAAAATTTCATCTTATTGGTATTCTATCTAACCCGTTTTAGACGGTGTCACCTCACATGACGTCGAAAATACCTTATAAAGGTCCCGAAATCCGATCAGACGGCTTCAAGTTCGTGTTTCTTGCTACTTACTTTCTACGATGTCTGCAACAACAGTGCAACAGACTCGGTTTTCTGGCCCGAATGCTGGCGAGGCTACTGCTTCTGGTGGAAACAATACGAGCTCCTTTGGTGGGCAGGGTCTCATCCAAGCCCAAGCCCATGGACAACCCCTCGACGCCACTTCTAGTGCCGTCAACATGAACGAAGATACGGTCCATGCTGGAAACTCTGCCTCCGATGCTGGTGATACTGTCATTGTACCGGGCACTCCCAATCTTTCTGCGATCATATTGGGAGAGTTCCCGGCTTTTGATGCAGAAACACGGATTGTTCAGCCAATTGTGCAAGCTGATCTGGACGACGAGAAATTTGAAGAAGGTGGGTTACAAATAACAATTTTCTTATTTTACCCTCCCCAACTTGATTAACCGCATATATGCGTCGTGATTATCTTTGCATTTTTTAAAAACCTCTGTGTGTTCTGATTATAAATCTAACATTCATGTTCATTCCGAAATCAAAAAAAAACTACAAAAAAGAGTTTGGAACGATGTTTCTCGACACGATGATTGAGATAGGAATCTGGGCGACTGCTCGTCCACGCCATGAAGTGTCGCTCGCCAATGATGAATTGACCTCCAGAATCGCGAATATCGCGGAGACGGAGAGAGAACAAGGCATGTGTGATTATATGCATTACGTTCCTCCTCCTTCTGCTTCCTCCGCCTCTTGCCCTTATTCTCCACCTCCGCCTTCGTTTGTATGCTCGAGAAGTATGGGTACGCCTTCTTTCAATTTCTACTATTTCTTTCTACTTTTAGAAATCCTTATTTTTTCAATTCACGTTTGACTTGTTGAGTTGCTAACGACCTTTCTGATCCCTCTTTTTTCTTTCTCCAGAAGAAACGCGTAAAAGACTTGCGGACTTCGTGGAGAGGATGAGGATTGCGTTGGCTGCGTTGACGGGGGCTCGTTAGCATTCTGGGCATTAGTGAATTCAATGAAAACTCGTTATCAGTCATGTATAACTCCACCGTTTAATGAGAAAGGGATCAGCCGGACCGATTCCAGTGAGGAAAACTTCCCACGCTCTGCAGCCACGTCTTAAATACTTAGCGCGTCGACGGAAAATATCAGCACTCGGCTACCAGACTACCCTCCATTATCCTCTCCTAAAATATCCTACAGTCTGGGGCTTTGAACTTTGCTTTTTTCCCCCCAAAGTTATTCTCTCCAATAAATCAGTTGTGTGAAAAGGTTTACAACGATCTGCGAGCATGTCGGTGATGCTCACCAAATTCGAGTCTAAAAGCAGTCGCGTCAAGGGTGCGTTGGTTTGCTTTGAATTTCCCCCTTCGGCGAGAGATTAAGTTTGGCTGAATAAGGTCTTGCATTCCATCCGACACAACCTCTTCTCGCGGCGGCACTTCATAATGGCAGCATACAGTTATGGAATTATCGAATGGGTGTGCTGGTTGATAGATTCGAAGAGCACGAAGGTTTGTCTTTGGCTCTAATGCTCCGAATTACTTTTGATTTTCTGTTTCTCTACTGTAGGACCTGTACGGGCTGTTGCTATTCATCCTAGTCGAGCTCTTTTAGTTTCTGGAGGAGATGATTATAAAATCAAGGTTTGGGGTGAGTTGAGTTGAATTTCCTTGTCTCCCTTCCTTCTTCTTGAGTTGGTGCTCTGATATCTAAAATTTTCAAATTCAGACATCAGACCCCAAAACCGTCGCTGTCTTTTCACGCTGCACGGCCACCTCGACTATATCCGTACCGTTCAATTTCACCATGAGATGCCCTGGATTGTGAGTTGTTTTCGGAAAAGGAATATCATGCGATCTAACGGACTTTAGGTTTCTGCTTCGGACGACCAGACTGTTCGTATTTGGAACAGTACCTCTCGTCAATGCATCGCAGTCCTCACTGGTCATTCACATTATGTTATGTCGGCTCAATTCCACCCCAAAGACGATCTCATCGTCTCTGCCTCGATGGATCAGACCATCCGAGTTTGGGATATCTCTGGTTTGCGCAAAGGCTCTCACAACTCGGGAGGTCCTGGTTCGTCCTCCACCAGCGGCCCAGGCAACTTCGAAGCATTTGACAATTTCTCAACTGTCAAGCATGTCTTGGAAGGCCACGATCGTGGCGTCAACTACGCGCAGTTCCACCCAACGTTACCCCTAATCATCTCCGCCGCTGACGATCGTGCGATCAAAATTTGGCGCATGAGCGAGACCAAAGCCTGGGAGGTCGATGCGTGCCGTGGTCACTTCAACAACGTCTCAAGCGCGCAGTTCCATCCGAAGCATGAGATGATCGTCTCTTGTGGTGAAGATAAGACCGTTCGCGTCTGGGACTTGGGTAAGCGCAGCTCCATCCAGACATTCCGTCGTGAACACGATCGATTTTGGGTGCTGGCTACCCATCCCAACCTTAACCTGTTTGCAGCGGGGCACGACAGCGGTTTGATCGTTTTCAAACTTGAACGGGAGCGACCAGCCTTTTCCGTCTTCCAGGACACGCTATACTACGTTCGCGACAAGTATGTGCGCTCTTACGACTTTGGGTCTGGTGCGGACATTGGGTTACTCAGCGTGCGCAAGTTTGGCAGCCCCTATGTACCGCCGAGAACTCTGAGCTTCAACCCTGCTGAGAGAGCGGTCATTTTGACGATCAGCTCTGATAACGGAATATATGAGCTCACGAACCTTCCTCAGTTTGCTCAGGGTGAAGTGAAGGATTCAAGTGTAGATGGAAAAAGAGGAAATGGACAGAGTGCGATCTTTGTTGCCAGGAATAGGTTTGCTGTCCTTAACAAGGCCTCTCAGGTCAGTCTGGACATATCTTATGGCTTGGAGAAACATTAGTTAAAGGACTTCCTTCTCACAGCTCATTGAAGTCCGCGACCTCTCCAATACTGTCGTCAAGTCAACCAAGCCTCCTGTCCAGACGAATGAAATTTTCTATGGTGGCACGGCCTGCCTGATCCTCAGCTCTTCTACGTCTGTGGTTTTGTATGACATTCAGCAGCAAAAGACTATCGCGGAAATCAATAGCCCGCCTGTTAAGTATGTGACATGGAGCAATGACTTGTCTTTGGTTGCCTTGATGAGCAAACACAGTACGTTCTTTTTATCAAGTAACTCGTCGAAGCTACTTCGTTTATCATAACGTTATAGCCATTACAATTGCAAGCAAGAACTTTTCGCAACACAGCCTGATCCATGAAACCATCCGCATAAAGTCGGGCGCTTGGGATGATACCGGGGTCTTTATCTACTCGACTTTGAACCATATCAAGTATTGTCTGGCTCAAGGGTAATTTTTTTCTTTGCAGATGCCACATGCGGGCTTATGAGTGACATTAGCGACCATGGTGTCATCTGTACGCTTGATAACCCTGTCTACCTGACCCGTGTCAAGGGGAAGACGGTTTATTGCCTCGACCGCTCGGCCCGTCCCCGCACTATTACGTTCGATCCAACAGAGTATAGGTTCAAATTGGCTTTGCTGAAGAACAACTATGAAGAAATGTTGTACATCATTAAATCCTCAACCCTACTTGGACAAAGTATTATTGCTTATCTGCAGCAGAAAGGTTTCCCAGAGGTTAGTTTTGCTCATTTTTTTCTTCCTTTGAATACTATGTGCTTGACTATATAGATTGCACTACACTTCGTCCAAGATACAAACACAAGATACGAGTTGGCGATCGAGTGCGGAAATCTAGATGTGGCGACGGAAACTGCAAAGACCATCAACCGTCCAGAGTGTTGGGATAGACTTGCGCAACAAGCTCTGAAACAGGGTAATCATAAGGTTTGAAAAGGTTTCAACGCCATGCATATCAACCGTGAAAATTAACCAGTTGCTTCACTAGGCGGTGGAAAAGGCTTATCAGCAGACCAAAAACTTTGACAAGCTTTCTTTTTTGTATCTTGCGACTGGGAGCACAGATAAACTCTCGAAGATGCAAAAGATCGCCGATGCTAGAGGTGACCCCATGTCCCGCTTCCACAATGCATTGTATGCGGGTGATGTGCAAGGCAGAATTGCGGTCCTCAGAGACGTTGGCCTCCGTTAGTTCCGACAAATCATATTTGACTTCTCAATCTCTAAAATATTGTGTAGATCCATTGGCGTATCTCACTGCAAAGACGAATGGTTTTGATGACTTGGCTGCTGAGATCCTTGAAGCAGCTGGATTGACGGATGCTGATGTTGACGACGTGCCGACTTTTGCGGTTTCCACGTTGAGGCCTCCATCTGTCATCACTCCAACGTCTGACTTACTCTGGCCGTCAATCTCCACTGGGGAAAGCTTCTTCGACCGTGCACTTGCCAATGGTCAGCTTGAAGGTGGAGTTGACCCTCTTTTGACCAATGGTGATGCCGCAGGAGCACATTCGGCGCTGGATGCCTGGGCAAAGGAGGAACAAGTCCAAGACGATATTGACCCCGAGGAAGGCGGTTGGGAACTTGATGTTGATGGTGGCGAGTTTCATGGTGTTGCGGAGGGTGACAACTCAGCGGCTGCAGGTGACGCTGAGGAAGATTTGGGTGCTGGTGCGACACCTGGGCCAAGTGAGACAGATCTTTGGGTTAGGAATAGTCCCTTGGCTGTTGATCACGTTGCTGCTGGATCGTTTGAGACTGCAATGCAGGTAGGCTTCCACATTACGTTAATAAACATTGTGACAGGAAGAATTCAAAACATTTTCATTTAGCTTCTCAATCGACAATTTGGTGTTGTCAACTTTACTCCCCTCAAGCCTCTGTTCCTGTCAATATACCGTTCGTCGCACACGTACTTCACACCTCTTGCCTCATTACCTCCATTGAAGCTGCATATTCGTCGTATCACAAGCGAATCGTCTTCTGGTCGTGTGCTGCCTGCTGTTGTCCGGTCGTTGCCGTCTGTCAGCTCTGAACTAACAGATGGTTATCGTCTGGTATCTGGGAATAAACTAACGGAGGCGCAAGCCACGTTCCGCTCTGTTCTTGAGGCTCTCCTATTGACCGTCCTTTCGTCGGACGATGAGGCGAAGTTGGTTCGTCTTTTTCTGTATTCACTAAGCCTTCTGGTCTAATAACCACATCTAGTGGCGAGAAACAGTTACATCTGCTCGCGAATATCTAATGGGTGTTTCTATTGAACTCGAACGAAGGCGTGTAGTCGAGCAAGAGCCGGACAACGTCAAGCGGAACCTGGAGCTAGCTGCTTACTTTACGCAATGCCAACTACAACCTCCGCATATGCAAATCGCTCTGCGAAGTGCCATTGGTGCTTTTGCCAAAGCCAACAACCAGGCACATGCTGCTCGATTCGCGAAACGTTTGCTCGAATTAAAGCCTGACCCTAAAATTGTTGCGCAGGTAGGTCTTTTCTTTTGGCTCTTGCTGACTCTTTCCTTAAAAATTTCTTGCCTGATAGGCGAGGCAACGCATTGCAGCGGGCGATCGCAATCCCAGGAATGCAGTTGAGATTTCCTATGACGAGTTCACGCCATTCGAGATCTGCGCTGCTACGTACACGCCCATATACAAGGGCTCGCCTTCGGTTCATTGCCCATACACCGACGCAGCGTATCTGCCAGAGTTCAAGGGGAAATTGGATTCGCTTATTCAATTAACTGAAATAGGTGCTTCTGTTTCAGGATTGCCAGCGTCGTGGTAGAGACTGCTGGACGGCTTCTGTGTAGTTTAGGGTGCTTTTAAGAAATGCAATTTTCTGCTTTAACTTGAATAAGTTCCGTATATGTTTACTAGTGTTTGACGTTGTCCCCTGTTCGCTTCATCAGCAAATTGTGGAGAGTGTGATAATGTCATAGAAGCGTTCCGAGTTCAAAGATTACTTTATGGGAGTCCATGGGCTGACCCCTTTTCTTCGAAAGGCCTAGTAAGCACTTCCATTTGCACGCTTAAACAAAGGCTTAACTGCCAGGCAGTCCGCATGTTTTGAAAGAGTTACCAGAGAGATTCAAAGCTTTCAGAGGCAAGCGTCTTGTCATGTACGTGCATGTGCTGTAGATGTGAATATTCAATTCTAACCTTGCTTCTGGGCAGCGATGGAACACTTATAACCCAGCGTTTTCATTTTATTCCCGGAAAGCACCCGTATCAACATATTATATCGTGGTATCGGCTGGCGCAAGAGCTGAATGAAAATGGTGTTTCTGGTGTCGCCATCTTTGATGGGAAAGAAAGGAACCACGCGAAAGCCCGCGAAGTCGGTTATTTTCTTATTTTTGTAATGTGCCGATTTGACCCTTTTATTGCCAGGCGAGACGCAGACGCGAGACGCGCGAACTAGCAGTCGTCCGAGCATCGATAGAACAGAACCGTTTCGCTCGTCTCAATAAGATAAAGGATACGTTACACCACTTTACAAAACTCCAGAATACGGATCAGAGGAAAGTTACAACCCTGCTAACAGCGGATGCACCCTTTAGAGATGCTCAGTCGACGACTCTTCTCCAAGAACGTACCCTCCTTGGCGGAAAGTTCGAAGACTCTTTGCTCCCTTTACTACCAGAGGCCGAAACTCTGAAATTTGAACTACCGCTTCCAAAGTCGCCGGTAAGGAATGTATGTTTGTGGGGACACTCCTCTGATTCATATATAGGAAGAAATCCACTCAAATGCACCCATAAGTGCGCAAGAAGTAGCCGCACAGTTCAAGTCGCTGTTTCTGGGATTCAAGGCTAATGTTGCTAAACTTGTCACATTGTCCGTCGAATCCTCAGAGATACCGCCTAGTCCATTAGCGTTGGGAGAGGATGAACGGATGGAGAAAGTAATGTCCAAATCTCAATACGACCTTACGGTCGACGAAAACAGATTTTGGAAGGACTGCATATCAACTCTGCGAAGTGACGTCAAACCTTTAACTCCTCACCTGGATGTTGTGCCGAGAAATACGCAAGATCAATTGAACCCGCTCGTTGACAAGAGTTTCGTGATGGCTTCTATGTACGAGCGGCGAACAAATGTACCAACACAGGAAACATACCGACAAGCGAGATATATTCTGGAAGCTCTTGGTATCCCATGCATCGAGGTCAACGGTGCCTATGAAGCTGAAGCTATGGCTTCGTCAATGGTTCTTGCTGGACTTGCAGACCATGTGGTAAGCGAGGACACTGTATGTATTTTTTAAATTTCACTGTGCGTCTCTTGTCCTCATATTGCTATAGGATGTGCTGGTGTATGAAGCACCCTTAATCAGGAATATAACCAGCCGCGACCCATTTCTCATGGTTTCTGGTGCAGATGTCAGACAAGGTCTCGATTTGACCCGCGATGAGTACATTGACTTCGTCATTCTGTTGGGGACCGACTTCTCTCAACGAATCACTAACGTCGGACCTGTCCGTGCTCTAAAAATGGTGAAAGAGCTTGGCTGCATCGAAAATATCGTCGATTCGATCGCAAACGATCCAAAGTACTCCCTCAAGCTCTCAAAATCTGCTTATCTTGCCCAAGTCGACATCGCACGGTCAGTGTTCAAGACGCTGCCACCTGTTCCGACAAGTGACGGTTTAAGGCCGATAGAAAAAAATGATGAACAGGTAGAAGGTATACTGAAGAAGTACGGCATTATGTACGGAGATATTTATCACGATCATCACATTAGAGAGGGGTACAAGGACGCATTGATCGGCAATTATTTCAATGATACACCTTTTGCGATTTAACAGATTGAAGAATTGCATTTCATCTAGAATCATCGATTCGGTATCTTTATTTCAATACATAAAGTTATTTACACAACCAATTTATAGGCGAGATACATCATGCATCAAGCATGATTCTCAATATACACTGCAACATTGGAAGGAAGTTAATCTAGCGCGATAATGATTTGGTGGTAGAAAGATCACCATTATTTTTTTGCAAATTTCGTAACCAATTACGGTCATTTTCCCTAACAAAATTTGCGACGTAAACGTGGCATGGCTAGGGAATAACGATGGCTCTAGGTAACTGCGAGTCAAAATTTGCCATCACTTTATCATCATCATCAAGTTTGAGTGATCGGTCAGTTTTCAGTGACTCCAAGTTAGTTGAGTTGTCATGCGCAGCAGTCCCGCAGGGAGATTGCAGATGACCCTGCCACGCGCCATTCTACAAGCGTTTCTGTGAGATAAAAAAGAGGCGAATATAAGATCGACACAAACCGCGGAAATATTTAAGTCTCTAAGCCCCACTAGCCTTGAGTGGAGCTCCTTGCGTACATTTAATGCACTCAATAGGCACTACAGTACAGTCAACACCCATGCTTCGTATATTTGGATATAAGAGAAATATATACCGCTGAGTAGGTTCGTCCAATAGGTATCACAAACGCGATAAACAAGTTCGTGTTGGGTAGGGCAACTGAAAGTGAATAATGAGTATCAGAGAGAGAGAGAAAAGTTCAATCTTACTGAACGCTATTAATCCCGCAAGGGCGAAGAGAAGTGGTGCAATACCTGTCTGCAGCGCGGTTCGTATGAGGCGATCGATAACGCCGTTTGTATTTCGGTCACTTCCAACACGTTGACGGTGGAGCCAAAAAATAGAGAGAGCTGTAAAGCTTATGTTCAGGATGACTTCGATTGTCAGCACATAAGTATGCTGAATCACCAGCAATAACGACGTCAAGCAAAACCTGGGTCCCTAACCAACCTGCCACCAAGCTTTTGAGCGTGACAAACTGCCTAATGCTATTCGAGTATTTGGGAACGTTTAACATCTTCAAAAGAAAAATGGAGGACGCACTCAGTCAATTGCCAGGCCCTGTGGAAAAAAAGTATTAGACAGGTATAAAGCAGATCTTATAAACAAGTCTTACTCGGCTCCAAGTGCTATTCCAGTTCCCAATAACGCCAATGATGTGATCACGAGTGCGAAAGAAATAAAACTGTTTTTGGACATGTTGTGAATCCTGCCAAAAACCGAGATAAGGAAATAAATACAGGGGGAAAGCGGACCACGCAATTTACAAACCTGTGTGTCATGAAAAGGTGCGTAGCAACGGTGGTGAGCGCGGTACCGATGGGAATGTACGCGTACGGCCAGTGAATGTCTGAAAGTGTAAATGTGAGACGTACAGTATCAATTCAGGCGCCGAAGACATACTGAACATAACCGAATTCGAACTGGTGAAGTTATTCGCACTAAATAGAATTAACTCTGAAAGGCTAATACCAAACCATATTGCATTACCAGTAGATCCAAGCCATGTAAATCATGCTGGAGAAAGAGGAGAATCAGGCAAGAAAAGTCGTCCAGGCAGAATCACATACGCAGCGCTTTGAAAAGTATCATTCATGAATATGAATGCTACGACGGTCCTTTGACATCGAAGATCAGCTTCCAACAGCCAGTAATACGGCGAGATTGTACCTCATTTTCTTGGAATCCGGACAACCTGCCGAATTAATGAGTGGAGAGCTGGATGAGACGAAAATGAACATACTCATTTCGTAGAACAGAATATACTGGATGCAGACAATACCATACAAATAGGTATTGACTAGACAATGACATATGTTATAATGGTGAGCCAATTTGGGGCAACAAACGTACAGAAAGTTCCAACAAACAAAGAACCTATTATCAGCAGTTCAAATGACTACTCTGTATCATAGCTAATCATTAACCACGACTTACCTAGAAGGTTTGCATAGCCCATAGTCCCGAATACTGAGCTGTTGAGCAATGCGATTAAAACGCCAGTCTTGCACAAGTACAGTTAAATCGAGGAAGCAAATTGACGCTCTAGCTTCTGAGAACATCTTGTTATTCCATCCACCTATAAGTACGAAAAAACCTCTGAGAATTGTTGGACAAGGGGGAACTTTTCAATATAATTGCGGTGTTTGAAGACACATCATCCACACCTGATAGCCGCAATCAGGGTACTTGCTAGTGCAGTTTATCAACGCTTGTCTTCGGAGATTGTTCAACACACAGACTTTTCCAATATAACCCATCAGCTAAAACTCGGAAAGTCCTGCTTAAAACCAGCTAGAAGAAGGCACCTAGGTGATTTCGATTCTTCAGAACCTCGAGAAATTGTCGATTGGTTGGCGAGGGGACCCGCTTCCAATAATGATATATTTTCCTAGCGCCTGATCAATGATACTCCTATTCTCTCTTATTCTGAAACAAAATCAGAGCCGCCACGGTATCAATCCTAAATTTGGTGATGTGCATTGTGTATTAAGAGTCTGGACGAGCGATGAGAAGAGACATGAATTTACTGATAATACAGGCCCAAAAACGGGGTCCGGACAAAAAATTAATTCACACGCCTATCGACCTTGGACTTGGACGTTTCGCGACATTCCGCTTCAAAAAGGTTTTTCAACCTGACCCTGGATTTATGGTAGAATTTTGCCGCATGATGACCGGTACCTCACCGGGGATTTATTCTGATCTATTCTGGCAATTGTTCAGCAGAAAATGTGGAGAATTTATTATGATGTACATGGCAGATTATCATCGTAATTTCAATGACACAAACATTTCCAAGGCTTTGCGATCACTTGTGGTGTATACTTACATTGCATAGGTTAGACAGAGAAAGCTCAAAGAATCAAGCTCAAGGATCTACGCTCCATCAGTGTTCATACATCTTTGTGACGTAGAACTCTATCATTGTATCTACGCTGGACAACAAGTAAAGAACTCAATCACACACAAGTGATTAACGTTAACGTTAACCCCGTTTTCTTGTCTTAGGAGTCCAACTTTCTGTGTCGGTTGCAGTTTTCCGAGATGTAAAGGGGGAGTGTCCATCTTTCCCGCTGTTCACAACTTGAGTTGGCCCAGATACCATGACAGAAGGATCCGTTAGAGGAATTGAAAATAGTTTCGAGGACCTTGCCCTTCGGGGCATCGCAGGAGTGACGAACTTTGGCGGCAGGAGTTTGATTGTCGTCTCATGCGACGGTCGTATCGGGACTTCAGAGCTCGAATGTGGCTCAGTCTCAATAGGTGGTTGTGAATCAGGGATACATCGCTCTGCCCGACTGAACACCGCCTCCTCCACAGCCAAATGCGCGCCCTGCAGTCGTATTCTCTTCATCTCCTCTACTTCTGCTCTGTCTCTCGCTTCAATTCTAGATACATCCTCAAGCAAGCGTCTTTGGCGAGCAAGATCTATTTCTAGTTCCTGCGGAGATTCGGGTTATAAAGCAGCAGAAGCGTTGGGGCAATGGTTGCTTACTTCGACGGTTGGGGGAAGCTGCCGCGTATGTGTTAACCAGGATGACCACTGAACTATATGACAAGACGGGATAAGATCATCTTCAAAAATAGAAGTCAATCTCGATGAACGCAACGTACTTGGCATATGTTTTCCGCCTCCAATATACCTCCACATATCCTCCGGGTCATAGTACTGCACGGTTCGTTTCGTTCGCTCGGGATTCGTCGGTGATCTGTGTTCATAATACTTGTTGCCTTGAAAAGACTTTTGGAACATTCATCCAGAGCCGTCACATAGATCTCACCTTCGAGATCCCTGCCCACATAGCGAACCTAATAGAATGATTGGTAAAACTGAATCAGTTTAAGCTTTGAAAACCAGATGAGACCAAAGCTCACGGGGTTTCGGACAGCGTTCCAAATTCTCCGCATCAACGACATCCTTTGAAGTGGAATTAGTAACTTGCCAAGTTCAAGGGGCCGGCCCGGTAACACCATGTGTAAAAATTGAAGATCGGCTAAAGACAACGCGACAAAAATCATTGGATGATGTGTATTGGCTATTGGCAACATGTTCTAGATAACTACAATCCAACTAGAAGTCTGATGCGAGGTTGTCTTCGTCCAGCTCCCCGTCTTGAATCTCTTTCGCCAATTCCTTTTCTCTCTCTCGTGCACCTTCTGCGTCAGCGAGTTCTTTTCGATGAGCATGAAGTGGATACCGCATAGCCTAGTGTATATTTGAGACAATCAAGAAAAGAAATTGTAAGTTCCAGAAAACTCACTTTTACACTCTGGTTATGAAGATCTAAACAGAAAGCAATACGACGTCCAAAGACTTCGCTAACTTCGGGCCCATACCCATTCTTCTGCGAACCACATTCCATCCAGCCCTTTTCATGTACGACGCGTCCCTCGATGACGCCATCGCGAATAGCTTTGCCTACGATGTACTCTGCGTCTTCCTCGGAGTCAAGATGGAGCTTGACGCAGATATCGCGCAGAGAGATGCGGGAATATGAGAGAGAAAGTCGCCGTATGCCTGTCTTGATGACATTCTGACGGAGGCGAACGATGAGCGAGTAAGTGCTGTCCTCCTCGAATTGAGCGGTATGCTTCGCGAGGGTACTTTGGAATTGGGACAAGGACCCAGTTCGAACAGCTAATAAACGTTTCTCAGTAAATCGGCAGAATCTGGTGGGTGATATATAAGAGTTACCTTTGATTATGTCAAAGTAGGCAGTCAACGCTTTTTCCAGCACCACATGCCGGAACAGTCTTCGATCTGGGATGTCACCCATGAGGAGTTCGACAACGACAAAATATTTATGCACGATCTGGTAGAAACCAGGAGCAGTCTTCGGAGGTGGTGCTCGCCGAATAGCTTGTTGCAAATTGGTGTGTGCTTCCGAATAGTTCAACTGTACGACTCGAATTCTACCAAGGTAGTAGTGATATCGCGCAAATTGTGCGTTGCTCGCAGAGATAGGGAACGTCGTCTTGGAAATAAGCTTGTCTGCTTGGTCGTATAAATTATAGGAGATGTAACTTCGAAGGAGACAGTTGATGAGAGCAGCCTGTGCTTCATCATCGTGACGCAGTGATGCTATCTTCTGAGCAGCAAGGAATAATCTGCGCAGAAGTCATTAAAAACAATTGATTAGATATTGAAGAGTGGTTACGTACGGTCGGGCGTCTGAGAGTTCCCCTGCTAAATCATAGGCTCGGTCAACAGCATACCAGATCTTGCCTGCAATTGCATCCATGCTACGGCGGTTAAGTCTTTGCATTTTTTCTACCGACTCATTCGCCAACTCAAGGGCCTTCTCATGCGTTTCTTTGGAACTGAGCAGATGGTGGAGAATGAGAAGGCGAAGATACATCTCAACTTCAGGTACTGGTTCTGAAGTGTTTGACTTAGACGTAGGGTCGACATCCATAGATACACTATTTTCCTTGGCAGGGGGTAACCACGAGAGCAAGACTTGCTTTGCCGCACTGTCTGCGAGATACTCCAGTAAACGAAAATCTCTTCAAACGTCGATACAAAGACGAACCTTTACAGTAGATACCCTCAATAGCTGTCCAAAGAATAGAAGCATCGATTCGCTTGCGAAGGGCGGTCAGGGTACGAAGTACGCGATGACTGAACCTGGGCTCAAGAGTAGACACGGCGCGGTCGATGAGTGCAGCATTACTCCTTATCTCGGCCTCAGGAGAGATCGGTATGGGTTTTTGTTCTTCTTCTTTCTTTTCCTCTTTTTTTACTTCAGCATTCTTGTCCTCTGCTCGTTTCATTTCTACGTCCGCCATGGTTGTTTGGGAGTACTCTAGAGTAGACTGTTCAAACCAAAAGAGAAGGTGACGCGCGTCTTGCCAACTTGGGTTCACATCAAATCAGCCCGTAACTAAAAGTTTAATGTTGTCTCGATAGCTAAGTGGTTATAGCATGCGATTGCAGTATTACACAAATTATCGAATATTATATATTACATCCCTCATTTTTTTTGTGCATTATTAGCAAGTGAACACTCCATGGCTGAGTTGGTTACAGCGTCCGACTGTTAGCTTTAAGAAAGCGCATAATAGGAGATAACCTATACTAAAGCACTCGATTTTGAAGAGATTATTAGACCGCACTGAGTAACGTGGTTTGACCAACATAATATGGCGGTCAAAAAAGTTTTTGCATTAGGGTATAGTCAAGAACCTAATCTACATTGTCGATTGTGATATTATCAGGAATGCATAGGGTTCTAAACGTATCAAAATCCACCTCATCAATCTTGACTAAACCCAAGGACTCCCAGTTTACCTTTATGGCTTTAGAATAAGGAACCTCTACGGAATCGGCGACTCCACGAAGACTTAAGCTTAATCCTTCATCCTCATAAAGCCACTTCATGCTATCTTCAAGATTTTTCAATTCCTGCATGTATTGAGAAGCCGTTAAGATATAAACCAAAGCACTCACTTTGTTATCACAGGGAATAGCAGCTTCGGAAAGTAATAACGACCGACGTATGTGAAATGGCCCAACGACCTTGTCGTGCTTGATCTTGATTTGGATGTGCTCATTCCAATTACTGCATTTTTCGGTGACCATATGGTTGAAGACCTTTTTGGCAGTCTTTCCGACAAATCCGTCACGAGCTGGGCACTGGAACAACGTCGAATTGTCAGACTTCATTGACATTTCAAGCTCCTTCCAGGGAGAGTGGCAGAATGCTCTGTTCCCACACTACTAAGACTAATTGACGGCAGAGATAGGGATAGGATTACTCACATGTGTCGTTCATACATTGATACTGTCTTGAATACGGGTGTTTTCCCTCTTTCACCACAAAGCTTGCATGGGTAGGTGATTTGGTTATCAGTAATAAAAGCCTGGCCACGTTGTTAGTAACGCGCGGTTTAATAACAACAGATTTAATTACCTTTATTTCATCATATCGAAGAAGCGGCTCCACTAACTTTTCGAGCAACGCTCGTTTCGAAAGCTCCACAGGTAAGTTTAGCACGTCACACTCTAAACTTTCGTCAATATCAGGTGCGTGAAGAAAATCTTCGTCACATTCGACAGGGGGAGTGACCTCGGCACCAGAACTTGAGGCTTTGTTTGTCTTGGTGATGCCTTTCAAAAGGTTCACAACGTCACAAGTCGCGTTATCGGGTTCTTCTTCCTCTTCTTGAAAATGCTGTTCGAGTCGTGTCTCCAGAAGCAGCGCCGAGCGCCATTCTTGGAGATTTCCTTGGAACTTGCATTGGTCGTCTTGACTCTCGGGTTGATCTTCCAGGACACCCGCATTGATCACCGCTATTTGATTATCATTGAAATGATTTATCAACTAACAAGTGTGCGAAGGACTCACGATTATAGCGACGTGAATCAATCAATTCTTGTGTCAGTTCAACAGTAGGTTCAAAATCGTCGACATCGACATTCTGTAACCTTTCTTTATCTACAATCAGGATCAGATCAACAAGGTTTATTCATGTTCGATTAGCGCCTTACTTTTGCCTTTTTTTGCTGAAGTTTCGGTCATTAAAAGTTTGTCAATTTCGTGCAGGTTACACTCACCTAGATAATTCTGAACCGCCTCCTTGACTTCTGTTACAACCTCACCAAGGCTCGTAATGGCTGCTTCACGCTCGTCGGTAGTGCCCATCAGGGGATTGGTCCGGTAAGACCTCGTATGGTCCTGCGCATGTTCCATTGCACCTTTCCTCATCAGCTTCCGTTTGACTTTCGTGCTCCGTTCATATAGTGAAAAAAGCTCTTGTTTCAACTAAAAAGATAGATGAGGGTCGCAACTACTTTCGGTGATAAGGGATACATGCGTCTGCAGCACGATCTTTCATTCCTTCTCGAAATTCAATATTGATACCCGTGGTGTGCTCTCCAGTGGCAGACCTGAAGATCCGGTTTAGATTTTGCTTGACCGGTTTTTTATAATGGTCCGCGTTTGGGGTAAAGCAGCTGAGAAAGGCTCTATACACTCGCTGTATGTCACTCTCCAGCTAGAGGTCCGCGTTGAGGGCGGTAGAGCCAGTAGCAGCCTCGAGGTGGGAGATTTGAGCTGGTCGATACATGATGGAAGTGTGACAAGGGGTGGAGGAGACGCGCCAGAATCTCTCCTTCCTTTTTCACGTTCCAACTTGACCCCCATTCCCCAAAAAAAAAAACCATGAAAAGAGGAAATGATGATGGTAAATCTGTCTTCATTTTGGTTACACAATGTTGATTCTGTTTGTAGTGGGAGCAGCAGCAAACAAAATATTTTTGGTCGAAGGGGAAGATGGGGTGCCTGTTCCGGCTTGCGAGATTGATGAAGACATGGACCTGGGAGCTGGTGATTTGCGAGTGAAGGATATCGACAAACTTTCGTTGATCGCGTTCAACCTGGCAAGAATGCGCCTGACGGTTGCCAAGATTTATGAGTCGGCTGAGAAAAACAAAAGGGAGGCAATGGAAATGCAGTTGGTTTTCGAGCGAGAGCGATTCGAGCATGAAAAGCAAAATCAGATTGAGGGGTTTGAGTATGAAAAGCTACAGGTTGAGAAACTAAAGCTTCAGTTGGAACTAGCTCGTCTGCAGAGCCAAAAGCTGGGCTGATGGGATGTATACTACGTAACAGCAATGCAGAAGAAGTCTGAACTTTGTATGAGCAACGTAGGCTGAGTCCTTTTTTTTTGACATGGCGACGCGTGAAAATTGATGTTACAACCCCAATTAGTTAAATAGATAAAAATCATTTTCTCTGATATTTCCCATATTTCTTTAAAACGCGACGTCCAATCCTGGCAGTCTCGGGTGCGTCAAATAACATATATGTAGGTGTTAATACATATAAGAATCATAAAAAACGGATGAGTACTTACTTCCAAGATAAATAATTTGCAATAGTGAACGAGGAAAGAAAGTTTACTATGGAAAGCAAGACTGGACTGCTTGCCTTTTCTAGTTTGCCGTGCAAAGCAAGACTGGACTGCTGATAGATTCATTTGCCGGGCTCGGCGAGAGCCCAGGTAAGATAAATAATTTTAATTAAATTATCAAGCCTGACCATCCTCGGACCTCTAATGAGTCTGCCCTCCGTATGCTAGTAGCTTGCTGTGTCCGAAACTTTAACCGAACTCTTGGACTTGTACCACCATCACTTGAGCCTAGGGTTGAATTACCGAGTCTGTGTGGCATAACGTACAGGCGTTCCGTGTCCTTTTGAACGCATCCTACCATTATTTGACACCTCGTCCTGCCAGCACGACTGCCTCCTGCGCACTGCAAGGCAGACAAGTGTTAGGTGACTAAGACATGAAAGGTGCGTCTCTGTGCATATGCCTCTCGGGACAACCATTTCTAACAACACAAACAGATGAAGTCCTTCAACTAATTTTCTATGTACTGTTGGCCGTGGTTCTCGACGCTTCTACCGCTTCTCGCAGGACCCATACGTCCGTGCAAATTTTTTTTTTCATTCATTATGGACCAATAGAAGCCATGTATTATGTGCTGGGCAGAGGGAATTCTCAACGACCAGGTGCTCGACGTACGTGTTTCCTTCTACTCAGCCTTGCGACGGCATCACCGAAAGTTTCACCATTACTTTCATATGCAGTCTCATTTCGTCAAGTCACATTGGGTGCGGGGGCGTTTCTCTACGCGTCTTCCTTTACTTTATGAAGATCGCAGAAGAGAGGTACGGTAATATGAGATCACAAAATCTGGAAAACATATCATATTGGTCCTATTCCCCTCTCGATTGCTCGACCGGCAATCAAGTTCTACGAAAATGTGCCGATTGAACGTCACCAACGTGTTGCCGACGCAGTCACTCGTGTAGGTGAACTCTGGTTCCGGGAGGAAATAATGGAAAGTGCATTCCCAGATTTTGATGCAAAGGGCTGCGAATTGAATTGCTAGTTACAATTGCAGCAATGAAGGGAGGTGGTGGTGGAATAAATGTAGTTCTTTCGCTGTTCCATAGAATTCCGAGCCCATGACACGCGAGTCATCTACGGCTCTGGTAAATATATTGCATGATAGCTACATGGGCTGTCACCCTATGTAATTTAGCTACCAGAACTCCCAACCAATGTACGATAGCTACAAGAAAATTCGAACCATATGTCCTATCTACCAGGATTTATAGTACAAAACATCGCATGAAAGTACAAGACGGCCGCAGCGAAGACCAGGAGGTTGTTTGAATGGCGTCCAAGAACATTCTGGTGGTGTTGAATTTTGTATTCAATAAACGGTTCCTAGCTTCTGCCGATGAACCGGCATATTGAGAATGATGAGCGGTCCAGTCTTGCTTTGCACGACGTGATAGGAACTCGAAAAAGCGAGCAGTCCAGTCTTGCTTTCCATATAGAACGCACGTGCCAGTGTTGTTTGTTGATTCCGAATATAAGTAATCTCGACCCCAATCAGTCTTGCAACCAGTCGAAATACTCCATAAATTTTTCATCTGTTCCAATACCCGCTAGACCAATTCACAAATTACATCGTCCGGCAAATAGACACTACTGCGACATGCGAACACCATCTCCGAGCCCAGGGCTCGGAGCTCATTCGAGCTTCCCCAAGGAAACTCCCAGAAAACCCCGGTACACGTCTGGTCCTTCCTACAGGAGTGGAACTTTAACTGAAGCTCGGGAGGCTGTTATCTTAGATGTTGGTTCCATCCCCGAAGTTTCATACAAATTCTTTGTCAATTCTGTCATGCCCCCGCCAACGGCCACTTCCTCTCTCAATTTTGCGAAGATCAAAGCTACTCTATTGGAGAATGGTGCTATCACAAATGGACGTTGGAGTGCATTTCCGACTGATCCCGCTAAGACACACGGCAAAGAAGATGTTGTTTTTTCTGGTCTTATTTTGATCAACGAAAGCATTATGAAGGCTACAGGTCTAGACGGAGGAAACATCTTCTTACAAAGACCACACGAATCACCTACGTCAAATCGGCCCAATAAAACGAGGCCGGATGGCTGCCGATTGTATTGTAAAGGATCTCCCTCAGAAGCGCATTGCAGCCAGGGCGAAAAGCCTGTATGGAGGGATGGCAAGGTGCCCTGGGGAGCTGTGGTGGAGATCGAAGAGTATAAGAAAGGGAATGGCCACAACGACGTGCGAGACGTGAGTTGTTATGCTCTTCTCTATCCCGTGCCTTCAATAACAGTGATCTATTTAGAATCGGGTGAAACTCATATGGGGCATGCATCATGTTATGAGGACTGATCCCCGCCGTCGATTTGTGTTCGGAACATCAATAGAAAATTCTGAAATGTGTTTATGGGTTTTCCACCGTAGTCATGGCATGGTTACTCATGCCATCAACTTCATTACGGTGTGTACCCTCGGATGCCTGCAGGCTCTCTTCTCACCAGTCATCTAGGAACATGACAAGATGATTCGACTGGTCTTGTTTCTATCTTATGCCAGTAGCGAAGAGCTCGGTTATGACAAAACGATGAGACTATTTGAAGGCAACAAATATGAAGTCGACGTAGGCTCCCTTACTTTTGTATCGTCCCGAGTACTTTCCAATCTTGCTGCGGATCGACTTTGTGGTCGAGCGACAAGAGTTTTCGAAGTATTTGAAAAATCGGGTTCGCCACAGCGTTTTGCCCTCAAGGATCAATGGGCCGACGATGATCGGCTTGCCGAAGGATCTGTTCTCGAAGATCTGCGTGCTACGATAAAATCCGAGATGGAAAAAGGACTCTTTGATGATATGGGTCTGACCAGGGATCCTGTGGATTACTTCTTGTCTGTGAAAGCATACGGTCGTGTCCATCTTAGCAACAGT
>QDKV01005075.1_pt1 | contig 24977 bp, 19 predicted proteins | sample 1861101 | NCBI WGS metagenome assembly QDKV01 (sample SAMN04275158, study PRJNA302643) | Fungus metagenome, whole genome shotgun sequencing project. | isolation source: fruitbody | host: Mallocybe terrigena | place: Sweden | collected 2013 | reverse complement strand
AGCCACTCATAGACGGTGCCACCGCATTGTTGGTGTGTTTTGTTTGTTATATTTCACATCTAGAGGCATCGTAGGCGTATCAACGGTTCAAATCTACTAAAGGCCTCGACTACAATCGTGATATTCGACCTACACTCGAACAGCTGTCGTCTGTCCACTCCCAGCTGAAAATTGTAGTCGTTGTGGCTCTTTTAAAACACTGTACCAAGTTCAAATCGTATGCCGAGAGACCCGATCTACAACACACCGCACGACGTTGCATACCGAAAGGTTATCGTACCGAGCAATACCCAATCTGTATCACGACAATCGAAGAAGCCTCAGTTCGAGGCAATATCCTCTTTCACGATGATGTCTATATGAACCAACTCAAACGTACTCATAAAGAGTTATCAAAATATGGAATCCCGTCAATTAATGACCAACTGACCAATTCTCGCATCCGATCTGCACAAATACTCCGTGCTCGAGACCTTAATGCTTGGACAAGACGAGAAGTCTTCCAACTTGGAATCGGACTTTTCCACCTCTGCCTGAATCTGGTGTGGGCGCTTCTCCATACTCATTGTGGCTCATTGGAACAGACTGGGAGCCTGACGTACTTTTTTGCTCTGCTCGAAAAGACGAGACTGGGTGGGGAACATCCTGATTACCATACCATCCTTGCAGTGCTCATGCAGATTTTGGACGGCCTTTTATTGAATGCGTGGAGAAATGAATGCAGACACCCGTCTCTTGCGAAATTTGCAAAATCTGAGCCATCGACTGACGAATTACTACGCTTAGCTGGGAAGATACTCCTGGTCTACGCAGTACCATTGCCCCAAACTGAAGTCGACGACGACGCGATTGAAGAGGAATCTGGATCTGATAATGATGGTGATTATGCAACAACTGGACAACATGATGGAACATCATCCACCACTACAACGGGACTGGGACTTGATCCTAACAAGGATAGAGTATATCAGAATATTCGCCTTCTTACCCGAGATCTCCTTTATGTTGCTGAACTCGTTGGTGCAATCTCTGATGGCGACATTGGTCGTGTCGAAGACCTATTCCCTCAACTCGCAATGATGTTTTGGGGTGCTGGTGGTAATAAGTACTGCACTGAAATTCTCCATCTGATCATGAATTTGAAACATGTGTGGACCCCTGAATTCGCGTAAGTGCAAAAATAGATCTTGATTTGAGTCGACTAATTGATTCAGTTCGTAGTGATATTATGTGGGATAATATGATAGTAAACCTGACAGGACTTGTTGGTCATTCAATGGCTATCGACATAAATATGGAACACTCCATCAAGCAGGTGAAGGTGCGAGAAATGTTATATTCATTTCTGTAAATTGATTTGTCACCGTAGGATCTTTTAGAGGCAAAAGGCCTTGACACCACTTGGGATCGCCTTGGAGATATATCGGCAGCAATTGATTATTTGAACAAAGTTAAGAAGTGGGTCTCTTTGGCGATGAAGCTGTCTTATCAGAACAAGAATCATTCTGATGTCGACACAACTCACCTCGTATGGCGCGTAGCCAACAAGATTCGGGATGAAGACCTGCAATCTCACAATGAAAAGAGGCATGGAAATTCAAAAATAAAACCTGTCATTGATATACTCGCTACCGGAGAGGCAAAATTGAAATCATCGACACTTGGAACTTTCAACCGTAAGTTTGTTGCAATGGTGGAGGGTAGGCTCTATGAGGAGGAAGACGATAGCCTGCCTCAAGTTTCACTCAATGTAGACAGTGACATGTAGAATTGACACGTAGAATATAATATTTATTTTTTGTGCCATCCAAGTCTATCACTACGTCGCAGTGCTACATTATTAGTACCCAAATTCTTTCCTGCAAAGCGCTGCAAGGTTTCCTGCTTGATCCGAGCGGCAGTTTTCTCTGACTCCTCCCGAAATCTTGCTAGATCCTGTTCCATCTTTGCACGCTTCATACGCTCTTTGACCTGCACCGATTCAACTTTATGGCGTTGAATGAGCTCCTGATCGTAGTTCTGGATAATGTTGAAGATTTTCGTTGACCACTCGTCTTGCCATTCTTGGGTCTCCTTCAATGCGGAAACAACTTGTTTGTGATGTGTGACTTCTGTTGAATGAAGTTTAGCCAAGGTCAAAATACCTTTATCATCGACAATGAAAGACGGTGGGCGAACAGCAGCAAGCAGATCATTGGTCGACGCCTCGAGACGCCAGGTGAATAGTCGGCTAACCAACTCTTTACGATCACCAGGTATACGGGATCCAGGTATACGGGATTTCAAAAACTTTCGCTTCGCTTTTGGAGGAGCGAGAACCTGAGTACGGTCGTTTTCATCTACATCTCCATAATAGATATCGAGGCTTGATGAATCTTGATAAAGAAATCGCCCCTTGAAGAATTGGCGAATGTGAAAGCCTGTAGAAGGGTGCCTATCGCAACAGAAAGGTGTTGTATGTAGTAGGGCTTGTTCGGGTGTGGTTAGAATTTTCTGCTCAGCAGAATAAGACAATAAGACATCAACTCACCGTCAACTGATTTGTCCTGTAAGTAATTTGCAAATAATTCACGGAGACATTTTTTGTCTTGCTGAATGATCATAATCATACCGATTCCGGTGCAGTCTTGTTTAGTTGAATGGACCGAAAGCTTCGAGACAATTGGATGGTCTGGATCAGTGAGAGTGTCAACGTCCACCGCACTGCAATCAATTTTCTTCACCCAGGGCTCGTGCATAATGAGAAAGATGGCCTCTCCGGAAGGGTCCCGTCCACCGCAACCGCTGCGCTGTAATGTGGTTGGAATGTCGCGTGAGATGCCGTACTGAATTACTACTTCAACGTCCGGGATGTCCAGTCCCTATTGTGATGAATTAGAATTTAAACGCGGAGAGAATAGATTCATACAGTTGAAGCGCCTTCGGTCGCATGTAGAATACGACACACACCATCAGGCTTGGAAAAGTCGTCATACATGGATGTGAGATTAGTGTTTGAAAGTCCGGTCCGGTCCGGTCTTTTAGCCCCAAGGGCCTTGGACCGAGACCGAGACCGGTCTCTCAAATCTGAAATTGTCAAAAAGACCGGACCGAACCGGTATGAACCGGTCTTGGTCGGTCTTTTGCGGTCACAAGACCGGTCTAGGACCAGTCTAGACCGATACAAAATACAAAATATCTAATATATTTTACACAAAGTATTTAATAATGTATTTACGGACGAAACGTGAGTGGGAGGGGTGGTCGAGAGGTGGTAACCCCTCCATCACTCGAAACACGAGTGAGAGGGGTTGAGGTGGGCAGGAAACCCCTCCGTCTCGTGTTTCGAGCGAGGGAGGGGTGGTGGTGGTGGCAGAGTTTCCCCTCCGTCACTCGAAACGGGAGTGGGAGGGGTGGTCGACTCGGCTGGCTGCTGTGATTGTCGTCGTTGTCGCAGGGATGAGCAAAGGGGGTCTTATTAGTTTGCAATATACACATTAAACAAAAAGACATACCGAATCTCCCTTCTGTCACTTGAAACAGGAGTGGGAGGGGCTCTTCATGCTTTGGCATCTGCAGCTGCAGCCGTTGTCGTCACCATCCTCTTTGTTGGCGTTGGCGGCAGCCGTTGTCGTCACTGCCCTCTTTGTTGGCATTGGCTGCTGCAGCTGCAGCCGTTGTCGTCACTGTCCTCGTTGGCATGTTGAAACGAGAGTGGGAGTAGTGGTCGTGGGAGTGGCGCTGATCATTGTTTGTTGATATGCTGTTGTTTGATGTGCAAAAAATTCAAACAATTATTAGATAAAATTGAAAGAAATTTAATAAAAATGCTAAACTTTACCTCGGCTAAGAGGGCTTGCCTTCGAGGTGAAAAGACCGGTTCAGACCGGTTGAGACCGGTCTTTTACCAGTCCTCGAATTCCCAAGATTGTGAAGGACCGAAGACCGGACCGCGGTCTTCGGTCTTTTGCGGTCCTGGGAATTTGCGGTCCTAATCGGTCTTGGTCCGGTCCAGTCCCGGTCTTTTTCCGGTTACGAGACTGGACTTCCAAACACTAATTTGGAGACGTGAAATGCCATCGTCATCTGCTTGGTCTTTCCACTCTAAGATTATATCCGTGGCACCACTCATCTTCAAAACTCAAGCAACCGCCAGCAGAAGGTTACAAAGTCTTGGGATAGGTCAACCTTCGATAAATTAAACTAGAAAATCCAGAAGGACAGGACGCATCATATGTAGACAGGTAAAACTGGGTTAAGAACAGTCCACTCATGTCCGGAGACCAAGTCAGTATCATTGATAAGGAAATCCTGGATACGAATTTTTATAAACATTTATACCCGAAAGAAGTAATAAAGTGCACTACCTCTAGTACCGATCCCAAACCAACCCTCGTGCAAAAAATGGGTGGGGACATTTTTATGACCTGGAATTTGCTTTTTTCATAATTCTAATATCTGGGATGGATAACCTGAGTAATAAGCTAATTTTTGAAACCTGTAACCAAGGTAACATATGAAAATTCGAATTTTTAATCGAATTAAACTGATTTTTCAATAATTAATTAATATTTCTTCCCACCTAATATGTCATTCCCACCCATGTTCCCACACTCAATCCCACCCACCCCTCCCCACTTATGATGTCATTCCCACCTATTTTGCACTTCAACCCGCCCACCCGCTTGTTGTCCCACTCATTTCCCTCCCACCTATGATGTCATTCCCACCCATCTTCCCACACTCCATCCCACCCATCCCTTTGCCGTCCCACCCATTTCCCTCCCACCTAAGATGTCATTCCCACCCATCTTCCCACACTCCATCCCACCATCATGTCATTCCCACCCATCTTCCCACACTCCTTCCCACCCCCACCCAATCCATCCCACCCACCGAATTTTCCCCGCCCCCCGATATTTTCACACGCCTCGCATTCGATCCGCTCATTATCTCACCCTCGTTTCTTGTCTTGCGCTCATCACTCCTCCACGTTGTTTGTCGACGTGGTAATTCTTTTTTTTTTAGCCGACGCTAGGGTTCGTATCGGACTCTCATCACTCCTCCACGTTGTTTGTCGACGTGGTTATTCTTCAATCTATTGTGCGGAAATTAGAGTTTGTATCGAGCTATCATCACCACATCGTTTGTCGATGTGGTAATGCTTTAATCTTTCGAGTGGATGATAAGCTCTGTACTGCTATCTCTCCTGTCTCGTGCTCTCATCACTCCTCCACGTTGTTTGTCGACGTGGTAATCCTTTTTTTTTAGCGGACGCTAGGGTTTATGTAGTGCTCTCAAAACCTCCCCACGTCGTATGTCAACGTGATAATTCTTCATTCTTTCAGGCGGATGCTAAGCTTTGTATCGTGCTCTCTCCTCTCTCGCGGTAACTCATCACTCCTCCACCATCGTTCATCGATGTGGCACCTCTATATTCTTTCAAGAGTTGGGTTTGGAGCCTGTACCCAAGTTTCTTATTGTCCTTTCATGGCTCTTCCACGTCGCTTGTCGACGTGATAATTCTCTATGCTTTCCGGTGACCGCTAGGGTTCGAGCCGTCACCTCTCGTTGCGTTCTCATGACTGTTCCACGTCGATTCTCGAATTGCTTTCATTATTCCAGGCAGTTACTTTGAAGTTAGATTTACCATATTATCTCTAGCGTCCTGGCTCATGCTCTCTGGACTCTTCATCAACGTGCTATTTAAAATATGAGTCCTCGAAATATGCGCTGTCTTGATGTTCTTAATGCAACCCCTACTTCTCTATCATGTATTCAATATAGTAGCGCGTTCATTTTGTTCGTCAATAGTTTTCGAACATCCAAATAACTTTGATGTGCGCTCTCTCTGTGTAATCCAACTCATTTCCGAGCTTTGTGAAGAGATGACATTCGTTGTAACAGCTGTAATACAATGGAATGGTAATGCAACTTCTAATGGTAAAGCAACAATAAACGCAACGGTAATGCAACATTAATGCAACAATAATGCAAATCGTGCGAAGGTATTCTAATTGTAATGTAACAATAAATGCAACGGTAATGCGGTAATGTAATGCAACAGTAATATTACGGTAAAGTAATGTAATGGTAATGCAACAGTAATATAATAAATGTAATGTAATGGTAATGAAACAGTAATATAATAAATGTAATGCAACGGTAATGCAACAGTAATACGGTAATGTAATGCAAGAGTAATGTAATGGTAATGCAACGGTAATATAATAAATGTAATGTAATGGTAATGCGACAGTAATATAATAAATGTAATGCAAGAGTAATGTAATGGTAATGCAACAGTAATATAATAAATGTAATGTAATGGTAATGCGACAGTAATATAATAAATGTAATGCAATGGTAATGGAACAGTAATAAATGTAATGCGATGTTTGAATACCATTTATAGTAATAATATTAGTAATACAATGATTATTTGCGTATTGATCAAGATTACTTCTCGTTCATGTCTCTAACTCGTTGATTTTCGACGAGTAAATTCCACTTTTATTCCTCTTCTCCTTCATGGACGCTCGACGATTGGACGCGCGACGATTGGACGTGCGATGGACGATTCCTAACTCGTTGTTTGTCAACGAGTAGACTCCATAGTATTTCTTGAACCTTGGGCTGCTGACGACTTAACGCTGGACGAATGGTCTTCTTTCCTGTTCTTCTTTACTCGTTGTTTGTCAACGAGTAGATTCCGTTTTTTCTCTAGGATCTTGACGATTGGACGCGCGATGATTGGACGTGCGACGAATGGACGATTCCTAACTCGTTGTTTGTCAATGAGTAGATTCCATAGCTTTTCTGTAACCTTGGGGTTTTGACAACTCAACGCTCGACGAATGATCTTCTTTCCTGTTCTTCTTTACTCGTTGTTTGTCAACGAGTAGATTCCGTATTTTCTCTGATTTCTTGACAGTTTGACACTCGACGATCAAACTCACAGTCGAGTACTGGACGCTCGACTAAACTTCCTCTCTCTCTACCTTATATTTATTGGGATATCATTGTATCTTTAAACGTCAGTCACCATACCTCTTATGATTAACCCCTTTCAAGAAATCGCATTTAACTTCCTAGATCACACCTTCCCTGTCAATCAATACCTTTTTAGATATATAGATACTACTAAAAGTATTTTATTGTGAATCCTTTCCCGCCTTTGAACTCTTCTCTTCAAACAAATGCATTGCAAAAAATGTTTAGCCGACTTCCAACACGGTGAAAACTACCACAACCGTGTTTATCATCAGGAAAACGTCACAGTTAAACGTTTTGGAGAAGAAATCACGATAAAGCGGAGCTCAGAGAGCAGAGAGTTTTTGTGTTCGATTTGCTCGAGTTATGCAAGTAATGACCCAGAGAGATTGAGAGCAAGTAACCCTATCTATCTTCATTAATTTTTCACCAATGTTTATATAGGGACATTTTTCGACATGCAAAACAAACAGCCCTTCAGTAGAAGGTATACGCCTTCCAAAACTATGCAACGCAGATTATCATCGTACACCCGATCCTGCCACCGTAACAACTTTCGAGGGCGTTAACTTGTTGCGTTTCAACCTAGTTGTTAATACGACTTTGAGAGCATTCGTTTGCATCCTATGTCATCTTCCGGTCCTTCCACCGTCGAATATTTCCCAACACGTTCGACAGCATATTCCCGAGATACCTTTTCCTGAAGAACTTGTTGCCAAATCATGCGACAAATTCTCTCTTGATGATGCGATACAATACCCTTCAGAACCTGTTGAACCTTACTTTGGGTTCCCTATTCTCGAAGACCCACATCACTTTTGCGAATCGTGCCATTGTGGATACCACCATTTCTCCAGCTTTCAGTCCCATCAACGAACTGAGCGGTGTCGCGCTACGTCTGACCCTCGCCTTGGTTATGGTCAATCAATTCCAGGGGTAAATCGTCGTATAATCGAGGTCAATATCAAGAATCTTAAATTGAAGAAAGACGTCCCTCTTCCTAATCACGAATCTTGGTTTTCTCGTGGCATTACACCTGCACGAGATTATTCGAAAATCCCATTAACGAGCCCTGAAAACGCGTCTAATCTGACTGCGTTTTTCCATTCGGATGGCTGGCTCAACCATATACGAGGCTACACTCCCATTGATTTATACGATGCACGCCGTGAACATCTTGAAGGCGAGAAACATGGCGAAACCCTGCGTAATCTTGCCCGAAACTACCTGGGGGATATTCAAACGAAGATCCAAGACAACGTAAATTTTGGGCTATTGAAAGACATCGGATCAACGACTTTGTGAGGGCAATAATTATGTTTATTAATTTTTCTGATAAAAATATACAGCGACAAAAAATTTACCTTCCGTCGAATCAAAAAGGATAGCGTTGAGAAATATTCGCTCGTCCTCCATCGTTTAATTTTCAACTGTATACGCTTCTACATAATCAAGGAATGGACGAGCGCGTACAAATATCCCGATATTGACGCTACGCAGTTAGAATCTCTAAAGGAGTTATACGAAGGCCTCGAGAATGGCCATGGTGGATTGGAAGCCCGTTATCATAAGGCCTGCCACCTGATATTTGCCCACCAAAAACACCAATATGAAACAAGTTGGAAGGCCGACAAATTCTTTTCACCCACCATTTGTTTCATGGTACTCCATTGCGTTACACAGAAAGGGGCCACGCCAATGGCTTCGGGTATTTCCAACGTTATCGCCCCGTTAATGTATTCTATCCGTGCCACTATGTTTAGAAACGTTCTTAAACGCCTGTCCGAAGAACAAATATCACACGGCCAAGCTCTAGCCGCCTACGAACCCTACCTTCGCGACCGATATGAGACCCCAATGTCTTTCGCATTCAACTCCTCGACGTTGTTAAGGATTATTCGCCAAAACGAGTACAATGTATCGTCGTTTGTCTTTACGGATGCTCTAGGAACCGAGGTTTCACACCACGGAAATCTCATTAATCTCGAGATGATCAAAGCTATGATTGAAGGCCACTACGAAGATTACAAGCGGGTACTATGTCAGAAAGCGTTTTTTGGGGAAAAAATTCCCCTTGATTTGCAGCCTGAATTTGAAGTTGAAAAGCTGGTGGATGATATTCAAAGTCGAGTCGCCGGCTATACATTCCTCGAAGACCCTCGTAACGGATTTCTTGCCTACAAAGCGAAGTATGGGCTATGGCTCCTATCAGACGACCTTCGAAGACAACGCTTTCTCCAATATAATGGTGTTGAATACGTTTGGAGGCCTCGAGAGGCTATTCAGTTGCTCAAGGCCTTTCAGGCGATCGAACTGGAGTTAGCGCCTGGCCTTATCTTCAGTGCAGGCCCTTCTTCAAGAGGGACAGAGTTCAGCCGGCAGTTGCTTCGAGAAATGCCAGGATGCTCTCGCAACCTAGGCCTCGTTCTTCACAACCTGTCGCTCAATGCTACGACGGATAAATCTTCGCACCAGCGCCTACTGGATCGATTCGTTCCGCATATTCCTACGCGTGAATGGGCAACTGTCTTGATACAGTATCTTGTAGTTATCCGCCCTTTTGCGGAATATCTCGTGGAAAAAGTATTCCCTGAAGATAATCAGCTAAATGACCGCTACCGTTATTATTTGTGGCCAGGGCTCGGCAGCACGATGACGAGTGTTGATCTTCGAGAAAAATTGGGGGCTGTCACTGAGCGATATCTAGGAAAACGCTACGGAATCAAATTCTGGCGTAGTTTGACAACCACCATTCTGCAGTACATGACCGACGAGGACATCGGCAACGTCAATCAACAATATTACTATGACACAGCGAATATGCACTCGACCCAAACGGCGAACGCAAAATATGGTGGAAATACAGGCAACATGCTTGGGGCTGACTCTCGCATCATAGCTGGATGTGTGAGGGTAGGGCTAGCCTGGCATAAACGTATCGGGGTCGGTCAAAGTACGCCTCTTAGATGCTCAATATCAGATGCCGGGTCTTTCTCGACTGAAGAAAATAAAGCGTCTTCACAACCAACGTCGGACGTGTTGATTCAACAGATCAAAGCATTCCGCGATGAATCAATCGCCTCTATAAGTGCGTCCGTGACCGAATCCATGGCGGAGATGGGTAGATTATACTTCCCGCCTCCACCCAGACCCCACACAGCTCTTCATTGTGTCTCCGACATCGAGGTTCATCCCTCTCGACTTACCGATTTCCGGTCTTTTATCGGGAACCCCGATGCCCAATGGACATGCCCAGAACAGGCTGTTTTTGTTGAACACCTCGTACTAGGCAAAGAGAACGTGTTGGGTATTTTGGGCACTGGATTCGGAAAGACGACTACCCTGATGTTCGTTGCCAAAACCTACGCTTTAGGAAGATCTACACTTGTCGTCATGCCCCTAGCTTCTCTCCACGAAGATTTTCACAACCGGGCAAGGCAATACGGGCTCAAAGCAGATCGTTGGAGAAACACTGGTAAATTTGATGAAAATGCACACGTTATTACAGCCGCCGTCGAGGACTTATTAAATGATAACTTTATAAGGTGAGATATAAACGGTATCGATTTAATTCACGCCTAATTGACTTAACTAGCTTTGCAATGGAAAAGGCAAACCGCAAGTTGTTATATCGTTTTGGTTTCGAAGAAATACACAAAATTTGGTCCGATGTATCCTATCGCCCCGCGTTCAATTTCGTACATCGAATTGCTTCCGCAGGCGTACCAGTATTTGGGACCTCTGGATCACTCCCCGAACACCTTTTGTCATCACTGTATGACTTTACTAGTACCTACTGGAATATAATTCGAATGCCCTCCAACCGAAAAGAACTTGCCTACGAAGTCAAAAAGGTTCCTAAAAGTACTTTGCTAACTGATGCCGTCAAATATTACTGGAACAGTATCCGAACAACGTACACTCCAAAGGATCGATGTCTGGTATTCTGCCGTACGGTAAAAGATGCGAAAGACCTTGGTGAGCTTCTAGGAGTTCTGCCTTACCACCGTGAATGCGAGGATACAACCCCGGTACAAGAATTTTTAAACGGACGGCAAAACATTCTTCCAACGACATTAAAACTCGGCTGTGGCTTTCATTATGGCCATATACGTGATGTACTTCACATGGATGTTGCATATTCTATAGTCGATCAATATCAAGAAGATTCGAGAGGTGGCCGAGACGGTTCATGTTGTCGGGCCATTACGTTTATCCAGGAAGGGCGTGCTTGCCCAGCAGACAATAGCCCCTACGACCTAGGAAATACCGCAGTGTACGAATGGTCTCAAAATGTCGACCGCTGCCTACGAATCGGCATAAGTCTTCTCTTGGACGGCGTACCAATAACTTGTTTTCTTATTCCTGGCGCAGAATTATGTGCCTTTTGTCGTTCACAAATCTCGCAACCTCCACCTTCAAACCCACGTCGACTACCCATGTCCACCACCATTCGGGACAAAAATAGCTTTCAAACTTCGAATCCAAAGCCGAAAAAGGCAAATCACGCCTATCCCTCCTCTATTGAACCCGGTTTCGTAACTCCATCAACGAGTGCCAGAAAATCCATTTACAATAGAAGCCTCTTGAAGCGCCCCACCGCTGGAATAGAAAGTGAAGCCGTGTCGAAACGGATGCGATTTAATCCCGAAGAAGCCCAGATCTCTACAGGAGAAGGTGCATCTCAACCAATTCGTTTTGAAAGGTATTTTCTATTACACTTTCTAACGGACCTTCTTTTTAATGCATATCCAAGAGCCCAAACTTCAATGATGCTGCAACCGCCTGAAACAATCAAAGACGTTTTTACAGAGGGTTTATCCACTCTCACACCCATAGTTCCGAAGCCTACCTTCCCCGTTCAAGACACACCTCTACCTCGCTTCACTACGCCTAGCCGCACCAACCAACCCAATCCTAGCTCGTCTTTAGAAAACTTTCAGTCGCATTTACGCCAAGAAAATGAAAGCGGCCGTGAACATTTAGGTTTTGGCGTTCAAGACATCCCCCTATCGCGTTTCACTACGCCCAATCGTAGTGACCAATCGACCCCAAACTCATCTTCAACAAGCTCACGGTCGATTTTACGCCCTGCAGGCCCAGCCGGCCGTGAACGTGCGGGTTTTGGTGTAGCACTTGGGGCACAACAGGCGCGAGAGCGAAATGATGAATGGAGAAAAGAGGTTGATATGCCCCTTGATAACTTGGCAAGTATATTTAGTCAAGGCTGCATATCTTGCTTTTTTGAAGGACGCCGGGTGCCTCAGCATCGAACTGAAGATTGCCCACATTCCACCGACCTTAGAGGTTACAACCCTGGTTTCAAGGATTTCCGTATGCGCTTCAATGTCCCAGATAAATGCTGTTATGGCTGTGGAAGGCATACCGGTTTTTGGGCCAGGCACACCGGACCATTAGGGAAGGCGTGCCATGATGCTGGGGTTTACGACCGGATACTTTATTATTACTTTATGCACCAAGACATGAAGCCTCAATTTGATATCCCCGGTATAGAGGGTGTGAATGGCCCTGAAGATTATATTACATGGCTTCTCACCAAATTTCAAGAAGAAACTACGCCATACTGGCCAAACGAAAACAACGGTCAACGTCGATTCAACTACCATGTACTACTTGCATATATTGCTGTCCATTTTCTAAGAAACGAAGGGTAGAATTGCCGTTGAATTACCGCCTATTACATTACCGTTGAATTACCAAACGTCCCATTATCTGTTCGTTGCATTACTACTGCATTACTCGTTGCATTACCATCACATTACCATTGCATTACACGTTGCATTACTAAATTACTCGTTGCATTACCATCACATTACCATTGCATTACACGTCGCATTACTAAATTACGCGTTGCGTTACCATCACATTACTCGTTGCGTTACCGTCACATTACCGATTTTTGAGTTTCCTTTTGCAGTATCAACAATTCTTCCATTACCACTTCTTAAAAATCGTTGAATATCAACGATTATCTTCAACTCTTCAGGTACAACTCCCTAAAAATCGTTGAATATCAACGATTATATTCCTTCGTATGGCGTCCTCATCCTCCGTTGTTCCGTCTAAGCGAAAGGAAATGTCGTTGGAGTGAGTTCATTATCCCTGTAATGTTCACTCAATGTACCTTAAATCAAGGCCGGACGAGTCGAAGAAAAGCCAATTAAATAATAGAAGTCAGCGACATAGGTGAGAACTCCAGCCAACGTCTACTCGATCTATTAAAACTTTGCCTAGAGAGAACAAGAAAAAAAAGCTCGACGACATCAAGGCTCGCAAACAAAATGGAGAAACGCTAACGGAGGAAGATGTTCAATGCCTAAAAAAGGTAGAAGAGGAGTTGAAGAAGAACGCGCAGCGCGTAAGACTTCACCGGCAAGTCCTATACATTTAGCAAAACTATAGTAGGAATAACACACCCATCAGTGAAAAAAAAAGGCAAGAAAAGACGAATGTATCTCAACCCGACGCGTCCACATCCAAACAGGCTACGGAAACAGGTCAGTCGAACAACAATCGCTGCTCAGCCCCCTCTATCGATCCACCCCTCCTTCACTCCGCTTTGCCGGAAGGCTATATTACAATGGGAACAGAACACAGGGACAACGGCAACAGTTCAGCACCCGTCATCGACCCACGCCTCTTGCAAGCCGCCACAGGAGAAATTCCTGCAAACGAAGACTCCACCCAACCGGAAACGTCGACGGCAATCCTAGCAAAACCTCCCGTTATCGACCCTCGCCTCCTTAACCCTGACCCAATGCTCGGCGTCGATTCACCGTCCAAGGTCACAAACGAACAAGCCGTACAAACATGCAACCCAGCCGGCGCGGCCCAAGGTAAACCAACCTTTTTTTCTAACAAGACAATGCATTTATCGCAATTAGTAGAACAGGGAACCACCGCTGGCCCGGAAAAAGGAGATACCGACCTTACGTCCTTCGAAGGATTCTCATTACCCGAAGAAGCCGAAGAAATCGAATGGCCCTATAGCAGTTTTCGAACCAAACTGCCATATCTACAGCATCCCACGGATAAAGGCGTCAATTTGCTTCAAAACGTGAGTAGCTTTCCACTATGTAAAAAGTTTACAATTAAACAACCGCAGGAATGCAACCACGTTCGACATTTTGCCCAAACAGTCACCGCTTCGGCACCTTGGGTGGTAGAGGTCGAGTATAAGCACTTTAGCAAGGCCCAAAACCTTGCTGCCAGAATCAAGTCCGAAATTAAAACCGGGAACGTTGTTGTTTTGCGCGGACATCCCTTCGAACCTCTATCCTTAAACACGGAAGAAATTGCGGACCACTTTCATTTCTTGAAGGACCAAATAGTCGTCGCAACCGGTAGTACAGGCCTTGCTATGTTTGTTAACCATAAGCTAATGCCAAACTAGATGCTGAAACCCGGCTTGAAAACCAAGAGTATCCTCATCAAATAATGAGGCTTGAGGATTTTTGCCAGGGTACTCGCGACAACACAAGGGTCCAGTGTTTACTGGACATGCCCACCCTTGATGGAAAAAGGCCCGACTTCGTAAAGTGAGTGTCTTCGTTGGAATACCGACCGCGCTAATTTATTCAGGTTTTTGGACGATGGGAATACGTCCTGGCTACGCTTGCACAACTACTTCCTCAACAAACGCAAGCATATCGAGATCGACGTTCAAAAGTCGTCATCATGGGTACTTTTACACCAGGCCCTATGCCATACCTTTGCCCATTTCGATGCTGATGGCTACGCGACTTGGGTTCAAGTGCTAAGCGGCTACAAGTTCTGGTCGTTTCTCCGCCCCAAAGGGCAGGACCAATTCAAATCTCGCAAGAAGTATTTTGAGGCGATTGCCAGCTACAGGAATGCTCAGCCCTCATCTGAAGGGTTTTATGGGTCTGAATCAGACAGGGTGATCATATATGCAGGTCCAGGCGACATCATGTAAGATTTCTACAACTCTCTCTAACCCTAGTTTAACTTTCGAAATAGTATTCAACCTCCGGGCGCATTTCACGAGGTTTACACACCCATCCCATCGGTAGCGACGGGCGGTCACTTCTTTTCGTATGACTGCCTTCATCTGACAGAAATGGCCCGAGCTTTGGTCAGAGGGACGAACGATGCGTTTTCAAACCAAACGCACTCAAGCGTGGCGTTGACAATTCAGTCAATGATGTGCGCATTGCCGCTATTCACCCAGTACCGTGAGTATTTGTTCATGAACTTAGCAACCGAACTGATTATTATTCAGAATTTCATGAAAAAACATTGGCGGCGTTCTGCCGCATGGTCAACCGTCCTAAGGATTACGCGAATGAGATCGAGGACGTTGATCAGTTTGTCCTCACGAAGACGATGAAAAAACAGCAGAAGATGGACGACAAGCAGTACGCAAGTAAGCTTGCAACTGCGCTGAAAAAGGAACTGGCTTTACCAGATAAAGTCAACCATTTTCCTTTTAAAGCTGGTTTCGACGACTCGGAGGATTTTGTCAACCTCGGGTCGACTTCGCAGGATCCAGGACCAGTGGTAGAAGGGTGGCGCGCAGTTTTACAAAAATTCCCTATTCCACAGCCGTTTCAATGAATATAGGGTGCAGTCGGCTAGGAAGGTCACAGGCGGATGTAGAAAAAAGGCGTTTTTGCAGGTGGTGGGCACTCTAAAGGCATGACATTGTAATATATTAATACAGGTAGTAGTAAATAAAATAAGAGAAAAGTGTAACATTAAATTCAATTAATGTTGCATTACAGTCGCATTACAATAGAGTAACGGTAACGTGACATATTAATATTAGAGTCGAACCCAAAATTTTTTTAACCACCAACGCGCTAGTCGAGTATCGACTAGCATAATTCCGAGTCCAAACTACTCTCCAGCTAGCTTTAGTATCTATTGCATTATCTGGCCCTATTCTCCACTTCTAAACGCACGTCAAAAACTGCACCGTACCTTTTGAAATGTCAAGGTAAATCTTCCATTGAAACCCCTCCCACCCATTTCTCCGTCAGAAATCCCTGGGCATCAGGAATACGCTGACTGCACTCCATCCTTCATAAAACCTCTAATTACTGCCGCAGAGAACTAACTCCCCTCCATTTCTTAGGAAACCCACCAACCCTAGCCACACGTTCGAAAACGTACGCTCCTAGTTTATAACTAAATTTTTCTAACTAAAGCCGTTGACAGCTGCCCATGAATTGGAATGGAGAAAGTACCGTAACGGCCTCTCCCTCTTTTAACCTCATTCCCCAACTGCGCGAGAGTATGGCCCGCCAGGGGCTGGAAAACGTTATCGACGACTTGTTCTCGCTCTCGCCATTGACCACGCCCGAATCTACCCCCGAAAATTCCCCGCAGAGGAAGATGGCCAGCCTACCGCCGTTAGATGAGTTAGAATGCACGCCCAAAAAAGCCACCAGCGCGATGACTCCGCAAGAGAGCCGCAAAAGGCGTAAAGTGCTACAGGGGCGCAAGAATGCAAAAAAAAGAAAGCTAGAAAAAAAAGAGCAGAAGCTAGACGCGCCAAACGTGCGCCACAAAGCGCATCAAAAGTACAAAGCGGCCGCTCAAGCAATCCACACCGCGACCAAAGCTGCGGACTCCCTGGTAGCAAAAACAGCGTATATCGCTCTAAACAGGCCTGCACAGCCGAAGAAGGCTAAAGGGCTGCAGGAGTTAGTAGGGGAAGGGTCCAAGTACGGCTTTACGCTGCAAAAATGGGATGGGCGGTAAGAAGACTCGGAAGCTATCAAATTAACACTTGGCTAACACACCAACAGTACGGTAATGCCTGTTGTGGACGCTGAGGACAGAGTCATAGGGATACTTGCGGGGTGTCCGGATGGCAAGGACGCTTGGGAAAAGGTTAGCTTGCAGGCGCAAGGGTATCTAGAAGCTAGCGAAGCACGCCTTCGTGGAACCAAAAGAGAAAGGGATCACCGCAGGGGCGCCTTTGCCACCCTGCGCTCTGGAGTATCCCATGGCGGGGGGCAGACTCACCCTATGAACTACCACAACGGTCCGGTTGAGTCAGATATCGTCGACTTTCTGAACTCTCGGCGTTGCTTCAGGAGAATTGCAGGGTTCGGGTCTAGTGAGCCCCTTTAATCACCTTCTATATTAAACCCAACCTATCTACAGGTGTTTTTCGCTCCTGGGCTCCCAAACTTTATGAATACTACGACGAGAAGCTAGGGTTGCTCTTCGAAGATGACCAGAGGCTCAAAAAGCCCTTCAACAGCGTTTTCCCCGCTGTTACCTACAACCTAGGCCCTCAAACCGTCTGCACGCCACACCTCGACTTTGCGAACCTCCCTTTTGGATACTGTGCGATTACTGCGCTAGGTCAGTATGACCCAACAAAGGGTGGCCACCTCGTCCTCTGGGACTGCAAGCTCGTCATTGAGTTTCCCCCCGGCTCAACTATTCTCATCCCTTCAGCCATCATCACGCACTCAAACATTCCAATTCGAGCTGGCGAAAAAAGATACTCGATCACGCAATATTCCGCGGGGGCGTTGTTTCGGTGGGTGGACAATGGGTTCCAGACAGCGGTGGCCTATCAGGCGACATTGACAGAGGAAGAAAAGTTTAAGCTGGAAGAAACTAACTCCAACCGCTGGGAGCTTGGGCTAGGTCTGCTCCCAAAACTAGACCGTAGTAAGGGAAAAGCTAAGTAGCAGCTAATGTTTTAAAAAATAAATAGCCTTTGCTATATGTTTGAATTTCACGAACCACCGTAAGGCTTCCAACAAAACCTGAAGCTGCAGCCTTAGTTAAGGACGGCTATACGTCGACGTGTCTATTTCCATTTGTCTATAGCGTGTACGAATTTAACAACTCCAGTGTCAAGAAAGTATTACTGTAGCATACATTACCGTTGCATTACCGTTGTATTACCCTAACATTGCATTACCGTTGCATTACCGTTGTATTACCCTAACATTGCATTACCGTAGCATTACATTACTGTGCATTACCGTTGCATTACATTACTGGTGCATTACCCGTTGCATTACCCTAAATTACCGTAGCATTACATTACCGATTACCCGTTGCATTACTGTATCATTACATTACTAATCCTAGTATTACCGTGAAAATCTACATCACATGCTCACAATTTCTCTTCTGACTTCAACGCTCTAATTGAATATCAATTAGACAATTCTAACCATTGTCTCACAATCTAGTTGAATATCAACTAGACATATCCAAATTCTTAAGTCTCAGTAAAATGTCGAAATATTATTTTTTCGGAAGGGAACCTGAGACGGAGAGGGAGTACGAGTACCAGGACTTAATGTTCCCCATTCCACTCCAGTTGATACCTGATAATCAGGTATGTGTCACATATTAATCGCATTTACAACATACAGATTTTTCTTAGGAATCACTTATCATACGAGAACTAAAAAAAGACGAAGCATTCGTTTTTTTTGCATTGAGCAGTGTCGATTGGGAACGGCACCTTACTATACCTGAACGAAAGGATGACGCCGCTCAACCGGACTACCCTCGACATATCACCCTTCAAGAATCGAAACGTCCGCAATGGTATTATAAGTTCCAACCATACCTGGGCTTCGTTCCGCTTGATGATGTTTTCGAAGGACCCATATTCGCCCGTTTCAAAGGAACACGGACATCCTTTGAGAACGACGTGAAACTGACGAACACTGGGGAGTTTATTTTCGACGTTGATAAAGCTAACTCGTGGATACGTGTAGAATACGCGTTGAGGCGTCTCTCTCGTGCATTCCGTTCCGTCCTTGTACCCCTGGGTTCACCCATGCCTCCTTTACCATCCGACGCAAAATTCCACTACCCGAAGAAAACTGTAAAGCACGTCATAGACTCAGTAGTTTATGCCCAAAAACTCGTCGTATTTCTCATCGCCGAACTTCGTCACGCTATTGCTGTATCAGGGAGCACTAAGGATAAAAACTGGGTTAGGGCTACATCAGGGCTGGATACCGTCAAGGATTACGATCAATCCTGGCTCAGCGACCTTGCAAAGTCGCGAGCGATGACCACCACGAAGCTAGCTGGCTATCTCCTAAAGCCAGGCGACCTAGCCAACCCTTACATAGCACACGCAATCGCCTATTTTGGTGCGCCCGTATACATTCTCTACGCAACCATTGAGCATGACGAAGGTTGGAACCCTAAAGTCCATATAACCCTTGACGAACGCGGCCACCAGCTATACCACCTGCCGTTCACATTAGACGAGGGAAGGGAGAGGGTTCTGGATTTGTGGGGCCAGGACCCCTCTCCAGACATTCCTTACATACCGTTACCGTTCAACCCCAGCGAAGACATCCTCCGCCTCCCGCTCATCACCCACTCCCGCAACCGGCCGTCCAGCCCTACCATTCCAACGTTTGATTTCAGCGAGACCAACCCGAACTTCGTCCAGAGCCCTTATGTTCCAACACCGTCCTACCCCCCCCACCCGAACGATGACCTAGAGTCCCCACAATCGCCATTAATTTTTATGGACGACCCCTTTATCGACCTCAACGAACAGGGCCTACCTCAGCCATTTCCTGACTCAGGACAAAGCGCTGGACAGTGGTGGTACGATCACGTTCGAGAGGTTCGAATGGCTCGACAGTTCGAAAGAGATTTTGGGAACGACAGCGATGAGGAAGGAGAAGAGGTTGTTGAGTCTGAAAAAACCGCGCTGATGCTCAACAAGGATGACAGCCTTCCTTTGGCTTTCGTTAGCAGCGTTTTTGTATGGGAACCCACCCATGGCCATGACCTTTTCCTCCTTCGCCGTCGTCTAGAAAGGGAGGAAGCGCGTGTTTTGTGGCCTCTTTTTCCCCCGTCTCACCGCGTATACAACGCATGTGCAGATGAATGGGACCTCTACGACCGTTCCTGTGATTTGGTAGCGCTCAAACGCAAACCATCGCACGAAAATGCTAGTTCAGAACCTTCCAATCAAGATGTCAATCTGGAAGTCAGACTGTTTTCAGAAAGCAACCCAACGGCCGTCGAGGAACCGCTCACCCTTTACGAGGATGGGCTTCAGGTCCTTCGAGCACATTTTTCAAAAATCCATGGCCTTCGGAGGACCCTTTTCTGCACAGGTAACCCTCAAGCGTATGCGCGTCGTCGTTTTGGATTCCGATTTCAAGAGCCACCGATGGTCTTTCACTCAGACAAAAGCGTATCTTGGTGGTTTAACTTTGGTCAAATCTACCAACGCTCGAACCCCCGTCCAACTTGGGAGCGTCAGCTGGCGGACACTGTTTTTTGCCTCCTCCAAGGCCACACACCACACCTTCATGCCGTTCTCGACATCTACTCTGACAAGCAGAGCCTCCTATCAAAAGGCTCGTTGCGTATCAAACGATTCAAGGATGCCATTCTTCAGCAGACATCCCAGGAGAAAATCAATCTATATCTCCTCAAATTTCTCAACGAGGAAGAGGATGGTTGGGTCATGGGGGTTCCAAATGCATCCGATATAGTATTAGCTCTTCGAGAAGGGTGGTCAGATACCCGAGAGAATATGGTTCAACAGTTCCTTTTACAGGGAATTCGCTTTTATACGCTCGCGGCCGTTCCAAAGCTTACCACTTCACAAACAATCATTCTTAACAACTTATTAACCCTTCCTCTTGTTCCGGACTCTGGAGACTTCACCCCATCTGATTATTTCCAGTATGAGAAAAGCCGCGAGGAACTGCTTGATTCCCCCAACGGTCGCATCGTGGGACGCAGTGGTGGAATAGTGGCGAGGCTTTGGCGACAAGATCCAAGTAAATTTTCACACCGTGTTAAAGGCGTTAACTATGGCCCCACGGATGTCGCGCTGTGGAAAGGAATCCGTGTATTTTGTGGAGAAGATGAGTTTTATGACGACCTGCTAACTGAAACACTGGATGGTTTAGTCTGTGGCATGTATTTGCCCAAGAAAAGTACGCCTAACGTTATCAATAGCCAAACTAAATAAAACTAACCCGTTTCAAGAAAATGCCATGACAGAACCCGACGCGGACGATCACTATAAGACTTCGTGGTACATGACAAATGCTGCCCTTAACTTCCGCAGCAAAAAGCCAAACTCACGCTGGACCGACCAGCACGAAAAGCTGGTTACGGATATGGAGAAAAGGGTCATGAATCGAGAGCAGCCCAGGCCGACAAAGCAGTGGAAGAAGTTGTCTCCGAATAGCATTGGTAAACTCGACACAGCATACGAGGAGCAGTGTGTTATTTTCTTAGACCATTATATACAAGAGCGACCGTTTTAAACTAGAATGAATCTATATTTTTCTGGCTAAATTCTAAGGATAAACGTCTAAAATGAACACAGCGAAACAGCATATATGCAACAATATACCGTTGCATTACCGCTACCTTAAACTACGCATACCGTTGCATTACCGTTGCATTACTGTATCACTGTATCATTACCATTGCACGTTCCATTACTGACTCATAGCTTTCTACCGCTCAATCTAGTCGAGTATCGACTAGAGCACTCCGCTATCTTCTCTTGTGGACTTAGCTTCGTATTACCGCTGCATTGTGATACTGCATTCTCTCTTCGAGTTTACCATGGCTTAATCTAGTCGAGTATCGACTAGAGGATTCCATCCATATAGTCTGGAGTTCACGCAGTCCAACGACTCTTCGCAATGCGACCTTGAAAGCTTGTCAGGCCCTGACCCAACGCGTTCGCTCGACAAACGATAGCAGGCAATAGGAATGCGTTCACAAATTCGCGCTTGCCCAGCCTCTCAAACCCATTAACACTAAACTCAACGTATAGTTGTCTAACTTCAGGTAAGCTGCTATTTTCTCAATTCGCCTCCCAAGCCAGAAATCCCTGGGCATCAGGAATACGCTGGCCATACACTACACATTCAAACTTCATTTTTATGCCACAAGATATGCTACGCACATTAACTAAAACTCTTTTTTCAGGAAAACTACCTGGCCATCGAGGCGTAACTTACCAACCCCTGAACCAGGCTAATTAAAACAGCCCTATCATGGAAAACACAGCATCCGCGTATCAAACAGAGCGGATACTCTTCCTATTACGCTAGTGCAACTACCCTGAAATAAAACCTGTGCAACGTAGTTCATAAACTGTAGCCAAAGATATCAGAGAGAAGACGTGCTTCTATCGCCTATCTAAAGGGATGCAGGCCGGTTCGCCCGACAAGGTATTTTTTTTTTTAGAACAGCCCATTTTTAGACCTTAATTTACCTGAAGTGGAAACTAGGGAGACGTTGCCAGACGTGACAAGTCCTAGAGCTCTACCCTAAAGGATCCTAACAGGACAAAATTTTCCTTTTTTATGGACACGCAAGGTATGCGCCTCTAAAGACCTCCGCCATCCATAATCAATCCGCCGTGAAGTGGTTTTCCACCAATGCCTTTGAGCCTCACCGGGTCTCCCGCTGGAAAGTGAGTTTTTATAACTGCCTCATAAGTCTCACCCTCTGAGACGGCCGTTTAGCTCTACTCATTCAAATACAAATCCAAACGCAAGCTCATTAACACGCAAGCGAAGCTCTAGTGTAGGGTCCGCTTGTATTTATCCATCCCACAAAGGGAAAAAAAAGAGGTAAAGAAAACCTTTTGACCGTCTCAAATTGATCTAATTGAAGGCCTTCCAGACCTTTATCCTCGGAGGGAACAGCTTCGCTGTCTTCACAGCCATCTGATGATGCGGGCTTTGGTGATGACTCAGAACCAGGCCAAGTTGGACGGTGAGTTGAATATGCCTGGAACCCATGCTCGAGTCTTGCCATACTGATACAAGCGTCAGCGCCCTGAATTCTTCCCAAGCGACTCCCTCGCCTCTTGTCCCGGAGGTCCGTGCAGAGGAGAATAGCTCTGAATACCCACTCTCCGATGATTGGGCAAAGAGTTTCGACTCTGAGTTTGCGGCAGCCATGGACAAGAGCACCAATATTGCAATGGCTAACGCTACCCCACGACAAAAGCGCACCCCTCAGCCACAGTATTCCAACCCTACTTCCCAGCCTTTTCCAGCCATCGATGCGCCCTCAAACGCATCGCAAAGGCCCTCGAATTTAAGCGATTCGCCGCCTATGCCTTCTCCAGCTCGCCCTATGTTAGAGGCGCCCCCTGTTCCTGTCGAAAGCTCCATGCAACCTCTTAGGTTCTCTGATGGCACCATCGCCTGGGTTCCCATTGTCCAGGGCGCTAACGGACGCCCTATTTTCAAGACTTACAAACGTTTAAAGCATATTGCCGACACCTACCATGTCCCTATCGGACTATATGAATTAGCCTTGGAACAACAAATGACCTTCCTGCCAAGCGCAGTCGATTTCCTACGAAAGTCGAGCCCTGTGATCGTAAGGCGTACGGATTCGCCCCACACTAGCTTCGGTCTAGAATTTTTGACGTCTACTTACAAAATACCACCCCATATGCCCGTTGATATGCACGGTAAGACAGCCTTCTCCCTTAGCTTACTCAAAGCTTATCCGATGAAAAGATTGCTTAACAGGAAACGTCGAAAAACTCCCCTTGAACGATTTTTTTTCCTTGAACCGCAATAAAACCATGAAACGCGCCATCCTGAGCCTGCCCGTTATATATACGACGTATTTTCCATCTTTCGTGGAGTGAGTATCTTTGATTTCTTTAAAACAGCCCGTCGCTAAATTCTACTTTTTTTTAAAAAAAAAAAGGGACCTTGACAATGGGTACCGAATTGCTTGGGGAGGCTGTGGGCCACCCGGCGAGAAAAATCGGGACAAACCCGTCCAAGTAGACCACCTTCGCTACCATCTTCAGCTATTCCACTGCGGATATCACCAGCTGTCCTCACACGCTGCGGAGGGCATGGCAAGGTCCATCAAGGTTCTCATAGGCGTCGTCGTCGTCATGCTGTCCGATGGGCCGTATCTATTCCAACAATTCGAGACTCGGGACAAATTCTACCGGGAATGGCGTAAGGTCGAAGCTTCGTTTCAGGGTTCAGGAAGTGGACCCCCTTTGCTCCCTGTCGTGCTCAAACCAGGAGATGTGATGTAAGTACATCCTTTCAGACCAGGCTTCCATCCACTGAGACGTCAACAGTGTACTTCCTCCTGGGCTTTTTTTTGAGATCTACGCCGTCACAGATGCCATCGTTGCCTCCCATAGCTTCTACAACGTCAAAATATTACACCTCACTGAACTTTCACGAAGATACGACGCCATTTTTCAACCTCAAGTTGCTAATCACCACCAAGCCGCTTACATCAACCTATTGCGCATCATGTATAACTTTCCGTTTGTAGAAATTGGTTAGCTTGCTTTTCCTTCAATTTACTTTGCTAAATCAACCGTCAAAAGACCTCAACTTAAACCCGCTACTTGCCCTAATGAGCATGGTGATTAACCCTGCGTATTACACCCACCCTAGACACGCATCCCGACATGAATCCTTGAAGCTACAAGGCGCGTCACAAAGGTATCTATCTTGGGTTGATCAGGAAGTCGACCCTAGATTTTTGCAACCCTCACTTCGGGCTCACTCCTTTTCCCCTCGACAAAACGTGATGGAAATTCAAGTCGATGAGATGCGATTTTATAGCTTTCAATACCCACTGCTGGACGACATAGAGTGGGCTTTGGAGTTTGCTAGAGTTATCGAAAAATACCTAGGGCGAAACTCGCAGAAATTTACCACCGCACTCGATGGCAGCGGACAGCTCCGCATCGATGGGTTTGATTTTGTTGGGTTCCAGAATTACAGCTGGGACCCTGAACTTCGCGGCCTTAGCCAGGACCTCAAAAAATATTACCATCATCGCCTCCAATCATCCTTGTCCAAAAACAAAGATTTCCGGGCTGAAAGCTAGGGTTAGCTAGGGTGGACGGCGCTCTTCAGCGCAAAATATACCTTGAGAGGGGAGGACGGACTTTAGCAAAAAGCTGGGGGATTTCTCTCACCAGATGCTTTTCGTCTTTATAGACTCTTCAGTTGCTGTGCGTAACT
>QDKV01005076.1_pt1 | contig 25205 bp, 21 predicted proteins | sample 1861101 | NCBI WGS metagenome assembly QDKV01 (sample SAMN04275158, study PRJNA302643) | Fungus metagenome, whole genome shotgun sequencing project. | isolation source: fruitbody | host: Mallocybe terrigena | place: Sweden | collected 2013 | reverse complement strand
TGGTATGTTTTTGGTACACCCTCTTTTTTTCATGGACACTGACAAGAGGGGTTTGACATTTTCTGGGCACTTCTCCCGAGTCCTTTGGAAGGTTTCTCTTTAATTTGGCTTATCATCACGATTCATTCATTCATATTGGTTTTGTTCTTTTTCCAATGAACCCTAATTTTTAGTTGCTTGTAGTACTGACATACTAAATGCCGAAGTTCATTTGACAATACCTCGCCAAAAAAAGTGGCCCAACGACGGCGGCGATAATCGTCCCAAGAGACTACAAAAAAAAGTGACTGCGGTGCACCAATACGACGGTGATCAGCTTCCGTTCTTTTTGCAGAGCGTTGAGCACTGGCTTCCATCGCCTTCCACAGCTGATAATCGGAGATATGAAGGCATCTGATCTACGACGGGGAGTCGCGATTGTACAATCGAGGTAACAACTCAAACTTTAAAGTGACCGGGTTATAGATTCGGTGGACTTGACTCGAATTGCATAGGAAAATAGCCGGACGAAGTTTCCCATTCGGGCGCCAAGTCCATTGATGATCATCAATTGATTAAGCCACCTGATCTTAAATGCGCCACACAAACGATTTGCCTATGATAGAAGAAACCATGACCGACCAATCTGAGTGGCTGCAAGAAAAGTGATTAACTGATTAACAAGATCGCGGCATCAGAGTAATATGTGTCTGTCAAAAATATGAGCACGGTCGCATTTGAAGTAGTCGGCTGATGTACAGCCAGGTCTCACGATTGTCACCTCGCTACGGCGTCTTCATAGAGATGCAAGATGAATAATTGTATCGATGGAAAAGCACTTCATATTCATTTTGACTATGTTACAGATTCTTTAAACTTGAAGGTCGTTAGTGTCTTTTGGCTGCCTCTTTACGGTTACATTTCTTGAACCTTCAGTCTCGCTTTCAAGAACTACCAAAGATGGTTGCAAATGTTGTCCCGCCATGTCTGGTAGTTTCATTTCGTTAACTAGAATGTCTATTATCACAAGGTGTGCGTACCCGAGGTTGGCTCTTCCAGGATCAATGATGGTAATGTAGCCCCTATCCTTACGAATTCCAAGTTTATCTTCCAAGAATTTGGCGAGATTTCGACTGTAACCTTCGTTCAGTTCCGGATTGACTCGGTCCAAGCAAAACTACAATACGCTTTATTGAGAACAGGGAGAGAATCATGCTATCGGGTAAAGAACTTACGATCGTCAAGCTATAAGCGGGGTCAAAGGTACCACCAAAGGTAAGGGTCTCATTGTAGGTGATAAGGACCGACATGTAGTCCTCTGGTTTTTCCAGGAGGCTTGCGCCTAGCTGAAATTGCAAATTCGTGTTTTTTGCCTTTTAGAAGAATGTTTCACTCACTTTAGACAGCTCGAGCGCCAATGATTTGGCGTCTTCGACCTGGAGCATTTTGAGGAGTGATAAATTTGCATTTCAGAAGGTAGAGTCACCTTGATGTTGACGACGAGATTGAGAGTGGGCATCGTTTGTAATTGTTAAGACAGAGTGATTGCAAGTACGGTGTTGTCCAGTGTTGACTACAAACGTGATGACTCTCGAGATCATGGGTTATAACAGCGATAGTATTCCCAACTTGGGCACCTATATTTCCGAACAGATGAAGGGTATATCAACACGAATGAAGCATTTACAACGACAAATCCGAAAAACGATGGGATATCAGGTGAGTCCAAATAAATTACCAACCCTCTTCGCCTGGTACCCTGCCCAAAAAGTTACACTCCACTAGAAGAGGCACAACTCGGGCATCGGCTGGTTCATCATAATAATCCAACATCGCCCATCCTCGTATTCTGGGTTCCTGCCCAGCTCCCTGTCCGTTATCTGCTTCCGCGTGGGCAATTTGTGAAGATGGCGGAACCTGTCCGCCGTCAGCTGGTTCGTTCGCAACCGCACTTGACACATTTCGAGGAACAATACTTCCGACTTGGTCAAGCAACCATTTCCCAAGGAGACTATTCATCCCCGTTACCCCAACACCCCCTTTGGCAACAGTTGGTGGAAGAGCCAGTGGGAAGGAAGCGCCAGAAAAATAGGTGATGGGTAAGATTGGTTCCGGTGAATTTCTTGGTGGCAAGAGGTTCGCAGTGCCAAGAGCAAATTTTTCTGGTATTGCGGCAGTTGAAGGAATTGCATACCTACACCATTTCGTTTTTTCCTTTAGTGACTTAAAGACAAAGCTGAAGACAAGGAATACATGCCAGTCCTGTGTCCGCACGCGTGTAGCCTTCAACACCCATTCGAAGCCTTCTTTCTTGCTATCTGGCCACGTAGTTGGATGTATCCCAAGACCTTCCAGACCTTGCGGCCATCCGGCACCATCGTCACCAAACCGACTGAACAATATGACTTTGCCTCTGACCTCTCCTAGTGTTGGTATTCGATTCTCTAAGAACCACATGCCTCTGTTCACGCCTTGGGTCGATGTCTTGCTATCGTCCCATCCTCCGGAGCCAGCCACAATTGCATTTCGTACCATTTTGGAGAAAAATTGAGAAGGTGTGGATGAGCGGTCTTCTTGCTTGATTGACATGACGATGGTCTCACTCCGACCGTCTTGTGAAGAAAGGAATTGGTATACGTCGTTCAAAATGGAAGTAAAGGGTGTTCTTTCTGGAAAAATCCCATGGTACGCGATCAGGTTTTGGGTAACACCCGGAGGGGCTGCGCCTTTGATGGGTGGTGGTATCACGGCAAGACGAACATCAATGATACGAATGCCATCTTTCAACTGGGTACTTAGTGGGGCGGTTTGACATTGCGAGATTGGCCATCCATAGAAGGCCATTCTGGAATCATGAAAATCAAAACGGAATCCATCTGAAACTAAACAAAGTCGAAACCTACGAATCATGCGTTCCTGATGGGAGGTTAGGTCAACAACACAGATATGAAGACGGGTAAGTGGACTTACCAGGCAGCATTAAGGAGGATAAAGGAAGGCGGTCTGGCAATTGCGACAGGAAAGAAGCCATATTTCGGCTTTGCAAGACCACGAGTTTGCGGTGATTGGGATCAGCCTGCAGTATTCATCTGGTATCTGTAGGTAAAGTTGATTTGTGCTGAAAAAGTACCTGAAAGAGGAACATCCGCCAGGGAGATTCGTTGTTCAGAGATATGGCTTTCCGAGTAGCATTGCGACCCATCGAAATTGGAATTGTCGTGCCTTCATTTTCGAGCAGTGTATTTGTTGGCTTTTCAATGCTGGTCGACACCAGCTCGGGCTGAGTATCTACCTTGGCTTGCTGAGGTCGGAGCGCTGCATCGTGATTTAAAAAGACAATCCTTTTGGAACATCTTTTGGGTAACACTGTGGAGAAGTCCAAGTTTGGTTGAAGGTGGAATTCAGAAGCTGGAGACGGTCGAATGGGTCCTGCATTGCGCTTCCTCAGAGCCAGTATATTGAATTTTGCCAAAAGTCTTGGCTTAGTTTCTACGTAGCCAGAGATGGGTCCGCCAGTGAGGTTGCAGATAGTGAACTGCATGGGTATCCTAGATAAAGAGAACCAACTGAAATGGACGTTTGTGGTATCAGTTTCCAGTGTCGGTAGTCAGGAATCTTGAAGTTGGTTTCAACTTCCAGTGTTCCCTTTTCAGGTGAAGAGAGGTGAAGAACCCAGACCGCTGGTGATAAGAAAGGCTCTTGTCAGGGTTGCTTACCCCCATTCTTGTGAATAAGTTAGGCCGTCGGATATTTTATTTCATTGCTGATATTTTCCCATCAGTTGATCAAAGTTACACAATAACTGCCTTTCCTCCATCGATCTGCGAAATCGAACATGGTTCCTGACTGGTCCAAATTGCGAGCTACTGCGGTCAAAGTCCTTGGAGGCACAGCTCATCTTTCAGCCCCATTCGTCTTCACGTTTTTGCTTGTCCACCTTTCTGCACCAGCATCTGCAACTTTGGGTGGGTCTACTCTTGCTTCCCAGACGATGGTGTGTTCCCATTTTTATGCATTCTGGGCTTGTCACTTACTGTAATTAGCTGTTAGGAAGGGAATATTACCAGACGAGTTTTACCGAACCTTTCCTTGTCCTCACACCTTTGACCCTCCATGCACTAAGTGGATTGCTCAAGCGCTTGATCTCTCGCCGTGGAAGACCACCGAGGCCTATTACTAGTGTCCTTAGCTTGACGGGCTATGCAATCATGTTTTTATTCCTTCCAGTCCATTTCTTGACTCATAGGCTCTATCCGATGATTGAAACGCCTCCAATTTTGGGCGTCGGACCTGCCGAGCTCGATTATGAATTCATCAAAACTGGCCTGAAGACCTGGCCCATCAGAAGCTGGCTCCTCTATGGGGGACTGGTTCTTTCGACGACCTTACATTTAGCGGACGGCATGCAGAATATATGGAATGCATGGTTGAAAAACGCCTTGCGCCTGCAAACCCAGTGGAGATTCCCCCGTCGACGGCTACGAACCATCTTCAATCTGTCTATCGTTGCTTTACCGACTCTGCTAGGTCTTTATGTTGTATCAGAAGAACCACTGATGACATATTCGAGTATGGCAGATCGCTACAAGGCTGCTTTTCGTTCTTCATTTGTGTATCGGTTCTGAAACAAGTGGTATGTACATAAAGAATCCAGTGTTACGATGGATCTGCAAAGTAACTTAGTCTTTGCGTTTGAATTTCCTACTGAGAAAATTGCTCAAGTTGTCCCAGGTGCGTTTAACGAAGGACTGCTTTCGCACCGCTAGTTCTTCAGCAATTCTATCCATTTCGCGTGCTATTCGCGCTCGTTCCCCCTTCAACTGCTCCAATTGTCTGGTATCATTGGTCGGACTTGAAAGCGCAATGCTATTCGCAGCTTCTTGTCCAATTAACGGCTGGATATTCAAGGACAATTGCCTTGCCCAACGTTGTTCGTTTGATTCGTTTCCGAACCTCAAAATATCTTCGCCCAGTTGAGCCGCCTTGTTCCGCGAAACGAGGAGACGTCGAATGATCTTCCAGGCAGTATCATTCTGGTTATCGAATGCCTCAAAAATTGCTCCCTTCCGAGCGAAACTATTCCAATGAGTTTCGAGTTCTAACTGTCTTGCTCGCCCTACGTTCTTCCTTTCTGGATCCAACTTATCCCACCTAGTAGTAACAAAGACAACGTTTTCAGGATCGCAGAGTTTTTGAATTATAATTGAGTGTTGATGAGCCAAATCGCGATCAGAGCGAGTATCCGAGATTGGATGAAGGTAAAGAATTCCTGCTAGAGGTTTATTTGCACTGTAGCTGATGTGTTTTTTTTTAAGAGTTGATCGACGTAGTAAGCGTTCGAGATGAATATTTACCAAGTCTTTACCCATTTAAGTATCATCTTTTCTACGTCTTGAAGGCCATCGTCAAGAAGGTCAAAGCCTGGAGTATCGACTAGCACGACGTCGTCTCGCGTATTGAGATCAACGAGTCTGACAGAGCGGACTGGCGTCAATATCGGCGTGAGGCTCTTTTGCGACCACTGCTGGCCCGAATTTTGGACCCGCCTTAGACAGTCTATGATCTACAAGGGTTGTAATAAGGCTGCGTATCGCGAACAAGAATTGAGATACACACATTACTCTTTCCCGACCCTGATTTTCCTATGCAACTGACAGATGTGCGTTGGAATCCATCATTACCTATATTAAATATAGCACTTACACGATAATTTTGTCCCTTTCCTTCGCTCTGAATGATGGCTCTGAAGTGGGTTTCATTGGGGCGAAATGATTTAAAAGGATATGGAAGTAAGCTGTCCGCTTCTCGTTGGAAGACTTCAATATGTGTAGGTTTATAGAATCATTCGACACTTGGAATTCTGCGTGTACACCATGCAACGCGTTTTCAATGTGTGTTAACTCGTGCATTGCGTGAGGATCTGAAACGTACATGTCATACTTGAAAAAACAATCCGAGTCGGAGCTATTTTATGAGCCAAAACAATGCCCCATAGCCTAGGAATACAGGGATCATCATAGAATGAAAGTGTGCCTCGCGAGAGACCAGTTTTCGACTAGAAAAGCTGGTTTGGGAAGATTCACACATTCATTTCCTAGAGTAAATAGTTGGTAGTCAGGTGCGCTGTTGACAGAGAAATATAGACAAGCCTTCGTTGAAGCCGTTTGAGACTTTGAACAGAATAAATTATTGTGAACTAGTAAGATGATAATAGACTGAACAAATCTACAAACAAGATCAAACATTCAACGTTGAACGGGCGCTTCCTTTCCAACCAGTACTCATAGAAGTAATCGATATCCACGCTGTAGAACAAGGTGGAGCTTTCCCAACTAGTTGGGTATCCAAGAATGGAGGGTGTGCGTTCCGATGTTATACCCTATCGCTATCAAGAAGAAGTATTTCGGCGAGCTCAGAAAGGTGCAAATCTTTTACTTGATTTCGGCATCTCACATTATTTATTAAACCTATCGCCAGAGAACATCATCGCTGCATTGAATACAGGCTCTGGAAAGACTCTCATTAGCATCTTGCTCATCAAATGGATTGCATCGCAAGAAAAGTCCAATGGAAAGGCCATCATTTTTCTTGTTCCCAAAGTCACACTCGTCGAACAGCAATCGGAGACTATTCGAGAATATACATCCCTTAGAGTTGCTAAGTTTCACGGTGCAATCGAGATTGATTTAAGCAATAGGGCGCGGTGGAAGAAACAATTTAAAAGTCACGACGCTTTTGTTATGACCGGTAAACATTCAAACTTTTGTTGACTTCGATTGGTTTACTCAAAAATAAAATAGCGCAAATATTTTTGAACCTTATTACACACGGTCTATGCAGTATTAAGAAGGTGTCACTGTTGATCTTTGACGAATGTCACCATGCCCGCAAGAACCATCCTTACAATGGTATCCTTCGGGAATATTTTCAACTATCACCATTCGAGCGTCCCAAAATTTTTGGCATGACCGCATCGCCAATATGGAACGATCGCAATCCCCAGGCGTCAATCGAACTTTTGGAAAAAAACATGGATGCCAAAGTCGTGGGCGTCCATGAGAACCTCACCGAACTTGAAGAGAAGTCGCCCAAACCCAAAGAAGTGAGTTCTTGCTCGCTTCTTCAAAGTGCACGCCCCAATCGCTCGAATAGCGAATCGAGAGATATCCATTTCCTCCCGAGGAGTACGACTGTCCACACGCAAGATTTTTCCAGAGCCTTGGGTTTGTTGACAAGGTGGTATGGGCACGGCTAGGAATTCCTTTTCCAGCATTGGAAATTCGATACATGAGTACACTTGGAAACCTCGGACCCTACTGCGCTTCACTGTTTCTTTATTTCGAAATGCAACGCCTCCTCAGAGATATCCTACAAGGAAGACCCGAACAATTACACAACTCGGTGGATTTGATCCTTTCAGATTATAAATGCCAGGATTCACAGGGGAATGAGATCAATCTTGTCTTGGATATTCTGGAGGACTTTCAGGATTTCTTTCCCCCCGATGCGTTGTCGTGCGACAGCCCCGCTGCGATCGGTTTAGATTGGTGCACTCCCAAAGTCAAGGTTTTAGTGGACCTTCTATTGGAATTCGAAGCCAAGTCGTCCACCTTCCAATGCATCATTTTCGTCGAACAACGACAAGTCGCTTCTACATTATCAAAAGTTCTGCAGGTGATCCCGGAGTTGAACAGCAAGATTAAGTCGGCATTTCTAGTCGGGCAAGGTGCTAACAGCGAAGGTGTCGCGAAGCATTCAGATCGAAACTCTGGTGATGCCGTGAAAATGTTTAAGGATGGTCTTTTCAATGTCCGTAAGTCCGTCCAACTGACTCTTGACCTCTTTTTTTGCTAAACCGCTTCCAAGTGGTGGCTACTTCAGTTGCTGAAGAAGGTCTTGATTTCAAAGTAAGTTCAATTCTTCAACTACGCTGCAGACTCGTTGTACCAAAAATTATTTCAGGAATGTGATCTTGTTATACGTTTTGACGGACTTCATCATATGGTCTCCTACGTCCAGTCAAGGGGTCGAGCGAGAAAAAAAGCATCAACATTCATAGTCATGGTCTCCGAAGGTCAAGAAGAACAACTTGCTAAGTATCTGAGCTTGAAAAATAATGAGGAACACGTCACCCACATATATCGTACTCGCAACCTCGAAATCTTCCTGGACGAGGAAGAAGATGATGCTGGCGAAGAAGAATATTCCATCGACTTGGTGGATCGTGAACGATACGTTGTTAATTCGACTGGAGCTGTCCTTTCTTACGATAATTCTCTTCATCTCTTAGGCGCCCTTTGTTCTCAGATACCTCACGATGCGTTTACACTTGGGTATAAACCAGAATACAGGGGTGATCTCCAGTCTACGTTATACCTTCCTAGGGCTTTACCGTTGCCACCAGAAGAACTCGTATACCATGGTCCCCCGAAACACTCGAAGAAAGAGGCTAAACGCGCAGTTGCTTTTATGGCTGTCAAACGACTGCGAGATTTGGATGTTTTTGATGAATATCTCCTTCCCATGTCAAGGGACGAGGACAACCACAATGATCTATCTTTAACGGTAGCAGGAAAGAAACACAACAATGTCCCAATAATGATGACCGTCCAGATTCGGGATCCTTGGTGTATTTGGAAAAAGTTGTGGCTCCATCCCGTCTTCATTGATGGACGGACTGTTGCGGGATTGGTTACTGGAACAAGACTTCCTGTAGTCGAAGTTGCCTCAGGGGGGCACCGAGTACGCATCTCTTCCGGCACACAGCTGGAGTTTTCTGAACTCATGGAGTATCAACAACGTCGTGTCATGGAGGAGTTCACGAAACTCGGGATTTACTACAACATTTCTCGCAGTCCCCTCACATCTCGACTCAGTTTATATCTTATCCCAATTACGCAGCAATGTCTCCCAGATTTCAACGCCATGGAATTTTTGTTATCCAATCCACGAGGCTGCAGCGATTGGAGTCAAGTGTCGGAGAGCGACTATGACCGCTTGATGATTAGGTGCCTTGCGCGTTTCGGAAGCATTCACTTGCTGCATAGAATTCGCTATGACTTGTCACCAATGTCAAAGCCAGAACCTGGATCACGAGAGGCTCAGTGTTCAACTTTCCACGAATATTGGATTACAAAGTGGTCGAAGAAAGGCCGAGAGCCTTTTGTATCAACGGAAGGGCCGATTGTTGAAACGTGGCATTTAATGCGCAACACTTTCAGCGCCTATCCACTTAATCCCCGCGATGAAAACTTTCGACCAGTTGACACCGTCCATGACGGCCGTCTCTTACCGCTATCCGACTGTGTCTGGTTACCCATATCCAATGAAGTTTGCATGGCATACGAGGTCCTACTTTGTCTTTGTCAACGAATTACAGACGTTTATCGGGTTCAGCAAGCTCGACAGGAGCTTGGCCTACCCTCTATCGCAGATAATCTGCTCATCGAGGCTTTTACTATCCCTTCTGCTACATTTTCATTCAACAACCAACGGTTAGAAACTCTTGGAGACGCTGTTCTTCAGGTCTGCACAACCGTTCACTTGCTGCATCATTATCCCAACCGTCATGAAGGACAGCTCACGAAACTCAGGCAAAAGGTTGTTAGCAATCGGTATCTCCTCCAGCGTGCGTTGGAACTGGGCCTTGAACGCTTCGTCACTTGCGAAATTCCAAGTATGCACAAGTGGCGGTTATCTGAGTCTGACACAGATCTTTCCTTTCTTGATGATTTTCCTGCCCGACACGTATTGCGAGAGTATCCAAGGAGAAGTTTGCAGGACTGCATGGAGGCCGTTCTGGGTGCTAGTTTTTTGACGGGTGGAATACCAATGGCATTGGAGGCTGGAACGAGCATGGGTCTCGAATTCGGGGGGCCTTTACCGTGGTTTATGCGATATTCCCAAACCTCTCGGCTGGCTTCTCTGCCCCCTCTCTTCGCGTCATTGGAGGAGAAACTTGGATACAAGTTTCGATATTACCACCTTTTGCACGAGGCATTAACGCACCCCTCTGCTGCTTCTCCTCTTGAAGGACATTGGTGCCCTTCATATCAACGGTTGGAATTCCTGGGAGATGGTAAGCTTTTCTTTGTTGCCAAGTCCTATGCTCATGCAATTTCTTGTTTAGCTTTGCTAAACCTCATCGTAGTCCAATATTTATACGACAAATTTCCTGAAGCCACGTCGCACCAACTATCTTTTCCTCGTTCAAAAGCAGTCTGCTCGCCAACGCTCGCTTATTTGGCTGTTCAACAATTGGAACTTCACAAGATGATGCTGGTTGATAGTATCGACCTTAACACGGCCATCGCTGGCTACGTACTAATTCTTCAAAATTGCTCGGCCGAAAATATCGTAAAGACTGGCTGGAAATTTGATCCACCGAAGGCGCTTAGTGACTTTTTTGAAAGTCTTACGGGTGCGATCTTCATTGATTCTGGTTACGACTATGATAAAACCGCGGCAGTAGTGGAGCATGTTATGGAAGGTGTGCTCGAGGTGCTTTCTCCTGCGTTGGCGAAAGATCCTATATCAGAATTAATGGAATGGAGAGGCGCTCAAGGATGTCGGAAGGTCATTATTGAGTACGTCTTTGTAAATGCCTTTTGACTTTCTGCTAATTTTTACACAGAAAAAGAAAGAAGGAAAACTCGGACCAAGAAGGCATCGTTGTTGTCGTTCATGATACGACCATAGTCGGGCCTATTTTTTCAACCAGTCTTGCGCTGGCAAGATTTGCTGCTGCGGAACGTGCACATGCTATTCTTCGAGACACGGAATCCAAGAAATGTCTCCAACGCTTGTGTACCTGTGCCCTAGCGATACAGGTCGGCGATCAATTCCAGTCGACCATAGTGCCATCGAATCTCGAGGAGGAGGAACGGGAAGTCGTCAAAATGCTTTTTCCGACCGGTCCGGAGACCCACATGGTTTCACAACCTGGTATTTTCTACGGTTCGGCTTTGCTGACTGAGGTTGGTGATCTAATGACGTGTTAGATTGCTGGGCTAAGTCAACAAATCCGACTCAAAGGAACACCGTCTTTGATTCTGCTATGAAGCAGTAAGTCTGCGGGTATTGTATTACAGGTTGGCAGGCTCACTTCGAAAACTCGGGATTATTATTATTATACCCAGCCAAGGGACGACAATGGACCCGATGGACTTGTATATAATACTGTTTCATCTAGAGCTGTAGAATCAATGTACTGCATAAATTATCACTGCAATGTTAAACACTATATTGCGTGTCTAATTCAGATCTGAGAATGTAATGTGATATGAATGTCACTGGCACGCCACCACTCTTGTTCGTGATCATTCTTCAGGTGTTAAACCTTGAACGTATTGCACGATTGCGCTCGATTCGCAATCACGGGATGCGTGAAAGTTCACGCCCGTTAAGAGGATGACGCATCGGAGCTTCAGTAGATAGTCCTGGAAGTAAAAATACACTCTGATAAAGCGTGCCACTGGTATACATGGAAAAGCGGGACCACACGAGATTATAACTGCGCATCAAAGCGAATCTAGTAAAGAAGCCCATAGAAGAGTTATAGATGAATCATTCGTATCTGGAAATCCTGCCAGAGTGTAGACCTGGCAGTGGTAATCTGGATGCAATTTGTTACTCATTTATGCTCCAGACAATGTTGTAATTGGTTTGCTTCTTTCGTTCCTCATGCATAAATTTTATCAATATGGGTTCGAGTTTCTTCCAGCCTAGATAAGATGCAAAAACAGGGATTAGTGCGGCGGGCTTGGAGAAAAACGGAAACCTTGCCTTGTTCCGTGAGTTCCTTCGGTTGTGATAATGCCGGGTGATCGTAAAGGACATTGAAATCAAACGTTGCGAGTTCATCTTGAGTTTATAGATCCGAGGGGGGGGATTGATGAAGCGTCAATAATTTCACCAAAGGAACGGCGAGTGGAACAAACTTTTTCTTCTCAATCTCAGCAGGATCCTTCATGAAACGAGATGATAATCAGGTTAGGAATAAGGAAATTGAAAAAAAAAAAGACTCGCTCTTCAATTCTCTTCCCCCTAACTCTATCCTTCGCCTCTCGTTTCCTCTCCGTGTCCTCGGCCAAAAAAGTCGCCATTTCCTCTGCGTCTTTCATTCTCAATCTGTGTTCTTGTTTCCTGCATTTGAGCCATTTAGCGCGTAGAGGGTCACCTTTATCAAATGTGTCGTATTTAGTTTGGAGAGATCGAAGGGCAGAAACGTAAAACTTGGGAGAAGGTTCCATCCAAGCAGCTGAAAAAGGTTTTGGTAAGTAAGTCATGCATCTGTGAGAACAAATAATAAGGCGAACCGTTGTTTGAGTGGACAAGAGTCTGCGGTGCAATCTTGAGTATGTCAGGGTGATAGTCCGTCTGCCAATCAAGTTGATAGATGGCTTGAAAACTAAGGTCGAAGACATATCAGCACAAGGCTTTCGAGAACTGTGTAACGATGTATCGCATACCGTTCTAAGCCGCATTTCCGACAACACCGGACACGAGCTGGAATGACGACGTTTAGGACATTCTTTGTTCCGCAGAACTGTAAAAATAAAAATTGGCAGAAGGGATGAGCGGAGCAAGAGGAAGGCAAGTGTGAATCACGTACATGACAGATCTGCTCAAACATGAGGTGGGCATAGCTTGGTTCGCTGAGATCCTTGGGGCAATTTGGAAGTCCGAGCACATTATCTCTGCACTTCCGCCACACAGGAGCAGAGGATGGGTTGAGAAGGAGTTTGCGTAGGGCCTTCGTAGTCCTTGCAAGACGCAGGAGATCGTATGGTTCTAATTGTGAAAAGACCTAGTAACAAATTACAATCGAGTTCTTTGGAAAAAAGATAAAAGTGAGTTGACTTGCCTCCCACATGATGTCGTCAGGCATTTCAAGGAGGTGCTTCAGTGCCCCTCTTCTGCCTCTAACTTGCTTCCTATTGACGTTGTGTTTACCTCTGCTAACATGATGGGCCCCTGCAGAGTCCTGGCGCGCACGCTTCCTACTAGGTCTTCTAATTGCTGTTTCGTAGGGCAAAGGTTCGGGATTATGAGAATTTGCAGTTGGACCCTGTTGTACATGTGACATGATAAGAACTTGGTCGAAGATGGGTATACTCTTTGTTTCACGGGCTTTTAACACAAAGGGACGTGTAAGATCCTGTTCTATATGCGGGAATTATCTTGGTAATTGTTATAGCCGAGATATGATATTATAAAGTCACGAGACGACGAACCATCATCGATTTCAAAGGCACTGCGATCAATCGAATGAAAAGTGATCATCTAAAGTTTGGATTGCTCTAATGGCAGATTTGAATTTTCCATGATTTCTTGTGAAGGACTTGTGAGAGCACACACACAGTTTTACATAAATATACTCAAGCTTTCCTTGGCTCAGTTGTTGACAATGGCATTGAACAACTGAACGCGGCGTAACAGACCGTGAGTGACATGCGCTGAATGAAATACGCGCGCGGTGCGCACTGCGCTTAATGCTAAGCGCTGTTGTATTTTACACGTGACCGCACTATCCTGAGCAGAGCTAAGCAATTAATTAGTCTTACACGCGATTACCTGGTTCGACTGTGAACCATTCCATTTTAATGAGAAAATCATGCACTCACAAGGCAGCGCAACCCTCCTCTTTTTCCACCCTCGATTCTCTCTTCGGTATTAAGGGTTCTGTCCGCTTGGTGCCACAAGGCGTCTCTCCGAAACCCCACATTATCCTCAGACGCGAATGCCCAGCCAAAGTTGGAGCCGAACCAGAGTCTACGTCTGGGACTGCACGCTTTTCTTTGGTAGCCAACAAGCAACTGTCCAAAATTAGCAAAGGACAGCCGCTCTCAGTCGGAATTCGAGTGCCACACTCCAAGGAGAATAAAGAGTTGAAGCTTCTGAATGGAGAAGGTATCGTCACTCTTGAGTTTGATTACGATGACGAGTCATATGCTACTGCAATGGAGGACGAGGAGAATGATGGAAAAGAGCAGCAGGAACTACGCAAGCAAGCCCTAGAATCGTTGCCTGCTAAGTTCCGGAAGAGTCTGATAGGCACCAAGACTTTTAATGAATTTGCCGAGAGTATGTCATGAAAAAAAGATTTTCTCAACTGTGCATCGCTGATTTACGTCTAGGACATCTACCGAACCCGTTAGGTTTTCCTGGCTATCCATGCAGCATACCCGAAACGCGTGTCTTCGCTTCTGTTTCTGTACAGACCGACACTTTAGGACCAGAGATACTCTTTGGGGGAACTCCTCCTCCTGTACCAATAACAAATCACAAAGTCAAATCCTTTCCACGACTATACCCGTCTCCCATCTCCACTGTGGATGACCATTCTCAACAAGATACGCTTTTACCTGCAAGTGCATCGAGTTGCGTGCGAGAGACGGATGATGTGAGAGTTATTTATCTTGGAGTCTCTTCTAACCTTTTATCAAAAAACCGTAGGATGCACCGACTGAACGAAGTTTCTCGCCAATGGAATTGAGTACGCCACCTCAGTCTCCAGAAATCTGTCCCGAAATTATTTCTCCATCACGGCTTGATGCCCACACTGGGACGCATGAGAGAAATTTGGATAAGGATTGCCTTACTCTCCCGCCTCTGGCTTTAGGTGAAGTAGACATCCCTTCAGGACTATCAATTATATCAAATTCTTCTCTCGTGGAAACAACACTGAAGAAACATGTCCCATCCCAGCATCCAATACCCAGAAGGCCGTCAGTAGAAATGGATGGTGTTCTTTGTCTTCCGGATAAAACCCGCCTTATAAATCGCAAAGCAGAGTCCGAGAAGGGCTCTGCAATTCAGCGGAGGACCTCTGAGCTAACCGTTTTTCGTGGTACTCCTCCACAACACCCCCGCTCAGAGAAACACTTATCACAGGTAATTCTTTATTGTCTTGGTCGATTTATTGAAGTTGAGCTAAGTACACGATTACCCAGCCAAAGCCCAACGCGGAGTTTTTTCATGGCTTTATTCCTTGGACGGTCGAACTTCCTTCCGAGTCTACTATCTCTACATCAACACTTCGTTCACTCTCGACATCTACCACTGACCCGCAATTTAATCCAGTTGTACAAGAAGGTCCACCCATCATGCCACGCGCTAAGCCGCAACCGAACGGAGAATCGCCTACTACTGCTCCGTCCACACCTACTACTAAACCTTGTGCTTCCTCATCCATCACAGTTCCCGCTTTGACTACAATCGCCTCTTCCAAACTCTCTGGAAGCATAACTGGCGCAGATAGCACCCCAATATCTACTCCTGTACTGCCTTCTGCACCCAAGGGTCTAATCGGCAAGCCAAACGTCTCAACCGTTCCAACGCCCATACCACAACCGACAATTTCCAACCCCTTGGGCATAAAGCCTTCTTGCACTCAACTTTCAGCGACCGTTAGACAACAACAACCGAAGCCGGCACCGAAAGGCCCGAAATTGCTGCGTGGAAGTTCGGATACAGCGACAAGGACATCTGTTACCCAGGCACAACGAGAGTCAAGTTTGCTGACGCCAGCGTCCAACAAGAAGCCCCTTACGGTCGGTTCAAAATGGAGTGCTTCGCGAATCCCTATACTTTCAACGAATCCAGTCAGTAATGCTACCTCACCTCCCGCCGCCGGTCCTGCGGCGAAATCGGTGTCGTTAATACCTTCCGCACCCGCAGTATCTCTCTCAAAGTCTTTACTTTGTAAAGCATCCCCTACGCGTGAGCACCAGGCGACGAATTTATTACCTGTCCGGAAAGTGGGCATTGGTATTCAGTCTGCGAATTCGTCAAAGCAAGTTTTGCCTGGATCCGCAGAAGCCAGCAGTTTGGGCCCTGTTGTGCAGGTTCAGGCCTTGCCAAAGGCGACACAGTTTAGCCAGGGTGCAACTAAAAGCGCGACAAAATGTTCGGTAGGTGTGAACGGAAAAGAGAAGAATGTTGCAGCAGTTGGGAATACTCCTGTTTCACTAAAGAGAACTCGCGGCGGTGAAGAGGATCGAGATGTGGACAAGGTGCAGAAAAACGCGGCAACGACTTCAGCGATCGTTGATGATGGTCAGCAACCTAGGAAGAAGGTAAAGACAGAAAAAGATTCGGAAATGGAATCCATTCCACCTACGCCCTCTCTTTCTCGTTTTTCATCTGAGACAAGTTCTATTCCATCTACCATGACACATGCGGCTGTGACTGAAAATTACACACCCGTCGACGGGGATACCAGGAGTAAAGTAGATTACGGCGATTTACATGGTACGCATGTTTATTGCTTTATACTAGAAGATCTGAATGCAGTCCTACAGGTAAAAGTAAGTCGAAGAGAAGACGCGAGAGGAAGCAAAAGTTGACGACACACCAAGATATGACAAAGTGGTACGATGACAAAGGAGAGAATGAGAATGAGGAAAAGGAGAGGCTAGAAAGGGAAACGAATGAAAAAAAGGCTGAGGAGGAGGAGCAAGAAAGGATGAAGAACGAGAAAGCGGAGACAGAAAAACAAAAAGTAAGGGAAGAAACGGAGGCCAAGGAAAAACAAGAACATTCGAAAGAAGTTCAGAAAGCTGCAGCATTGAGTTCTTTGCCCCAGAAAGGTATGTTCCATTCCGCTTTTCGATATCGTTGTCTGATATTATGGATTGTGTCTGCACACGGTTTATCCAGAACAACCAGCTCTTCGAATCACACATCCCTTGCCCCCCAAACCACAAGCCCTGATGACAGGCTCTTCATATCGGCCTGCTAGGAACCGTGAGCGTGACAGGAGTTACAGTCGTGGTCGTACTCACGGAAGGGGTAGAACTCATAGCCGTAGCCGCAGCAGAGAGTCAAGGAGCCGAAGTAGAGGCCGTAATCAAAGCAGAAAGCGGTCAAGCAGGAAGGAAAGGGGCCTGAGCAAGGGGAGGCAACACGATGTTGTGGCAGAGCCTATGGCTCAACAAGACAAAGACGATCGCAGTTTGGAGATGCAAACAGGGAAGGACCCTCAAACGCCTATCCGACTTGTCAATACCAACAAAACAAGCTGTTATACCAACGCAAGTGTGGAGTGTCAGCTGCAAAGCGACAAGGACACACACGTAGGAGCACAGAAGATCGCATTTGCAAGTGATGGCAGGAGAGTTGGGATTACTTGTAAGTCTCTTCGTTTTGATTCTTTCCCTCCCAGAAGTTCCACTGATTTTCTTTCTGTGTGGGTGGTTTGGGACTGTACAGGCTCAGATGATACACTCCGAGTCTGGGACATCAAACCCCAATCGTCCGAATCTGCAAGACTAGCGCACAATTCATCCATCTTGGGAATGTGTTGGATGGAATACGATACTGGTATTCTAACGCTTTGTTCGGATGGCTCTGTAAATGCCTGGACGCCGAAGGTATGTTTCCTGCGCTTGTCTTTTACGTTGTTGATTCTCTTTAACTGTGACCGACCAGGACAAAAAATGGCACCGTGATAAGCTGTTCCATGTACATAGTTCTACCCCGACTGACATTCCGAATGGCATGGCATACACAAAGGACCGAATCGCGGTGTCCACATTCACCTGCGTTAAGGTATGGTTGATGATCAAAGGTGGGTCCCTTTTTTGTTGATAATGTCTTCTAACTGAACAATCTTTGGTCGCATTGACAGCAGGAATATGGCAACCCCAGCGAGAAATCAAGCGATCCGGCGTGACGGCTCTTCGTTTCAAGCGAGACGGTAGTGGACTATTTGGAGGCTGTCGGGATGGCGCACTATGGTACTCCGAGGTGCCAAATGGGACCCTGAGAGCGTATACTTTCCTACCCTCGAGCAAATCGATGTACGTTTTCACTGGGCGACTACGCTTCTACCATGGACCCATCGCTCAATTATTTTTCGTGTCATTTTTAGCACTTCACTGGACATGCACCCAAATGGCACACATCTTTTGGTGGGTCAGAAAGGCGGCACCGCGTACTCGATTCGACACAGTGAGAATAAGGGTACGATTGAGAAGACCTACACAGTTGAGAATGCTGAAGACATGGACGGAAGCTCATCAGCGCTTTTTGCCACTAAGGGACAGGCTGTGGTATTTGGAATGACAAATGGGAGTGTCCTTGTTTGGGACAGGAAAAAGGGGAATGTTGTGTACGGATTGAAGCATCCACCTGGTATATTTTGCATTTCTTTAGCCTTTCCGACTCCTTCTGACCGATCTGTTACTTCGGCAGGTGATACCGTTAATGCGATCACTGTGAGTATATAATTGATGTCAAGACTTTCTTGCTTGGTTTTGAATCAAATGGTCCGTAGTCATTTGATGGTCAGCCTGCGGTTGAAGGTATGATGCTCAGCGGGACGAAACAAGGAAGGCTTCTTTGGTGGCCCATCCCTCAAACTGCGCCATGCAACAACCATGAAAGTTGGTATAAGTTTCTATTCATTCCAAGCACACTCGGACTCACCAAATTGCAGCTGAACAACAAAAAGTATAATATCAATGATACATGACTTCACACGGATTTAGTAGCATTTAGTCATTTACAATGCCATTTTCATTAAAGTATTTCTTTAATATTCTTCTACCTGTTATATATCACATCCTCTGCATTTCTTCCCATAATACTCATTTTCGCTACAGTATGTAGTTGCTATGAAATTGCTATCGAGACGTTGCTATCGAGTGCGGAGAAAAGTATTTTGGTGTGTTTGTGTTGATTGCCACGGCACCTTGCAACGCAGCAACCAAAAACGACAGAGACGGTCAACCATCCAACAATTGGTGCGAAACCTTTCTTTTGTAATCTCTTATTATTTCTCAGCTCCAGCCTCTTTCAGTCCCAGCATAAGAACGATTCTCTGACGCCTAGTGTTGTTCTTTTAGAACCCACCCAACTCCTGTACGACGCTAATAACACCAACTCCCTATCACCTCACTTTCTTCGGTTACTCTTTATACTTGGTGAGTGTCTTATGCCAGATCTAGTCAAGCGGCAATACGGTTGGGTCCAATAACGATGCCCTTACGTTTGGGCAGCCTTGGAGACCGCGCATGTTGCCGGGTGGTGTTCGTTAGCTTTGGCACGTTGTTCATAGATGGACTTGTTTCATCGCGACCATACCGACTTGATTTAGTTCTCCCCGGATTTTCTCTGTCTCTCAATGGGAAGGTAGCTGCTAGCGAAAGTTGTCCACGCAGACATCACAGCCACCAAAACTAGTTGCTGCCACGGTGCAGGTCACACCTGTTGGCGATAAAGCAGAATAAACTTCCTCTGTGGGGATACGAGGGCCATGCTCTAGGATTCATTTCCATCACTTTCTAGTTGACCGGTGTGACGCCCGTTTCTAACCCCTCTTTTCCATTAGTTGCATCCCTTGGCATAAACCCCTTAGATATTCAAGATGCAGACTATTAAATGTGTAGTCGTTGGAGATGGTGCTGTTGGAAAGGTGTAGAGTGGCTTTATTGCAGCCTTTTCCTCTCACACTGACCAAATTTCGTTTGGCCGTTCCGTTGCTCGTGTTGTTCTCGTACCACAGACCTGCTTATTGATCTCGTACACCACGAACAAGTTCCCTAGTGAATATGTCCCAACCGTATGGCCCCCCCTTTATTTGCACTTGGGGTTTGACCAAGCGCCTGCTATATATAGGTCTTCGATAACTATGCCGTCACTGTGATGATTGGTGAGGATCCTTATACACTGGGTCTTTTCGACACTGCTGGTATGTTTGTTATATCTGGGTTTCTTGCGTGACCACAATCATCCATATACAAACGCTGATTCATCTCTACTCAACCTTTTGCCTGGTGTTCACTTGTACGCCCTAATAGGTCAAGAGGATTACGATCGTCTCCGCCCCCTTTCTTACCCCCAAACCGACGTCTTCCTTGTCTGCTTTAGCGTGACTTCGCCTGCATCATTTGAGAACGTTAAAGAGAAATGGTTCCCAGAAGTGCACCATCATTGTCCTGGGGTGCCCTGCCTCATTGTGGGGACTCAGGTCGATTTGAGAGACGATGCCCAGGTGATAGAGAAACTGGCAAGGCAAAAACAGAGACCAGTCACAAGTGAACAAGGTGAGCGACTTGCGAGGGAACTCGGAGCTGTGAAGTTTGTCGAGTGTTCGGCGTTAACGCAGAAGGGTTTGAAGAATGTGTTTGATGAGGTGTGTATCTTTTGTTTCAACCGCAGGTCTTACTTTTAAATGGCCATTTTTTTTTACATCAAGGCAATCGTGGCTGCACTGGAACCCCCGATCTTTAAGGGCAAGAAAAAGATGTGTGTCGTTGTCTGAGGTTAAAGTTAGTGCCAGGTTGGAGGTATCTGAAGCAACAAAAAAGGACGGATGGAGTAACATTAGATTCTTTTCCCTGTCGTTCTTCGAATTACGGCCTTTTCGCACAAGCTTTCGACTTCCTTTATCTGCCTCCAAGTTTTTCTTATATTATGCTTGTGAATCACTCACGAATTCACCCTGACACGATCAGTACTGCAAGTCTTATTCAATTTCTGGTTTCCTCATCCCTCTCCGTTATATATATATCCGACAATTTTACCCATTTTCACTACGACTCTTCCCTCTGCTTCTGCTCATTTTGCGTTTTATTGAGATATTCGGAGTTACCGGTATTGGTATCATATACGTATCGACTACTCCTGTTTTTTTTTGGGTTGTGTTTGACGGAGCATTAAATCCGCCAGCTTGTGTTTATGCTCCTAGTCTGACCTTCAACCGTTGGGTCTGAACCAGTTATCCATGGAGATTTTATGGGAGGGAAATGTATCAATGTGAGGCTGAAAATTCAAATTGGTGTCATACTACGCAGCATTTCGTCATCCCAGTTTCCTTCCTTCCATTGTCGAGGATTTGTGTTTAATGATTGTTTTTTTATGGCGACCAATGCACTTATCTCTGAGAGATTTCCTCTGGCGACTCCATGTCTCGACCACCACCTTCCCTCACCTCCGGCATTATGCTGCCAAACAAATTGAAGCCATTCAAGCACTCAAAAGATAAGACAGACATGACCCCGTTTTTCACCCAGTGTACTTATGCTGAGTGGAACGCAGTATGGAAGGCTCGGTTCTACGATATGTGCAGGAGCGATCCCGCAACCTCTGTCGTTGCTGGGATGCTCTTTGAATTCCGGGTACATCAGTCGTTGAAAGAGAAGAGGCGCATCCTGCCTTTTTACCCGGATTACAGGAAGTGGCCCTTACCGAAGGCATCACCTAGACTCGTGACCACGGCGAACGCTGCGCAGAGGTTTGTTGCAAGCAACATGGGGAGAACCTCTGTTCTCCTCATGAGCGACCGGTCACCGGTCTAGGATCCAGATAGAGAGATATTGTTCAAAGAAGGTTTGAATACACCTTGAAGTCATATAATATTATTATTGAAAATGCTAATCCCCCTTTGCCGACGAGAAATTCCTTGGATTGTTGAACTAAATACATCCTTCTTCTGTTGAACATTATCGTTTAAGTACTAACCTACGCAGTCTAAGAGAAGGGAAAGGGGTAGGGAAAAGAGTGAAATGTCTATAAAATAGAATAAAACGAATGATGGGCCAAAAGCATTGAAGCAAGACATCTCTTCGAAATAGAATTACGGTGCCTTAAGAGCGGCGTTGGCGTTGGCGTCGAAGTCGGCCGGGTGTTCAATGGCCAACAAGGCAGCGTCTGCAAAAGGAAGTAAAAGAAGGAAAATAAGATTCAACAAAGAAAGTATAAAAAGTATCGAAATAACCGACCTGTTTGAACGGTATTAATGCCTTGGGCGGTGGGGTTTGTTGAGGCTTGTGCAGCACCTCCAGCTACCCCGCCGCTCACTACACCTGAAGCCACATCACCAACCGAGTTTGCTGCGATCGCAGGAAATCCCTGGGCGGCAGTGCTGACACCGCCTGGCGAAACAGTGGGATTAGGGACATCCGACACCGTGACGGCAAGAGCGTTAGGGCCAGAATTGGGGATGGTTCCAGTTCCAAAATCAACCGCAGATCCTGCGGTGTTCAAGTAAGGGAAGTTCGTTGCTGCGTAAGGGAATTTCGTTGCTACGTTGGTCGTTGGGCCCGATGGTGGTTGCACGGAATTGCCGCCAAAAAGGCCTTTGAAAATATGACCAATTGCCCCGAAGTCTGAAACACTGGCTGGATGGTTATTGACAGTAGCACCGCTGGAATAACCACTGGAGGCCGTAGGGTTGGACCCGCTCGAAAGGTCGGACCCGCTTGGAAGGGGAGCGTCAACACCGAGAACACCTGGCATGACATCCACTGAGCCGGGGATGGTGCTGACAACCGACTGTCCATCGATGGGCAGGGCATCTGCTTGTGCAGAGACCATGCTGCTTGGACCCGTGGAAGAATCGGAAGCACTAGTCGAACCTGGAGCAGTAGTCGAACCGGAAGCACCAGTCGAACCGGAAGCACCAATCGAATCAGAAGTAATACCGCCGGGGGTAAACGTCAAAGACCCGGTATCCAGAGGGTTTGAATTGGTAGCACTGCCCGAGCCAGTGATATCACCAGCGACGTCAGAAGATGGGTTGGCAGTGGTAGCCGAGAGGTTCGAGAGATCGACGGATGAATGGGCATCGGCAGACAAAGCAGAATTGGACAAAGCACTAAGTGGACTACCCTGACGCCTTCCGAACTGGTAGGGAGGGGAGTAATGATAGGAGGGGTAGGAGGGCTGGTCAGGATGGGGGAGCTTGGCATCGGGTTGCTTCAGAGGCCTGCCGCTTTGAACGGCGCGCTCAACGAGCGATCCAGACAAGAAATCCTTGGTAACTCCAGTGGGTTTAGCCGAAGCGGAGGTAAAGAACAGGAGGACAGAGACGTAAACCAACAGGCGAGCGAAGGTAGGAGAGTACATTGTTAAGTATAGGACGTCGTAGAAAAAAGAATGACAAGTGTGGTTATGAATAGGCTGAACTAAATGAAAAGACAGTGATGCGGAACGAGAAACGCTGCGCTGGGCGGTTTTATATACCATATCCGGTGGCTGGCCTCCGCAAGTGGCTGGCAGAAAAGCAAATATCAGTCAGCCTCATATTAGTAGGATGGAATCGACTTCTCTCTATCGGCGAAGGACACGAAACAAGGCCAAGGGCGTCGGTCTGTAGAGATGAGAACGAAACACAGACAAACATGACTGAAGTTCTGTTGGACAGTCGAAATCATCATGTCGCGACCTCAAGATGACCGCAACCAAGAGGCGACGGTATATCTGGTCTGACACCCATTTTTTTCAATTTTTTGGAAACCAGAGTAACCAGAAATTTAATAGGGAAACCTTGACGAACGATGTACAGACGCGTTAATATGGGAGTTGATGTTACAGGCAGGACCTGTCGGTCAGTGTCGTTTTTCCTTTTATCTTCAAGTCGCTCAACTAAATTCGTGATAAAGTAAATGTACACCTGCCTAAGGATAGGATTTCTATGGCCCACCAGGGCTATGGGTTTTGCGAATTCTTAACCGAAGAGGACGCAGAATATGCTTGCAAGATAATGAATCAAATAAAGCTCTGGGGGAAGCCCATCCGGGTGAACAAGGCGAGTTTGAAGTTGTGGTTTCTTCAGCTGAATGGATATTAATTGAACACCCAACAGGCGTCATCCGACAAGAAGCAACTCGACGTTGGAGCGAATTTGTTCATCGGCAATCTGGACGAGAATGTGGACGAACGGCTCTTATACGATACATTTAGTGCATTTGGGCTCATGGCGACGACGGCCAAGGTATGCAACTGCTTTCGTCATCGTTTTTTTTGTTAAGAAAGCGCCAGATTGCGCGCGACGCTAGTACTGGTATCTCCAAAAGTTATGGATTTGTTTCATATACGGACTTCGAGGCTTCAGACGCCGCTATCGAGTCAATGAACGGACAATATCTCATGAACAAAGCCATCTCTGTGCAGTACGCTTTCAAGAAGGATGGAAAAGGCGAACGACATGGTACATCTGCCGAACGATTGCTCGCTGCTCAGGCGAGGAAGAATAACGCTCTGCCAGTTGCTGCCCGACCCCCACCTGCTCCTATGACATTTGGCGCTCGGCCGCCACCTGGGTTTCAAGGCCCTTACCAAGGCCAGTTTGCCGGTGCACTTGCGGCCGCGCCTCCACCTCCACCTCCTGGTTTCACACCTCAACAAACTATTATGGCTCAGATTCCTATGTCCATTGCTCCTGGAATGCCTCCTGCGATGTCAATGCCTCCACCCTCTGGGGTCCCAGTATTTGGAGGCTTCCCTCCCCCTCCTCCCGGGTTCGGTGGACTCTTTCCTCCTGGAGGCGCCCCACAGCCTCCGCAATTTTAATTCTGTGTGCTGTAGCCTTAGTTTATTTATAATCAATCCTCACGCGTTTAGAATGCATTTTCAATTCATGCAATATACTTCTACCTTACCCCAAACCACTGACGTTCAGGACCACTGTGAGTCCATGAATACTAATACGATATGCTGATAGTAGGTAAATGACAGACAACGGTAGAGAGACGAAATTGTTCTCCATACCATTATCCAGTGCGAAACTGACATGGGCACGGTGTTGCCGCAGTTACACAAGCGGCTCCATAGCACCATTCTTTCGACACAAGAATTGCGATGCAGCCAAGGCGAACTTTACTTGATTGGTGAACGGTATTGCAATGTTCCGAGTTTGCTAACTCGACGCTCGTCTCAGGTTCAAGTGCACGGAGAGTCTGTTTTCCTCACACAGCCCTCTGTCTAAATGCTTTAGAGCAGATGTTCATTGATTGGATTCCTGAAACTTGGATGAGAGAGGATTATGGATCTCGGCTGATCATGAATCTGACAGATTTCACCACGTCTTGTTTTCTTGTCAATAGAAAACAATTGTAACAGGGGAATTGTTGCCGAACCTGGCCCTGAATTTTGATCTGACTATCAAGAATGCCGCAATAAGCGGGGGATGAAGCAGTGCCTTCATATAATAGCAACCCTTCAACTCCTCCCTAAGCCTTGACGCTTGTTTTCAACCTACACGATGATGCTCTCGATCGTCGTTGTTCTATGCCTTCTTTATCAGAGCGCAGCATTCGTAACTCGTACGCAATCATTCATGAATCTCAGTCTCTTCTGACCAATTCCTTGACCGATTGCAGGTTCATGGGACGAGGCTTACGCCCTCGCAAACAAGGTAATAGCAAATATGACCATGGATGAAAAGTTGGGGATCGTGATTGGCTCTGGCCAACTAAACTCTCAGCGTCGGTTCAACA
>QDKV01005077.1_pt1 | contig 25229 bp, 32 predicted proteins | sample 1861101 | NCBI WGS metagenome assembly QDKV01 (sample SAMN04275158, study PRJNA302643) | Fungus metagenome, whole genome shotgun sequencing project. | isolation source: fruitbody | host: Mallocybe terrigena | place: Sweden | collected 2013 | reverse complement strand
TAAATGTCGGACATTTAAAATACCAAATCGGGGTTATAACGGGAGTTACATTGAGTTAAGAGATCTCCCAGTCCTGTGATGACCTAAATTTTATGGATGGTTTTGTGGAGCTACAATAATTTAGATTAAAAACCACCTTTTTATGTGCAGAGAGTCAAGGTAGTACACTTTTATTTTATTTTTGGTAACGCGTTACATGGGCGGACCGTAATAAGTAATACTAATAGTCACCGACATTTTAATTTAATTGATGTCGGATCAAAGGTTGCTAACAAGACTGTTGATCCGTGACCTGGCCCAGAAAATTTCTATTTCTTGATCTTCAGTAGAGATATCTGCAAAGATGCCAAAGCACAGTTTTTAAAGTTCCCTGAGGTAATTAGATTGTAATTTTACACAGGAAAGCAATGTCCATATTTAGACGACCAAATTACTGGTAATCTGAAGATAGGATTTAAAATTTCTATACAATTTTACCATGGGCCATCAGGTGATTAGTATCTAACGAATGGGGTCAACCACCAAAAATTTTACCGGCCCCGTATTCCAGCTATCCGCAAAACACTAGGCACCTGCGGATTTTTTTTGGAGTAAGTATGCCGCAGCATTGTTTGCCTTGCCGCCGTACTTACCATTTATAGCTCTCACTTCGCATGTCATAGACTGAATAGGGATCTTGCAGTGTTATTTGTCCTTACAAACAAGGGACTCCAAAAAAAATCCGCAGGTGCCATCATTGTTCTCTCTCGAACAAGCGAATGCCTAGTGTTTTCCGGATAGCTGTCAGTGTCAATTGTTTGTAACTTTTTGGTCCCCTTGACACGCAAGGCGTACATAAGATGTGAGTGAAATGATCAAATTGAGTAATTGGTGATGTCAACACAATCTACACACCTAAGTATTGATTCATAGGAGCGCCTGACCCTGAAGGATTTGAATGATCCATGACAGAGACTTTCATTGGCGGAGCAAATTTAGGTTTATGTAAAATCCATTGTAAATTTAATCCGCTGGTTCTCTATTCCAGACGTTACATATGAATTTCTAAAAACGTCAAAGAAACAAAGAAATTATAAGGACAGATCGATCGAGTGAAGATACGACGCCTACATAGGCACGAAGATAAGTATTTGCATTAAGATAATGTATAGGTAGATTACGACGAAAAAAAGAAACCTTAACTAGGCGCGAAGATAAGTATTTGCATTAAGATAATGTATAGGTAGATTACGACGAAAAAGAGAAACCTTAACATTGTCCAAGGAGTCTGTTTTTTGGCCATGATTGGTGATAGTCGTTGACCCAAGTAGTCAAATTCGGATTCGTATAGGCTTCAATGTGTCTAGAATATGCAGGATCGTTAAGGGGCTCGTAATAACAGCAACTTACGCCATAAACATACTGGTTAATATATTGCTCTGTCGGAAAATTTTTCGGGTTGCAGCCGACGTTAATGGCGCCCTGAGGTTGATATATGCGGATATAGTCGATTCTCATGCGCACTGGGAACGTTAGACGTGTAAGGTCTATTGGTGCGAAGTTTGCTGACATGCCCAAGTTTGCGACCAGGTACTGCGGAGTATACGGATTAACGTCTGAATTTGACTTCGAAAAGGGAGTTACCATAGGTTCTTGTGATACGGGTCGTCCAGATATCTGGACGCTGGGATCAGGCCCCATACCAGGACCTTTAAACGTCCAAGAAATTTTGTTATCCGAAATCCAAGTAATATACTTCACGTTGTAAGCGATATTTCTCTTGGATTGACCTCATGTATTTGAATAAACGCACCCCATTATCATAACCTGGTTTGTACTATGCCAGTCGTCAGTACGACCAAGGTGAAATTTAAGAAAAAAGGGAAAACGAACTTCGAAGCCGTATTTCGAATAACAGTTATTAACGAGGTCATAGCATAATTGGTTAGTCGAAGTAACAAGCGACGTAGCCTGTTGCATCACACCGCCTTTGTATGAATTCATTTGCGTGATGAAAGGGTTTGCGACAACCATATTCTGCGAGGTATTCAGCCAATCATAGCCGGCGCTGAAGGGCTAAGCAACCAGGTGCTCATGTCAATACGGGGAAGAACTGTCATAACCGAAGGAGTGCAACGTACAGCCCATTGCGCTGATTGCGAGACTTGGCCCACAAGGGTATTCTGGTCGACCTTCAGAGAGATTATATTTCCATTCAGAGGGGTAAACGAAGCGCGGGTCTAACCTGAGCTTCAAACACATCAATTTCAGGAGCAGATCGTCCTACAAAAGAACCATCGGAATGCTTAGGCCCGGGATGGTTTTCGCCAGGGCAAGTGCATCTGGATAGTCGTTGGCCAGGCAGATAAGATAGAGCGCCTCCGTAATCCGGGTCCCCACTAACGGTTGCTGCTACAGGCAGTCCATTCACAGTTTGATTGGGCGCGGTACCAACGTCACACGTGTCATATGAATAGGGCCACTGTTAAATTTGCATGAGCGCATGAGTCAGAAAGGCGATCAAGATAGAGTTCACCAAGCCGTCCAAAGTAGCACCATAGCCAGCTCGTCCAAGATTACCCATTGTCCATAACGCTGGCCAGAGACCATAGACGTTGTTGGCTCCTGGAAGTTGGACCGATGCTTCCATATAACCGCCTGTGAAACAGAATTTGTTCCTGCGAAATAGAAGTAAGAGAGGAGAAAAAGCCTTGCGCCTACACTATCAAGACCAACCAGGTTGTAAGGATTCCTGTCTGGCATTAGCTCGATTGTAAAGTAGAGGAGCACTCCATACCACTCTGATAATTCAAGCCATGATTCGTTTTTTGTGAAAGTGTGATGACCAAAGAACCGCCTTTGGTCGTTATTGCCTCGGGATCATACCACTCCAGATTGTTAGTTCCCTAATCACGAGATTAGCTCACGAACCTGCGATGATAGTAGAGTGTACCCAATAATGAAGATTTTCCGCCTCCCAATAAGGATCGTCTCCGGGATAAAAAGTCCTACCATCGACATTGAACTCATCAGAAAACACGAGCTGTAGCTGTGATTCTTTATCTGCCCAAGAAGCCAACGTGTAGGCATCTTTAGGAGTGTCACTATCGATAAGACCCCAATTGCCAGTCAAAGTCGGTATTTGACCGGAAGCGTTGATTCCTCCTATATTAAAACCCCCATAATAACTATACTTGGGTCTCTTAACAAAAGTCACGACAGGATATACGATGCTGGGTACGGAACGTCAGAAATAAATCGTTGAAAAGAAGATGGCATACTAACAACAAGCATATTACCCCTGCAATTAAGATAAATAGACAGCCCGCATTGCGTAAACCGCGCATTGAAAATAATCTTGACAAAATATTGTTCTTGCGTCCTGGCGAATAGGTCTTGGCTTTCTCAGCAATATAAAGCTCATCATCTGATTCTGGAAAATCCGGGTAATCTGAAAGGTGCCATTCATTTGGATTCGCCGACAAGGTAAACTTGAAAAAGGATTGGTTTGAAAATTAAATAAACGAAACAACACACTTTTGAAGAGAGCGTATTCATGCTTGAACGAGCCCCCACAGGATACGGGGTGATTTCGAAACTCGACTGCGCGAGCATCAGCAAAGCCATAAAATGAGCAACAGCGAGCACATACCAACAACCCCTGGTCCATGGAATCCCTCTTGAACAGCGTCTTGCTATCCATTAGTGACTGCATAGTGGTAGAGACAAGACCAGCATATCTCAGAAAATCTTAGGAGAAATCCAGTCTATGACGCAATTACTAAAATATGAATATCTCCGTCTAAAATTATTATACATCCCCAACGGAATTCACAACAACTTCGTGATAACGCCGAGTCCCTGGAAATCCTTCAATTTCATGCAAAGATGAGAATTTATTTTCTATACCTTCGTCTTACCCTCCCGAAACAACAACTTCATTCCTTCTTTGACAAATTCTGGGTGAGATATAAACTCAAATTGCACCGTCGCGCGGTCCCCAGTTCTCAGGATGCCTTGTGGGTGGTCCATTTCAATCAGCCGGACGGTCTGACGAATAGCCTGATGAAAAGGGAATGACGTCACCCCGTTACTAAAATAGCGCTACGCAGCTTACCCCACAGTGCAGCATGGCCTACTCCACAGGATGGTGGTAAGTTCAGTGATGCGTTGGAGTGATTTCAGCTCACCTGATAGTTCTTCTGTAATGTCGTATTGTGGCTACACAGGTGTGAGAAATGCAAAGCTTTCATACGATCATCGGGCACATACTAGAGAATCAGGACTTGTCCTTCGAATTGGCGGACAGCTACGAATGAAATCAGCCTTTTCGTTAATGATTTTACATGGGCAACTGACCTCGAGGAGGGGTTTCTGTCTTATTCACGAGCACCATTCCTTTCCGCACCTGTGCTCGACGAATCCGCTTAAGCGCCATCGAGACACATTGACCTGCCTCAGCACGCGAGACTTCGGCCCTAATACGGAGTCGATGTTATTGTCAATCAGGAAAGCAGTACTTTCGGCAAACCTTTTCCTTTGCATGCTCTTAATGACAGTTGACAGATAATTGCCATTGGCATCAGGCCCTAACAGCACAGTATCTCCAGTTTTAACGTTTCCTGCATTAATAATTCCGTTGACGACTGTGCCAACGTAAGGGACAGACCAAACTTCGATTATGGAATACTAGATGAAGGGTATTAATTAATGAAATTAAGGGAAAGAAAAATTAATGACCTCCAAAGGCTGATCGACAGCAAACTTTTCCTTATCGGCTTCACTGGATGGAAGCATATTCAGAAATGTTCTGATCTGGATTTCTGTGAGCAAATCTAAGCATCGCCTTGATAAATACGGGCTTACGAAGTCCAATCCCTGCCCAGTGACGTTAGATATCTGGAATATAGGACAGACTCTATGTAGTCTACGTCAGAATTACACCAAACAGACGAAATTTAAAATAATCGACTTTTCTGTTCCAAAAGAAGCCGCAGTCTCGACCGCCGTTTCTATCGATTTGACAAAAACGGGTGTTTTTCTGAGATTAACTATTAAACCGTCATATTGAAGCTTGTTTAAATAAACATACCTGCATCCAGGACTCTTTAGAATTTTCACGACTTGCTTAACGGTCTCTGCTAATATATTTGGGGGAGTCATGTCAATCTTTAAAGCTATCGATTAGATCAGATCAGATCAAACATTAATCGGCAAACCTTCGTGATGCAAACCACAACAGGGACGCTTAGCGCCAGAGCGATCGCTAAATGCTCTTTCGACATGCCTATGAGCCCGGCATTTGCTCCAACCATAAGGATGACACAGGAAGGTGCACCAGATGTGAGCCCATAAAGTGTGGTCTTCAGATACCTCTCGTGGCCAGCCAAGTCTTTGCAGATAGTTCGTAAGGTACAACACTCGAATTAGGTTTAACCTACCGATGAACGACACGATCTTAGCCGCTTGAACTGAAATCTCGTCCCATCCTAGTTTTTCCCTCCTGATCACATCCTGATCCGTTGAGTTCGAAGTATTGGGTAAAATAGGAGCACCTGAAGGAGAAAACCCAAGAATCTGTCCAATCACACATTAATTACGAAGCACAGAAAAATGGTACAGTGATGCACGGATAACGGACCTCCATGCCGACGCTTGACGTTCGCCCTGTTTCAATCTCATGTTTATGTCTGAAAAGGCCCACACGCGCTCTACCACGTCCATCGTCCAGAGCACCTGTAAATTGGACAAATCAACTCGGACCGGAGCTGAGTGAAAGGAGTCGTGTGTACCCCGGGTCAGAACGCCCAACGTTGTAGACTTCCCACTGTCCACATTGCCCACCACTGCACATCTTACTTCTGGAGTTAAAGAAACATTTGGAGGAGGCAGACGTAGTAATATTGATGTGCGAGGATGACCAGTCGTGACTTCGAATAGTACAGATGCCTGCAGAGGGAAAGCGGCTCGTTTTAGTACGCAAGTGACTACCATAAAACTCACCCTTCCGCCTATCTCTTCGACAGTTTTCGTTATATGGTTCTGTAAAGTATGTAGATCTTCCATTGAACGCCCGGCACCCGTCCAATCTGGTATAGTGTCTGTTAGATCACCTGAAAAGAGCTCTGCGCGGGGGGGTTGTTGTCCTATCCTAAATAGATATTCCCCATTGTTCTGAGTGAGTAAAGCTGCTAGTTGATCTCGCGCGGCTTCATGATCGGCGGGGTTCGGAGAGAGCAGTAGTGTCTACCAGGGCGTTGATCAGAGGAACCCATTCTGGAATCAGTGCTCACTAATATTCGTTCCTCAACTTCCTGCAAGTTAAGGTGCTCTGAGCCGTCGAAGGTTGCTTTCACATCCAAAGTGTCAGATACCTCTTCCTTTGTCTTCCCCTTAGCAGGTTTCCCGTCCTTCTCCTTATCAAGAAAAGCCTGCGTGCGCTGTTTCAGAACTTCACGAGTGTGAATTTCATCGATCTCGTTTTGGAATGACCGTAGTGTAGTCATGTTATGTCGAATGTTCGAAGCACCTCTTCTGGGCTTTTAAATATTGCGACGAGTCAACGGACAAGATGACTCGAATGTCCAAACATTCTGATCAATGATCATGTGAATATTGTATATAGATGGTTTTGGTATGAACGATAAGCTTTCTGGAACACTACTTATTATACAAGGTATCATTTTGACTCCAGCATGTTACGAATGAAGCAACCTTTTTTCTGATCCTGGTCCCTGCCAACAATAAAAGGGTCGTCAACGGTCAAATTTACATCATCTCTTTGCTTGCAATGAATGTCGGATAAAAGTCAATTCTTCGTAAATTGCACACCTTTGATATTTTCAAGCTTCAGGTTGTGCGGTTTATTTTTCACAACAATTAATAGAATCGTTCCAAAGAGATGACCCCTGTTGTCATGCACCCACTAGTTGTTATATATGTCATGGTAGTCTCGGCAACCGTTTGGTATTGACAATGACCATTGACCACCAATAAATTAGCGTTTAGTAGGATTGCTACTTTCAGTCGGTCCGGTATCCACTCCCGGACCGAAGTGCCCGATTTTGAAAAGTCGTCGCGCTGGGTATGCAAGCAATGAACAGTCAAGCTCAAGGTTGGTTGGAATACTCATTTTGTGACCAAATTCACTAATGGTTTGTATTGAAAATCGAAAGCTGGACCGTCCGTTATTCGTCTTGAAGGCGCAGAACCTGGTATCCTTGACAAATCGCAACGTTCGCGTCTGATGCGACACCCGCACTCAAAGCTGTCCTTTGCAACGTTTGATCCTTATACTGCAACCCCACGCGACCCGTCAGATATCTCTAAACTTTCTCTTGATGACGAAAAATGTCGGCCAAAGCGGATTGTTATCGAAATGGTACCTCGTCAAGGTTCCTTTTGGCGTTGGGTACCTAGCGCACGGAGGCAGGACGGTGTAGGAGATGAGGGGGTCTTTCCAAGACTAGTAGAAATATGCGGGTACGTAAATTTATCGTTATTTCGCGAATGACACTTGAAGTTGATCCTCCCTTTCAAGGCAAATATGTGAATGTTCACAAGAACAGTGGGACATCTATAAATTAGACCCATTGTATGACTGCTACATTAAATTTCCTCCAGCTTTGACTGTCATAGTGCCTAAAGGCTCATTTCCATTCACTTTACCGCCATTTCCAACTACTGGCGTGGATTCCCAAAATCCAATTCACAATGGCTACGACAACGAAAGGATGGAAGTAGATGACGACAATTCTCTGCCACCAAAATCCAAAGTCCATCTTCGAAAGAGGAAACCCTCGCCACGAGAACCTCTCCACTTCGACTTTTCCAGCGTGCCTCCGCCCACAGAAACGCAAGAGAGACGCCATGGTGAGTAGTCACTTCTTTATCCCAAACATCTTCAAAGCTGATTTTCGCAGCTGTTTCTTTCCAACCCCCACATTCTCACGACAATGAAGAAAACGAATACTTTGCGGAGGACTACCGGAATCGAAATACGAAGCTGTATGAGCCAAGGTACCAAAAGCGCGCACGTACTACGTCTCCGAATTCAGGAAAGAGGGCTGTAAATGCTCATAGAAATAAGCACGAGACTAAGAAGAGGTTGAGAATGAAGGAGGAGTTAGATGCTAAAAAAGCAATGCGGGAAAGTCGATTGTTGCAGGAAGTTTTGTTTGAGATTCCGCAAGGCTTTACTCAATCCAAGGGTATGACTCAAACGTTCTACTGATGCGTGGCCACATATTCACGCCGCGTAGTCAGCCCACACATGAACTACACGCCTGAAGAGGAAGACATACTTGAGGCAGAAAACGATCACAACAGCTGTGATGATGCTATTCGTGATAAACACGAGGAGCTCTTAGCCGAATCGCGAAGGAAGATGGCTGAGCTCAATGCCGCTCGAGCACGGGAGCGGGTCAGGGAAAAGCAGCTAGGTGTGCAGGAAGACACGAGGCCCAGCGCTAGAGCGGACCATCACCGTGCAGAGGCCGAAATGCGGCGTGTAGCAGAGGAACTGAAACAGAGAGAAGCAGAAGCAAAGCTTGCGGAGGAAGCTCGCTTGCGTCAAGAGAAGCAACGACGACGCGCTGAGATTTTGTCGGAAGTTGAGACGGAACGACATCTACGCCATGAACAATGGAATAGTGGGCCATGGACGGTTACACGCGCCATCGAGAGGTATAAGACTACTTGTGCTTTCTTTGATAAAGCCAACTTTTCAGACGAATCTTTCCCCCTTGCGTTCATCGATATCCCATGGCCGACCCTCAAACATCCATCGGAAAGTAGTGCCCAAGATGTCGATTGGCAATCTACGAACGAATTTTTCAACGCCTTAGAGCCATACCTCAGAGGCCAGGCCTATAGAAATTTCCTGAAACAAACTCTACAAAGATTTCATCCTGATAGATGGAGTAGTCGAAACCTTTTTCTGGCGATCCCTGATGAAGACGAGCGCAATGAGATCGAGACAGGTCAGTTTGTTGCGCCGCATTTATGGAAATTAAACCATGTAAACTTGAATATCTCGTAGCTGTGAATGCTGTAAGCAAAGCCCTCGGTGCACTTTACACCGACACTCGCAAATGATCCCTGGGGATGTCTTTCGTCTTTATTTCTAAGTACTCGAAAAAAGGGGGGATGCGGGATCCTTGTCATTTTCATTCGCAAAGGTCGAAATTGATAGGGTTGTTACGTGCTAAAGTGGTCTTGAGTATCTTCCAGGTATCTACTGTAATGTACATCTATGGCACCACGAGAGATAGGTCATTCGTCTGACGACGTTTATTCTACCGATTGTAATGTTCCAATATTATCGACTCTTCTTTTTCTTCTATTTTTTTTAAAAAAAAGGTCTCAGATAAAGGAAGTTTCTTGTATTGTACAGGCATTTCATTGCTTGTCAGTAAATTGAGGGCCCCAACAAACCTAGATACTGAAACCGAGGTCGTAAATGTCATGATGCCAGAAAATTACAAACTGCTCTCTTAGTCTATGGGTTGAATAGATATTGCTGCTATGAAAAAAAAATGAGAACTTCGGATTGGTTCACTCAGAAGTATATGATTTACCACTAATAATGTAGCTTCTACTTCAACAGTCAATTTGAAGATGATCGGAGACGTTTTGGAGTTTATGTCCACTTTTTGACCAATTTCATCGTGGAATGCAATTTGTCCCATTCTTCAAGCCGTTACAACCCCGATTTGGTTTGAATGTTCGATGGATCTGACTTCCGGAGATGATGCGGCCGAAAAGGTGTGCAATACAAAATACGATTGATCTCAAAGCACAGCATCCTTGAACGGTTTCTTTATATTCTCAGGCTGGTGATTGTCTTGAAGCCCGATAGATTTAATGCCGCCCAGCTTCTTGCCTCACGAAATCGTAGCTGTGGAGCAGCATGGGAGTCTTCCTCCTAGTAGTCGAGATTCTTTGCCACAAAGAGAATCTGCTATTTCGGGTGCTTCAGGTCCTGGTTCGTCCTCAGTGGCCCCTCAGATTGAAATACAAGGTCATGTACCCGAACAACGGCCTCCAGAAACCCATCCATCCCAGCAGGGCCGCACGACAGTGCTGATACGAGTCCTTGGCTTCTTAGGCCAAGGGCCAGCAGGAACCGTCTATCGTAAATCACTTGTAAGAGTAATTTGGAATCTCTCATGGGGGTTTCTTCAGGTCTGGCTGGTTCTTTACATATCTGATGACACATGATACTATCCAGCACATCAGGTTATTACTGTCATTGTCATGTTAATTCTTGTCGGGACGCGCCTTAAGAGCCCCAAGTTTCCAGAGCTATCTGAGTGGGATGCTTGTGACAGACCACTGGGATTGTGGGCTTCCCTATGGATCCTACGTGTCAGTCTCGCATCGTCTCTCGCATTTTGGGAATTCAGAAGAGATCGAATCCTGTTGCGTTTTCGTGATTTATTTCTACTTTGGAAATGTCTAATAACTTGATTATTAGCCATCCACGTCAACAAGATGTCGAACATGCTACAACGGGCGCTCAGGTAGTGAGCGCTAATATCGATGTCGGGGATGTCGCTAGGCCACACCCGATGTCACCAGGAAACCAGAGCGGTACCAGAATAGACCCACAGAGCCTTCCGCACACACATCTTTACTCAAGGTTAATCAACTTTTTTTTGTTGCACACTGGTTTTCAAGCCTCATTTAGACTTACGCTACTTTCGTCACTGATTACATTGAGTTGGTTTTTGACCGCAAACATTTTGGCATACACCTCCATCGATACCTGTCGTCATGCAGCTCCACACCTGTGGTGGTTGATTTTTGCCATTCTGTGCATCATGTATTTGATGGTTTTGGAAGTCGTTTTGCTTGGCTTCGTAGTCCTCGTGGTGGCGCCAATTCTCTTTGTAAGCGAAATCCTTGCTTCTCTTTTGATCTAAGCTCATGATAACTACGCAGATATTTTGGAACATCTTTTTGATATGTCTTGGGCGTCATCCGATGCAAAACGCAGGAATGATCAAACCAGAGATAGGAAAGCTATCGAAGGCTGTTGTCGATAATATTCCTCTGGTGATATATATCCCTGCACCTCAGGAGGAGGGCGCTAAAGAAACCACCCTTCAAATCCCACATGTCTACCCTCCCAAGCAGCAAATAGAACGTCGCAGAATACGCTTTAGGTTTCTTCGAGATTTTTTTAAACCTAAGTCAACTAAACCAGTTGCAGCTAATAAGCAACTGGAAGGAAAACTTAATAGTCTTGAACCTGATTCTTGGGTAGACAATTGGGAACAAGGAGAATATCCGTTTGTCACGTTGGAGGGGAATCGTGCCGCTTGTGCGATATGTCTCCAAGATTACGAGGAACCGAAGAGAAAAGTTGCAGACAATCAAGCAGCAAATGAAAAAAAGGGAAAGCCTTCTCCAGATTCTGGGGAAGATTCTTCCTTGTCTATGAATGCGCAAGGACCTACAAACGTTGCAGAGGATGCAAGTGATATTTTGAAATTGGCAGACGCTGGGGAAGCTGTCCAACCATTGAGGCTTCTTGACTGTGGTCATGTATTCCATGTGAGTTGTATGTCGCTTGCGTGACCTGTTGGCTCACTTTCCCCCCAGAAAACGTGTGTTGATCCTTGGCTTATTGATGTTTCTGGACGATGCCCTGTATGTCAGAGAGCTGTAGAACCTTCCAAACCGTACAAATCAAAAAGACTCCCTTAATTCCTCTATCATGCTATTTACGAATTTACGAAGATTGGATTCCGGAATTGGTTATTGGCGCCATTTTAGTGGTATCGCGGAGGCGCCTTTCGATTAGCGCTGTGATTAGCGCTGTAAACTGTGCAATCGGGCTTGTCAATCTGAGGCAGTTTGCTCGGAATCCCCTTTCAGCGAACCTAGTACCGGATGCTTTATAGATCTTTCAAAAATGTTAGTCACGCTCAACACAACTGACAAGCGCCCATTTTAGCGCTGAAGGAGTCGTCGCTATGCAATTTACCGGGAAACACTATAGTTGACTTCGGAATGCGTTATTGGAGCACAGCAGTTAAGCTCAGTCTTCGCGCTGAGCCTGGTTTCATTTTCAAATTGGGTTTTGACGCTCAAACGTTTAGCCACAAGCTCATCCCGTTTTAAACCAGTAATAAATTGACCCCAAGAGTCGGTAAATTAGTGTGCTGGGTACGATTGCCACCAGTCTCCTTTGAGAAGGATATTAAAAGAACTCGGCAGTTCAGTCACTTTGTAAATTGCAAACCCTTTGGGCTTGAACATCTTATAGACAAATTACCTGGGACACTACGAAGAGAGAGCGTTCCTGTCACCTGGCTTCTGCTTCAATTCATTTATGTCCTGAAACGCTAGCTTAGATCTGGACGTTGATTGGTTTGCGTTGTGAATAAGTAGTCTTCCTTATCCTGAGATTATCATGGCGAATACTTGACAGAAATCAGTGGTATGATATTCTTGTATGCTTATTGACTGCCCTTCTCCTCGAAGCAACTGCGCGACGTTCGAGATCTAGCAATTTATCGAAATCCTTATAACTTGAATAAAATCTAGGTTTGTACGCATTTTTCTGCCCAAGGATGAGATAACAGGTGCACCAGATGTTGTCAGTTGTTATACGTAATGTTGTCAAAGAGGGAATAGGGAATTTGTTCCCAGAATCGCGAGTTGCGAACTAACGAGCTTTCCTTGCAGTATTATGGTCGGAGCAAATGCTGGGCTCGTAGCTACTCTGGCGCTAAGCGTCCCTGTTGTAGTTTGCAGTGCCAATTATTTATCTAATCCGGTCTGATCGTTGATAAATGATATATTAGCAGACCGTTAAGCAGTCGTGAAAACTATAGAGATGGATGCAGGTACGTTTATACAAAAAAGCTTTAATATGCCGACTTAGATGTTGTTCAACCTTCAATAAAGAAATAGTCGGTTGCAAAATTTTCGACATTTTATGTTTAACGACTGGCCAAAGGAACGGCTTCGACGAATTTATTTATTCTTTGTCTTGTCAGTGACCTCCTGAAGATCGAGAACGCTTTCCGAAAACTTTCTGGGCTCGGGAAGGGCGGTCATTCCGATACTATTCCGAACAGCTCAGCGTGAAGCGCCGCCAGATGAGTGGATGTTGGACGTGAGGCATTGACAGCCTTAGTGGCGGGTATGCAAATCACTGGCATGTCAATGTGCCATGAGGATGAACCTCGAGGCTACATCAATGTAGTGAAATAATTGAAGTGGTGCCAGTGTAGTTTACAACTTTCTGAGAATATTTGTCTTTCTGGTTTCTTAATACTATCTCCCACCTTCTTTGGAGTCGAATTATCCCTCTCATCAGGGGTTTTCAGGACCCTGGCATTTTCATGATCAATGCAAGTTCCTTCCGACATTTTACACATCGAACATGCATTGAATATTTTTTATATGTAATCTCTGACAGGGAATGCCAGCGGCCTATACAACTATCATTTCGTTCAAAAAAATTGCAGTGCCTAGAAAAATTTCCTTCTCTCATGTAGAGTGACAATGGATTGTATACTGGGATAGAAAAGCAATTACATTGCCATGAGAGAGAGAGAGAGTTGTTGCGTGTGTCTTCCCTTGTTCCGACTAAAAAGAAAATAGAAACAGGACTGATGGCCCAGTAATGAATGTGTCCTACTAGTACAATACTTTTCGGCGGTTGACGTGTGTGACCAGTCTGGGATTGCGAAACAAGTTTAATACCAGAAGCAAGCTAAGGCTTAATTAGGAGAAATCCAATGTTGTCTAGTCCAAAACTATTCTGGAGAACAAGACCTCACTAGTCGATCTCAGAAAACACACGTTTTTATCAAATCGATAGAAGATTGCGTGTTAGCTTTTAGGTTTTTAAATTTCGTTCTTTGATATAATTCTGACTTAGCATAGAGTCTATCCTATATTGGCAGGAGGGCTGGCAAGCGGCAATGCCTGCTACATTTCACAATATATATATATACATTTTCGTATTTGATGTTCGTTACTTTTGCTTGATTTACAGTACACGAGACACAAGAAATCGATCAGAAGCAGACTACGAGAAATTGAACTAAGTTACGTTAGGAGCGTAAGTAGCAGAAAACTTGGAAGGAGACTACGAGGACATGGCAAGAAGTTGTGACTCGTACGGATAACTCAATCAACTTGAAATCAGAAAGTAACCAGCGTTAGTCGAACATTTTTCATCGAAAATTTCTGGGGCCGGCGTTTCTTTATATAATTTCTTCGTCCACAAAGGACATAGCTAAGGAGAGACAAAAATGGAAGCCTTGTTTGCTTGTGTTGAGTTTGAGTCCATCACAATTTGTCACCCCCTTTTCTCTAGAACGAGTAATCGGGGTTTGTTAGGGGAAGGCATCTGAAATAAGACAGTATTTCTACCCTCACAGTGTTGTGTAATGAATGCGAGGGATCAAGAGAAAAGTGCGGTTAATAAATAATACCCTTCATCCGACTGGTATTCCGAAGTTTGGTTTATTCCTAACGTTGGCACAGTCGTCAACGGAATTATTGATGCAGGAAGCATGAAAGCTATGTCGGAAAAATTAGCGTCTCAGATCTCAGGAGTTATAAACATTGACTAAACCTGACACACTGGCATGATTAAGCTCCTTTCTAGGTCCACATCAGTCGGCGCCAGCTCCACATATGTTGCTATGGCCCTTCCAAAAATGCCAGATCGGCTACAGTCAACCTGTATCACTATATACTTTCCGACATAGGGATACTGTGCTGTTGGGACCTGATGCCAACGACAATAACCCATCCGTGTCAACCGTCATTAAAAGCGATCAAAGGAAAGGTTTGACAAAAAGTATAGATGTTTTCCTGATTGACAATAACATCGACTCCGTGGAAAGGAATAGTTCTCGTGAATAAAACAGAAACGAAAGCCCTCACTCGAAACACGAGACGGACGGGATATCTTGCTTGGTTACCCACCACCACCACGATTCGACAAATCTCCACCCTCCCTTGCTCGAAACGCAAGACAGAGAAATTTTTCTGTCCGCCCACACCGCCAGCCCCTCCCTTGCTCAAAACGCGAGACGGAGGAGTTCTCCCACAGTCCCGTCCCTCAGAACACGAGGGTGAGCCAGAGAGTAGGGAGTGACAATGTGGGGATGGGTCACCGTTGTGTCCATCTGTTTTAAATTAATACAAATATTTTACACTAACAACCCTCGCCTTCCCCTCCCCTTTCCATGACAGAAAACCCCCCCCATCGGCGCATCGCTGGGTCCACCACCCCTCCTTCGCTCGAAACGTGGGACGGCGTCCCTTTGCCTCTCCCTTGCTCAAAACGCGAGAGGGGGATAGAGGTCAACCCTCACGACATAGCCGAGCAGCAAAACACACCCGAAATGGGTGTGTTTTGGTGTTTGACGGCCTGCCGCATGTGTCGAGCACCAAATCCACCTGAAATGGGTGGTTTTTGTGTTCGTGAACCTATCCCTCACTGCCGAACCTTCCACTCATCTGGAGCACAAAAATACACTCGTCTTGGGTGTGTTTTGGTGTTAGATGATCTATCCCTGCCACTTGCACGGCACTTGCAGAACACTCGTTTTGTTACACCAGAGAGTCAAATTATAGGACCTAAAATCTCCACCTGTAATATTATAGTAACTTTTCTGTGTACCATTGTATGGAATAAGTAACCCCATGTTGACAAATAAAACTACACTAAAGAAGGGTCCAAGGGTGATATATCCAGTAATTTGTATTGTCTTTCTATAAGTATTTAAAAGTTGTTCTTGTAATATGTGTGTTAGTTAGCTAGAATGTGATTCTAGTGTGACAAAACGAGTGTTCTGCAAGTGCCGTGCAAGTGCCGTCGATTTTGCAATGGCTGTAATTGATGCGCTGTCAAAATCGTGAGATCCCCGAGATGACCGAATCAAAAAAGTGGCAGCCTCTCTATCGCGAGTTGTCTCCTTAAGTTTACGTAATACCATCATGATGATCACGGATTTGTCCGTCTGCCTAAAACGAAGCGATACGAGAGGCTGCTTCTAGGAGCCTGAGACTACCGTGGTTCATAGAATCTGATTCCTATCACTTTGTCTTCATAGTTTCTCAACTGTAAAACTTGCTCCAATCCAAATTGGGGGAAAAAAACGACAACTTCAAGTTGTATAACCACTGGAAATACAATAGTCGACGATTTGTTATTCACCGTGTCCCAGGACGACAGAAATCCAAGTAATTAAATCCTCAATCTCCTTCTCGTTGAACCAATGGCCGAGACCCTTGTAGGTATGAAAAAGAAGAACATTAGTTCCCGATTTTCTGAGACTCTCGGCCTCCAAACGTTTGCCGTCATCATCATAGTATTTGAAGGGTATACCGATCTCTCCAGCCAAATTCTCCACCAGCCCCTTCCATGCATCGTGATTCACTTGAAGGTCCAAATTTCCATGACCCCAGAAGATCGAGAGATCTTTTGATTTCGGGCTCAGGATCTAGAGAACCCATGTCAATCAGTTTTACTGAACAACATGGTGAAGAACTGGAATCGAACTTCAGGTATCTTCTTCCGAAGAGTTATGTATGAACTTAATACAAAAACTCCCCCGATTGGAAGCAATGTGGTAAGTGCGGTCAACAGAGAGACAGCTCCTCCTTGACTGATGCCCCCGATAAGCATACGGGCGTAAGGTATTGCGTGCTTCTGTTGTTCCTCTTCTATTAACCCGTTGAGCATTGAAGCGGCTCGATGCAGACCGGGTTCATCCTCTCGCCGATTGACGTGGTCAGATGAATAAACATCAAACCTATGCGAAGGCAACACTTGGTCAGTCTCATTTTAAGGTGCAAAACTCTGAAAGACTGACCAAGTAGACATAATACGACCATTGTTGACATGGAGTGGTGCTCGCGGGCTGTATCATTTTGGCAGGAACTTCCGGTTATAATCAATCATCACAAAAAATACGAGGACTCTTACGCTGTCGGCATGACGAGCTTAACGTGATCTAGCAAAGGGTGTTTCCAGATGTGAGATATTAAATATCCGAGATTCTCTGCCGTATCGCCCAAGCCCTATGGAGGAAAGAATACCTTAGAACAATACAACCGGATTTTCAAGTTAAAACGGACATGAAGAAAAAAGACTGTTGCCCTGTGTTCCTTTCGTGCCTCGAAGACATTGCACTGGGGCAAGTTATCAATTTCAACAGAGATGGTCGAAGTAGCAGTCATTATCGTTTTATAGTATTATACAACTTATTGAAGATAGACCGGTCAGGTGACACATTCAAAGACCCACAACCGTTCGACTTTTCACATTTTTCTCCTGATCTTTCAGCCGTTTATCTCGCGAAATTGTCGATATAACAAGTATCATACGCTTTGAGTCTTCTTCACATACAAATCGTGCATAGTAATCGTACTCGATCAACAAACACTGCAAATTTCGATCCGAGCCTTGAGGGCTACGAACACATTGATATTTGCAAGTTGGTCGCGTTCAACAACGAAACCTTTGATATCATTCCCAACGATAATATTAATCTCGCTACATGAATCAACAAATTCCGTTGTCTGAATTCTAGTATGGTTTTGCTCTTTTCTTTCGCATATGTTTGCCTGCTGTCGTCTGAAAATTTAATTTATTACTCGTGTTGTAGCCATCAAGTTTGTATTGTCAATGTGATCAGCAATACGACGTTTCATTAAATTATGTGTGACATTTGCAATGGTTGCAGCTGCGCAAGCAACTTGAAGAATGCAACTTACAAGTTGGTGTCCCATTTCTGAGCCTTTGCCGACACATTCTCTCTTGCTTAGCACTTGCATTCTAGGACTTGCAGTAGCATAAACTTCATATCTAATCACAAGAATATCTAGGTTATCTGTGGAGTACCTCTCCCTCTTTACAGGCAGTCTCCTTTGCCGCACTCAAAGCAACCTCAAAGATCGTCAACAAGGTCTCCATATTCTCTAGACCTACACTGATTCTCACTAGCCCTTCCTCAACCCCACACTTCGCCGCCCACTCCAGCTCATCGTGATGAGCTAAAATAGTATAAAGGGCCGCAAGCGTAAAGTTCGTTCCGAGGCTCGGTCCTTTGAAGCAGCCCAGAGCCTCATAGAACGCACGTGAGGCTGCATTTGAGATGAATGTAAGGGAGAGCAGGCCGCCATACCCGCCACCTTCGTTTGAGGACGCGTTGTGATTACCAACCTTTTTGCGGCATCGCTCGTAGTTCTCTGGTGTCTTGTATTTGGGGTAGTACACTTCCTTGATGACAGTGTTAGCGGAACCAGCAGTAGCGGCAGAGTGGGAACGGAGGAAGTCGCAGAGCGCTTCAGCATTTGCATCAATGATTTCAATACGCTTCTGCAAATCGCGTGAGTTCTGCTCCATGCAGATAGCGTCTTCGTCGTAGTACGTATCTTCGTAATGAGAGGTCATGTACGTCCTGAGCGCGGCGTAATGGCGACTATTTGGGTTAAGAACAAGGCTGGACGAGATGGTGAATAAGCGATCTTGAAAGCGACTGTCTTTTCCGACTTACCTTCCTCCCATCACATTCGCGCTCCCGCTAAAGACCTTTGATAGACTAGACACAACCATATCGGCGTAGGGAAGTACGTCCACGTTCAAAAAATTGCCCACTGTGTCGTCGATCACAATTAGGAAGTCATATCTATCGGCCAAGGAACGAAGTCGAGGAAGGTTGGGAGAGCGGAGCAGGGGATTTGATGGAAACTCTGTGAAAAGTGCGAGAACGGGCGGCTTTGTAGAATCCCGTGCAGATTCTTGCTCCAAGACGACCTCTAGTTGGTCTATATCATAATCATTGCCCTTGGGGAAGAAATGGCAACCCGGACCCCATTTTTGGAGGACTTTTAAAGTATCACAATAAGGGAATCTATGAAATGTATGGTTTGGAATCCAGACGAATGCAAGGGTTAAAGAAGGACGGACCCAAAACAAACGCTCTTTTCGGCAGGCCGCACAGCTAAAGCTAGTCGGTGTGCATTCCAAATCGCACTCATGCCCGTTGGGAAAAGGTAAACATCGTTTTCTGATACATCCGCAACGCCACGAGAATTAGGACCAACTTGAAGGTCCTTCTGGTCTGCGCATGGTTCACGATCACAGACATTCAGAGCACCCGCAATCCGCCACCGAAGTTCATGCTTAGCAGACGCTGCGTCGGCCAGGGGTAGATCAAGCCCCGCCTCAATCAGTTCCGATCCAACGGAATAATCTACGGGGCTTCTATTGGTGGGGTATTGTAAACTTTGCGGAGAGCTTCCAGTGGCGCGAACAGCGCCATCGGGAAGGATGGAAAGCCAGTGATCGGCGAAGCGACTTGAAACCCCTGTGCCCGTAAGCTGCCAAAACTGTTTCGCAACCGGGAACACGTCTGTAGGTAAAAACACGATGTAGAGCTGGTTGCCCGAGGCAGAGAGCTGAGGAAGACTGACAGATTCCTTGGATTCGACGATACGAGCATTCTGCTTGTCCTCGTGACAAATGAGAAGGCTGAGGATACGTACTTCAACAAAGCGAGCCTGCAGAATGAAGAACCGGCATTGTTCCGCAACTCGGTAGCTCGGAAAGAGCATGCAAGATTCACCGTTTATGCCATACTTTCGCTCCAGTAAGGAGGCTATCTAGATGAATCCGAAACGCCATGAGGAAAAAAAGTTCCCAGTTCTCGAGTAGTAGAGTCAACGCACCTTCCGAATACCTCGTTGAATGAAGAATCTCGGATAGCCGTTAGCCCTGGTGTCAATATCTTTCCCCTCGATACAGGTGACCGTATCACTCCATGTTGGCAGTGAGACCAATATAGCGTGGGGTGTGTTGGGAGGAACAGGGAGCCCATAAGGGATAGTCATGTGGTGGTGCGCAACAGGCTATTCCTGACTTTATAACCGTTAGCGACAGGCAAAGGCACGGGGTACAGGTGGTATGAAGGGCCATCGTCGATTCGTGGCGGTCACCGAGTTTGTTCGGTAATCAAAACATTCTTCAAAATCTTATTTGCTTTTGTTTGACATATGTCAGAATTCTGAATGTTTGTAGCCAAATTTGACATCTGTCAAATACATACAAATAGAATTTTACAGAATTGAAAAGGCAAAGTTTTATGAAAACCCTTGTACCACATCCCGCCTTCATTCAAGATGCCTGTCGTTAGCGGTTATAAAAACGGGAATAGTTCGCAATACGGGCGTCACGCACTATGACCACCACCCAGCTCGGCTCTAGTATCCCGTTGGGGCTTCCTGTCCCTCCCCACACACCCCACGCCATATCGGTCTCGCTGCCCACATGGAGCGAGATCCTTGCCTATAAAGAGGGTAACGTCAATGATGCCATGCTTAATGGTTATCCAAGATTATTCATCCAACTAAACATTCGAAAGGTGTGTTGATCTTCAACCACTCGAAAACAAAGGATTTTTTTATTCAAGTTGCATTTCGCACTCATCTAGCTTGCGTCCTTACTGGAGCGAGAGTATGGCATGAACGGCGAACGATGCATGCTCTTTCCAACCTACCAAGTTGCCGAACAATGCCGGTTCTTCATGCAGGCCCGCTCTGTGGATGTACGCATCGTCAGCCTTCTCATTTGTCACGAGGGCAAGCAGGACAATCATGTCATTGAATGCAAGACACCCACCAGTCTATCCGAGTCCACCTCCACTGCTTCGACGAACCTTTATGTTGTGTTGTTTCCCTCTGATAAGTTTCCAATCACGAATCAATTTTGGCAACATTCGGGCCAAGGGATTTCAAGTCGATTCACTGATCACTGTCTGTCCATGCTTACAGAGGATGCTACCCATACCAACGGAAGCTCTCCCTCAACACTACAGCTGGAGGCAGATCACAAAGTCTCCTTCGAAAGGCGCTATAGTGAGCCGCTTCTCGCCGACGCGGCGATTGCCAAGCGGTCCCTTCGGCAGCGGATTGCAGGTCTCTTGGTCCGCCATAATCGTCAAGGAGGGCCATTTGCAGGCAGGACGACCCTGCCTTGTGGTTTTGTGGATATAACAGAAAACGACGTTTATTTGTTCCCGACGGGCATGACTGCGATCTGGAATGCACATCAACTGGCTTTGGCCGTGCGGCCTACCGCGAAGAGTGTTTGTTTTGGGTCCGCCATTTCTTCCTTGCATTCCTCTTTGCCTCCGATTCTAAATAATACATATTTCATAGATTCCCATATTGTGATACCCTTAAAATCCTCCAAAAATGGGGTCCGGGGTGCCATTTTTTTCCTGGAGGCATTGATTCCGAGATTGACGAACTAGAAATTGTCTTGAGGCAAGAATCCGCACAGGACTCGACAAAGCCTCCCGTTCTCGCACTTTTCACAGAGTTTCCGTCAAACCCTTTACTCCGCTCCCCCAACCTTCTTCGACTTCGTGCCTTGGCCGATAAATACGATTTCCTGGTCGCCATCGACGAAACTATAGGCAATTTCGTCAACGTGGACGTGCTTCCCTATGCCGATATTCTTCTGACCAGTCTGACCAAGATTTTTAGCGGAAGCGCAAATGTGATGGGTGGAAGGTGAGAGAAATGATAAGGAGATTTCCAAAAAGGGGTCGCTTATTTTTCCGTTCTCAGCCTCGTTCTTAATCCAAATGGCCGCCACTACGCTACGCTCAAGGCACACATGGATGTCAATTACCATGATACCTACTACCACGAAGATGTTATTCACATGGAGCGAAACTCACGCGACTTTGAGCAGCGCATTAAAATCATCGATGCTAACGCTGAAGCGCTGTGCGACTTCCTTCGTTCCCACTCCCTTGCAGCCGGCGCCACGGATACTGTCATTAAAGAAGTGTTCTACCCTAAATACATCACGCCGGAGAACTACGAGCCCTACCGCACCAAGGTCACTACTAATCACGACCTGTTGTCTTCTTCCTCTCCCCTGAACGAAGGTGGTGGTGGTAGTAGCGGTGGGTACGGTGGTCTTTTCTCCCTCACGTTCACCTCAGGTGCAGCTTCAGCAGCGTTCTACGATGCTCTGAGCTGCTTCAAGGGACCGAGCCTCGGAACGAACTTTACGCTTGCATGCAGTTATACGCTTTTAGCTCATTTCAAGGAGTTGGAGTGGGCAGCGCAATATGGCGTTGAGGCTGGGCTGGTGAGAATTAGTGTGGGTACAGAGGATATGGAGGTATTGTTGGGGACAATTGAAGTTGCTTTGACTGCGGCGAGGGGAGCTGTCGTTTCCTGCCGACAGCGGGAGGCAAAAGGGTTATAGGATCGAATGTCGTCTTCCAATAAACCTTCCCAGGTGACTTCGATTTGGCTGACGACGTTGGTCTTCTCGAACCCAGAGCTCTTTCTTTGATGGTGTCGAACGACCAACACTCAAGCTTCGACCATGGAAACGTCATCTGGGCCAGTTTTACACTGCACAGGCTATTATATCTCATTTACTAGCTTAAATGTGTTACAAATCTCTCGGAAGACACTTGAACCTGATATGAGGTCGGCTGATGCACAAGCAAGCTGGAAAACTGCAGGGAATATTTACGATGTCCACATTTCATTCTCCCTGATTAATCAGGTCCAATTAGTCAAACATGCTGTGGAAGTTTCGGACTTCAGGGACTTCATGTCACTATCTGATGATGATGCTCTTCTTCCTCCACACGCTGACATAGCTGCAGATCTCCCTCCCTCCTTGTTGTATACCAAAATTGAACCAACAGTCCAGGGTTTATTTGTAATGCTTCCTGTCTGGTATGCCCGTTTTTTGTTTTGATTTTGAAAATTACATATCATGCAGATGTTCGTGAACTTACTGGCAAGACGATCACCCAGAACGTTGGGTCCTCCGTCACCATCAACAATCTGAGCGACGAAGGGGGAAGGCTAAGCAGCACAAAGTGAAGACGACGGCACCAGATTACAGAAAGTCAAACCCAGGAAGTAGTCAGAGTACCATCACCGTCGAATACACGGGTATTCTGCGGATGTCGAGGAGCCTCGGTTGAGGACAAATTAAGATTTGATTGGGTGGGATAACGAATACAATTCGCCAGTTTTCGATATCTGGGATATTGGGACATGTCGTAAGGAAATCTTTGAGCCCCGGTTTGATGTCATGGCTTTCGGCAATTGTAAATTGGAAGAGATACAAAATCCCATTTAGCAAGATAAACGCATCAAACGCAACTTGATTGGTAATTTCCGGCAGATAGAAGACACCGGATTCGATGGATAAGGGGCCGTCGTCTGCGTATTCGATAATCCGGGATGGGCGAACTTGGATCGTGAGCGCGCGTCCCAAGGCATCTCGACGAAGGCGTTCCAACACGTCGTTACGCAGCAGAAGAAGACTGGAGTACCAGTACCATTGGGGGAGGGAATTGTCCCGGCTCGGGGGCAGGTGCACCATTGGAAGTAATTCCAGGTCCATATAATCCTGGAGCTTGGCCTGACAGACAGCTTCGAAGGCTATACCAGCCACTGCCCTAGAATCACGAGTTTTGGCAAATCGATTATACATGCGTATTTGTTCTTGTCGTTCTAGCTTTCGAAACTGGCACACGAGTCTCGAATGCATGTTTGGAGTAATCGGTTTCACAATTGGTAGACTAGCCACGTCGTCCCGATTCTCGCGACTGATGAGACAGATTTTGTGAGAGAGATCGTCCATGTTAAGAGCACCGGATTCCTTGAATAGTTTTTCGAGTTTTTGGGATGTGATGTCTGAAACCGCACTTCGAACGTGGTCTTCATATTTCTTCATCTCAAGTGGTTCGAGGAGATAGTCTATGCACAGCCGAGGTGTCGGGCCAAATTGATCATATAGGCGATTGACTTGTTCATCGGAAATTTCCCCTCCATAGATTGATGCTCTAAAAATTTTGAGCATGAGCACAAATTCTGTACACAGGAAATGGACTCACGCATAGCTAATCTCCTTTCGAGTCCAAGGATTCATGATTACCGTAGCTGTACGAGCCGTCTTCCCCATTCGCGACCACCGCGATTGGCGTGGAGAGGTAACATATGTTACATAAAGTCGTGTACCATGCGTCATCAAATGGGGTGGAACACCCTCTTTGCTCTCATCAGAATCCACTAGGGTCCAAACGAATGTCCGGAAGTAAGACGACGGGAAATTCGCAGGAGCTTTGAAGACGCCTTCTCTGACGAACAGATAGCAAGTCTGGTCGCGATACCAAATGGTCGCCTTTCTGTCCGCAAGGCGTCGGCATATGGTATAAGACACCCAGACACTCTTCCCTTCGCGCGCCATGTATACATGAGTTCCAGCGTTCTGCTTGTTGAACCAATAAAGGGAACTCACCATTACCGGGTTGGCCCGTGAGGACAGCCGCTGGTGCTAAGCCGTTGGGAAACCGACTGATCTCGCGATGGTCGAGGAAGTTGTAAATCCGAATATAGTCTGCCCGGATAAAAATCTTTGAGAATGGGAGCCCGTCAATATCAATGTTGAGGATAGAAGGGCCTGGAATAACGTCGTCGTCGTCGTCGTCGTCCACATCCATACGCTGGGCTTCATCTCTCCGGCTGTTGCGCCGCGGCGGTTCTTCAAATATCAAACTCTTCCCCCAAAATTTAGAATGCAGGAGAGTCAAGGGCTCATCATCGTCGAGTAGTGTCCACTTTGGGTGGTGTGTTGTGACGCGGACGACCGAAGCAAGATCTAAGTCAGACATGACAGTATGAATCAAGTTGTCTTATATCTACTTAAATAAGAGAACGGCAGCTTTAATTCTTTGCTTACAATTGCTGGACACTTACAACTAATGACTCCACTAGGTCACTCACTGACGGCAACAAGACGGCAAAGGACCTTGGTTGGTTCATCTACATGAGCTCAATTCCGACGGTCGTGGAAAATTCGAGGAGGCCTATGTCTGCCCTCACCCTCCGTTAACTGGTTATCCTTCTTGAGATGCGTTCTTCACCAGAGAAGTCCAACCCAATGCCCGCCCTGTTGAGGCACCGGACGACATATCTGTTATCCACAACCCACTGGCATGCGAATCTTACCCGACTGCATTGCTCGCGGCGTGAAATGTCACGATCAGTTCTGGCTCAAGGGCAATATATACTCCCTCTACGACATGCTAAACCGGGACGACCAACTTGCCAAGCAGTTTGTAGGTGGCACAATCTACCAGTAAGGCTCCAACCGTTTAGTTTCCGTTTACCCCTCGAAAGGGAAATAAACGGATACGGTTGTCTAAACCGTTTAACTAACT
>QDKV01005078.1_pt1 | contig 25252 bp, 33 predicted proteins | sample 1861101 | NCBI WGS metagenome assembly QDKV01 (sample SAMN04275158, study PRJNA302643) | Fungus metagenome, whole genome shotgun sequencing project. | isolation source: fruitbody | host: Mallocybe terrigena | place: Sweden | collected 2013 | reverse complement strand
CCCCACCTCCCGCAGTCTCCCCACCTCCCGTGGTCTCCCCACCTCCCGCAGTCTCTCCCGCAGTCTCTCCACCTCCCGTGGTCTCTCCACCTCCCGTAGTCTCCCCACCTCCCGCAGTCTCCCCACCTCCCGCAGTCTCCCCACCTCCCGTAGTCTCCCCACCTCCTGTGGTCTCTCCACCTACTCCTCTGGGCACCCCGCCTCCCGTAGTCTCTCCACCTCCTGTAGTCTCTCCACCTCCTGTAGTCTCTCCACCTCCTGTGGTCTCTCCACCTCCTGTGGTCTCCCCACCTCCCGCAGTCTCCCCACCTCCCGTAGTCTCCCCACCTCCGTCCCCATCACGTCCGCTGTCTAATCCACCCACAGAGTCGCCGCCTAGGTTGTCTCCATTGTCGACAACTTCGTCGTACTCGTTGCCGAAATATACCACCCCCCCAACGAGTACATTGCCTTCTGAATCGGTCCCGACGGTGACAGCAGTTGCATCCGGACCTACACCAGACCTATCGGGAGTTACACAGCTTTGGACCTGCAAGCCGTGTGGCTCCAAAGACTGTGTATTTAATGCTCAAGTGGTTGATTTTAATCCCGGAGGAGTCAACACATATTCGCTCATTGTTGGTTCTCCTGCAAAGAATTGTGGCGGGACGGCCGACTCGGTTGCTGTGGTTGGCGGACAGCTGACTATCTCTGACACATGGAGTCAAGATCTTACCGCTGGGATAAGTTTGGGCAGGGCAGCGGACGATATACGCATAAACATTTCTGGGACGGACGTATGGGAAAATTCAAAAAGTCGGTATCTATCTCAAGTAGTCAATATGACTATCCCGCCTAATAACCAGGTGAGTTGTGCGACATTGGTAATAGTGAACCAAATCCCTGACACGTATTTTTGAGGGGGCACTTGTCGCTCAAGTGGCATATGATACAACACCCGGGACCATGCAGATCGGAGATGGGTGAGTCTTTCCCACATTTCACTTGGTGCTACGTACTCACCTTGGCCCAGAGTACCCTTCGCCGTGACTGCCAATCGGCCTCACAACGACGTAGAATACGTGGCAAACATTGTTCCCTGCGACTACGAGTTCAACGGGAATTATACTCCATCTTTATCCGAGGCCGCTGCCACGCAAAGTATGAAACCATACAGCCATGCGATAGTGGTCATTGTGGCACTCGCCGTCCACATTCTGTTGTGACTGCTCTCATGCGGCCCTCACAAATTTTACACGTATGAGATCAAAATATACACGACTATTTTTGGAAAAAAAAAAGACTAGTGCTTTCGTGTACTAGGTTTGAGGGAATGTAATAACTATGTGTTTTCTTCGATGCTGAGTCCTCGTTTCAACTTATATTAAAATCTATGCAAGGGTTCATTGAGAGCTTTTGCAAATGCGCATTCCTTTTTTACAGAATATTGCCACATTTCCGTACACGAAAACCACCCGCAGGTCGATTTTCATGTTAGGTGCTCTTCCGTACAACCCTCCCGACGTTGGGAACGCTCAGTGGGGCTGTTCATCACATCTTGATCAATACTATTTCTAATTCATTCACTCCTCCACTTTGCTACATACCAATTTTATCCTAAATCATTGTCAATACTAATCAGATCGGTCTTAAAGTAACCATGTTAGTACAGATTTATATGGAGCTGTTCATGGTCCTGAAAGTTGCACATCTCGATCGGTCAACGGGATGTACTATCGACCCATGATTCAGCATTTTTGTTCACCAGAAAGGGGTATGAGCTTACTCGCACACCCATAATTTTCTTCTTCTCAACGTTTCCGTTATGATCTTTGTCGATTATTTCTATGTATTGTGATAGACTGCCTACTGGGATGAACATCTTCCCGGGACTAGCGAGCTGGTCCACCAGCGCCTTTGGTAGAGAAGCTGCTGCCGCTCCGACATGTATGGCGTCATAGGGACCTTGGGGGGAGAAATCAAGCTCGAGCATAACGGGACGGACAAGTGCGACGCACCACTTTGTGAGAAGCCCTTCCGACCATCACCCACGATCATGGTGATCTCACCACTCCTCAACGCTGCATCCAAACCGTCCATTTTGAGGTTATCCACAGATGAATCTACAAGCTCTTGGATGTGGTCGATGCCGACTACTTTTCCACCTGGGCTGACGAGATGATGGAGGACGGCAATGAGATATCCCGATCCACTACCCACATCTAGAACCTTGGCTCCTGGACGAAGATGGGGTAGAAGATGTTCTGCCGCGTACGCATGCTATATAGAGAGGACGTTAGTGGAACCAAAACGAAACGCAGGCCTCAGACCATGTGTGGGGCACTGATGGTGGCGCCATGTCCTATTGGTCTAGGAATCATGGATAAGGATTGTTTTTTAAAAGAATCAGATGGAACGGACTGGGGTGAATCCTCGTAGGCATAACCAATGTTTAAGACGTAATTTGCTCTATCCACTTTGTTCATCGCCTAGTCATAAGATTCAAATCACCGCATCTTTTTGAACAGGCTAGGAAACGGTTGTTCACCTCCATAACACGCTCGGAATGGAAGATCTCATTTCTCTTCAAATTGGAAATCAGTTCACCATTGGTCCTACCGGTACAACGCCATGCCATGGTTAGACAAGAGATATCAACAAGACCTAATGACGAAACGTATCGCGTGACAGTGTCTACTCTGGTAATGCCATACAACCAATTTACAACAGTATATGGGGCATATCTGCTGAGCACAGAATCAACGTCATCGTCCTGATCACTGGCTTCGTGGAATGATAATTGATTGTTCATCACACCTTGATCATCACAATTATGATATTTCTAATTCTCATTTCGTTCACTCCTTCACTTTACTACATACCAGATTGTGAACACCAATGGAAATGTCAAAGTCACGACAAATTTTCTGTGTTGTGACAGAAAATATTCCAGTGAGTCACGGTGTGTTCAACGCGCAATTTGATGGAATCAAAGTGTTCTCGTTCACCTTTGTCTCGCAACAACTTTATTTCAACATATAATTCAGGCCATGGAATTAGATTTCTACGAGTGGCAGCTTCTGGTGCTAGCCTCATTTTTCGTTGTTTCCTTGGGCATTGAGAGACACGTGGCGAAGAGCTCGATTTCGATAGAAGACCGTCTGGAGAATGGGAGTGGTGTCGGAAGTGGTGTGCTCTCAACACTGACGCGGAAGTATCTGCTCGTATACGCGATCGTTATGGGTGCGTTGCAATGAGCTCGGGATTCCACGACGCGCACTTACTCATCTGCATCTTCTTAGGCGCAGATTGGCTCCAGGGTCCTTATGTGTATTCGTTGTACAAGGATCAATATGGCTTTTCAGAGAGAATGGTAGCTGTTTTCTTTGTAATTGGTTTCCTTTCAGCTGGTATTGCCGCTCCTGTGGTAGGTGCATGGGCTGACCAACAGTACGTTCTAATCTCCTCCCGAAATACAACTCAAAAGAACCTTACTCACAGCGGCCGTCGGAAACTGTGTCTCGTTTTCTGTGTTACTTACACCATTTCATGCATATGCATCTCGATACCTTACGTACCTATCCTCTTCATCGGTCGTCTGCTCGGAGGATTCTCCACTTCCATTCTCTTCTCCTCCTTCGAAACGTGGCTCATCTCATCATCCAATGCTGCTGGGCTGCCCTCTGCTGATATGTCCAACATCATGGGTCGAGCGACCCTCATCAACGGTATCGTCGCCACCACTGCCGGTGTGGTCAGCAACCAACTCGTCGGCATCACCCGCAACTTTCTTTCTCCCTTCTTCGCAAGCGGGGCCTTGTTGGTGCTTGCGTGGTATATCATCCGTCGTCAGTGGTCGGAGAACTATGGTAGTCAAGGTGCAATCGACCGGGATGTGTTCCAAGTAAAGAGACTTGGCCAGGCGTGGAATATTGTCCGAAAAGGTGCGTTATTTATTGCTTACACTGGCACACAATCTCATTTTAAAACCCTTCCAAAGACCCTCTCCTCCTCGTTCTCGGACTCACTCAAACATGTTTCGAAGGATCAATGTACCTCTTCGTCTTCCTCTGGGTTCCTACACTCCAAGAACACGCCGACCAACCCAACCTCCCCCTTGGATACATATTCTCCTCCTTCATGATCTGCATGATGCTCGGCTCCCTTTTCTACACCGCCATCGTCTCCCAGCACCATCCATCATCCGCTTCAAAATCCAGCACGGCAGTTGACTCCTCGTTGACGGATCATGCCAAGATGAGCAGTCTTGTCTGTGGGATCGGTGCTCTGGCCTTGGCAAGCAGCGTCGCATGGGCAGATGAGCGGTATAGGTTCTGGGCGTTTTGTTTGTTCGAGGCATGCGTTGGGTTATATTATCCCGTGCAAGGAACGCTTCGTGGAGCTCTCATCTCGGATGAACACCGTGCTACGGTAAAGTGTTTTCGTCTTCTCTTCAACACAGAATGCTTACTTATTTTGCAGTTATCATCTCTGTTTCGCGTCCCGCTCAACATCTTTGTCGTCGTCTCCCTACTTATAGGCGTCTCAGAATGGTCTAAAGTCCTCACCGTCTCCTCACTCATGTTGACTTTATCATCCATAATGACGGGCGTCGTCATCGTCGCTCGCTCCGACGATCGTGCTCTCTTATCCCCCGCGAATGGACGTGGCGATCGACGCTAGATTTTATTTAGTGAATTGTCAGAAAGACCATTAAAAAAAAAGGTGATGCACAAATGACTTGATTGATATATATACCCTCAGTGTACACACAATTTGCTCATGGATCATTTTCGGATACTCTTTAGTTTTGACGCGTCGAATTCAGGAAGATGTCGGGAAAGAGAACGATTAGGTTGGTGATGGAAGTAGTTTCTTTTCAGTGTTTGAGTACAAGTCTACAAGAGTCAGCGGGCAATGACAAAAACAATTAAATCTGAACCCACATTACAAGTCCAAGCCATAAACAGATGAAGGGAAAAAAAATCAACGCGTCGTGGCCCACATTCCTTTCTCACTCTGAAAAACAGTCATAACCCTGATACACCTCAAAAATCCTTCCTGAACCTCTCCAACCCACTCTGGACGAATCCTAGACACGAACAAACCTAGTTTATCCGTATGCCACCTCCTCAGATCCTCCTTCCAAGCCTTATCAAGCTTTCTGGGGTGTGGATACTTTTTGGTGAAGAATAACTTGATATCTTTCTCGTCGAGGTCTTCTAGTGTGGTTATGAAACGGAACACGGGCCAGGGGAAGTGGGCGAATGTGAGTGAGGCCTTGGAGCGTGAGTTTTGGGAGGAGGAAGGGAAGAGGAAGAGGCAAGGGAACGGATATCTTGCCATCTGGAGTCGTACAGGGCGAACCATTCTTCTAGTGTATTGGGTTGAGGGGGAGGAATGTATGGATGAGGCGAAGGAGAGCGGTTCAAAGGCGCTGGAGTCGGATCTGAAAGCGGGTCCGGAATGGAAGACATTGACACATCTCCATTGACGCTGGTCATGTACGAAGGATCCCTCATCAGAATATCCTCCGCGTAGCAGTTGAATCTCTCATTCAAGTCCTGCTGCTGTTGCGCATGACAAAAATACTTGGCTTCCTCCTCTTCTGCCACAACCCGACGAGCCTGAAATGAATGCGCCTCAAACGCAGCTTGGACCCTCATATACTCAGCAACATGCGCACGGAGCCTCTCCTCCTGCTCCTTGAACCGCTCTTCAATTTCTTGGCGCCGCCGACTGTCCATCGTAGCCTGAACCCACGCCTCCAACTCTAACCGGGCCATCTCGTCCATCCGGGCTTGAAGATGCGCCTGCGTTTCGACATGTGCGCGACGTGCGGCTTGCTCAGCAGCTTGGCGGGTGTGCGCCTCTTGCATGGCGCGTTTCTCGGCGGCGATTTTGGCGGCCTCGGATTCCCTCATGAGGCGGTGTCGTTCGGCCTCGCGTTCCCTAAGACGCGCCTCGACCCGAGCGCGATGTTCTTCCAGACGAACGAGCCTCTCCGCCTCAAGACGGGCTAAGCGTTCTTGTTCCCTCGATCGGCGTTCCTCTTCAAGTCTGACTTGGCGCTCCTCTTCTTCTAACCGGGCTTTTTGTTCTCTTTCAGCGTGCATGCGAGCCTCGTGTGACCGCCTGGCCTTTTTCTTCCTCCGAATCTCTTCCTTCGCTTTTCTTTTATCTTTATCCAGTCGTACGCGCTCTTCACGTTCCCTAACTCTCTTCTTCCCCTTCCTTTCCTCCTTCTCTTTCTTCTCTTCTTCCTTCCTCTTCATCACACAAGCAAACTGCATCCTCTCGTTTTCCAACATGGCAAGCATATTTTCTCTCTCGGCTTTGACTTCCTCCGCACGTCGGGGATCCATAACGGTAGCAACTTTCACGTAGTCCAAACCAAGTTTTTCAAGCTCTTGGCAGAACACCTGCTCTTCGTCGGTCGTCGGGACCTTGGACGATGCGAACGCGATCTTGACTTCCTGAGCAAGAGCGCGAAATTCACTACTACCACTAGTACCAGAAGTATCATGATCCTCCGAACGAATCGAGCGATGACGTTCCAGGATTCGGAAAGATCGTTCTTTGCGCAACGCATTGTTCGTTTGGATCTGGACGCGTAGTACGCTTGCGTTGGCATGACGGCGGCGGTGGTGGTGGTGGCCTTTGATCTTGGTCTTGGAATTAGTTCGCAACACGCGTGGCGGGTTGGCAGATGCTGGTACATAGCGATAGTTTGTTCTCAAGTTTGTGGTATTAGCATGAGTGGCATGAGTGTTGTTGTTGTTGTTGTTGTTGTTCGCAATAGTCTGATAACGCGTTTTTCTCGAAAAGAGTGGACTGCGATGGTGTAAAGGAGTGGAAGCGTCCAGGTTGGACTCTCGAAGTGCAGACTGCTCAGCAGGGCTCGGCGATTCGGAAGAGACGGTGGCAGCAGTAGTACGAAATAAATTTAGTGGGTTCAGGTAAGGGCGGAAGCTCGTCGTCGCTTGCTTGGGCGAGAAGAACATTGGCAGTACTCGAGATTATTTTTTAGACGCAGGGTCTGGTATTATATATACCATCGCTGCCAAGTAACCATTCAACAAAGGTGTCGAAGCACTGGATACCAGATAAAGTAATCGTCAAGGTAATTTTTCCACATTGTCTCAAGGTTTTTGTTGTTATTGTAGCCACACGCTCCCACATACATATATCAATGTCATTCATGTCAAAGAACTCATTTCTTTCATTTTCATCAAAACCCAAACACAAGTACTGGGACTTTCGAACCAAAACAAGGCTTCGCCAAAGGAAAAACAAGTTATAAATCCCTACATTCCCTCAGATTGCATCGGAGCAACTTGTCCACCTTTGGCAGCAGAAGGCGTAAAAGTGTGCCAACGATCGTTAAAACGGACATCTAAATTTGCAATGTATAAAAAGCATCCAAAGAAATAAATAATCAACATACCCAACGGGCGACCTCCATACATATAAGATTGGAATTTGGCTAAAGCGTAAAAAAGGTTAAAAAAAAAGCGGTGACAACGAAAAAGCGGAAAACCAAGCGCACCAATGGCAGTCTCAGCCTCCGATATCTGGCCAAATTGAACAACACCACATCCCTTGGAACGTGTCCCTTCAAACAAGATCTCAGCAAGTTCGACTTGACCCGTTGTCTCAAAGAGCTCCACCAAATCCTCATTGGCGGTCGACCAAGGCAGCTGAGATACCAGTAATCAACAAATAAAATTCACGCAGGAAAGCAACACTACTCACATTGCGAACCATTATCTGTTGACTCGGCTCACCCTCAGGGAAGCTACTGGGGTTATAACCACCACTGCCACTATACGTGCTTCCGCCACCGCCACCGCCACCACCGCTTCCATACGGAGCACCCTGTTGTTCAGGACCATTATAGTCGGCGTACAATTCTTGATTAGAGAAATCTCGGCCACCACCCGCCTGTGCATAACCTCCACGGAATCCTCTCAAACCACCCCGGAAACCACCCCGGCCCATGCCGCGAGGCGCCCCACGAAAACCACCACGGAAGCCCGTCGATCCACTTAGACCAGCATAGCGGTCCTGAAAGTCGATTAAGAGATGCCAAATATTGCATAATCAGTCACCATACCTCGCGCACTTCGAGAGTACGGCCGTACCAATCAAATCCATGATACATGCCTAAACAAGATAATAAGGAAAATGAAATAAAGGATGATCTTTGACAGCCTACCAATTGCATTCTGGGCATCTTTTGAGGTCTCAAAAACAACTGTTCCTGAACCCTTAGGACGACCATCCGCGCCAATGTTAATATCCGCACGAATAATATTACCAGCAGTTCGGAAGAGGTCTTTGAGATCCTGCCATCCGGCTTGGTATGGCAGCTAAAAAAAAGGATGAACACTGTCAATAAATAAATCGAGGACAAAATATTAAAACCTCACATTTCCAACATAAAGTTGATTTCCTGGGTTACTACCACTACCAAAATGGTTATGGGAAGGAGGGCGAGGAGGTGGGGCTGCATGAAGCCCCTGACCCGCCATGGCCATTCCAATTTTACCTGGTACAGGAGTGGCCCCAAACCGGGCCTCGTTTTCACGGTCCTTGGGAGGATTTAGAGAAAAAAACGAAGACAGGGTATATACTGACTTCGCGGATAAATACGGGACGACCAAGAAGAGGTTGCTCAGACAGCTCTCGAATCGCGCGCTGAGCATCTTCTTGTGATGCGAATTCGACAATGCTAGATGGTACTGAGCATAATGGCTAGCTAAGCAAATGTGTATTGCTCACCCGCATCCCTTGGAAACACCAGTCGGCGTTACGAGAACTTCGGCGAAGAGAACCTCACCAGCTGCCAACCAAAAACTCCCATCAATATCCTTCTCATCAACTCAGCCACTCCATCAGACAAAAAAACTCAAAAAAACAATACTCCTCTCCAACATCTTTCCCCCAATCGCCAAAACTCCAGTCTGTCGGAGAGGCCTAAATTGAGTTCGCTATGGGATCGAAACAAATGGGCAATTGACATGTGGCAACACCACCATGATTACACCCCTCTCGGCTTCAGCCAAATAGAAGCAACAAAACTCGCCCAAAAATAAAGTGCAACAAAAAAAAATTTCCCCAACCCACCTCCCCTCATAAATTCCATAAGGTCGCGGTACTTGACGTCATAACTCAAGTTGCCGACATAGACCCGGTTTTCACGCTTGCTGATCTTGGCAAATTCGACGGCTTCTTCGTGGTCTGCATTCATTGGCCCGCCTAGTGAACGGGCGAAAGGTTCCACCGCCTTGCGGTCCCGGCTGCGAGACCGTGAGCGGGACCTAGAACGAGAACGAGATCGCGAACGAGGACGACGGCGTTTGGGAGAAGCCGAACGTCGCCTCGAGCGCGACCGAGAGCGGGAACGCCTGCGACGCTGTACAATTTTGTTGAATTTGTGATTCTTTCTTGGAAAAAGGGTGACAACTCACGTCGTTTCGTTTCTCTGGCTCCCAATGATCACTCCTCCGAGAGCGAGCTTGTATCGTGCAGATTAATACATGTTGAACGTATACGCACATGGCTAAAGAAGCTCACTGTCGCGCCTATCTCTGTCTCTGTCTCGACGGTCGTAGTCGCGGTCTCGACCATCGCGAGCTCTGTCACGGTCGTAATCCCTACCATTGCCATTCGGCGCCACTATACCCTTATCATCACCGTCGTCCTTGTTCCTCATATCGATGTCCATAAGAACTCGTCGTTTATAGAATAAGAATGAGAATGACTGTGACTGTCAGCGCCTGAAATGACTCGGAAAATTCACAAGTTTGAAATCAAATATTGCAAACTCCGCTTCAATTCAATTCACGTGACCGAGAACTTTCAACCCAAAAAAAAAAGTGTTCCCGTCTGAGACTGTCACTTCGACAAGTGGTTTTTCTATACTAACCACGGATTACCATGTCTGCCATTTCCGCTTTCCGTGTTGCTTCACGTGCTGGAGCCACCCGTTTGGTTGCAGGAATGCGTGTCTCGTCTTTGGTGTCGTCAATAGCACGGCCTGCCGTGATGACAGCTAGACTTGGTAGTTCAAGGGCCTTTTCCGTCACCGCTGGAAGGTTTGGAAGTGGTACAAGTAAGTAAAAATTCTATGTCTTTTCTTTGGTACTTAATTGTTCCAACATGGTTAGCGGACATTGCTTTGGCTCAAAAGCTGCAAGAGGAGCTTAAATACGAGCAAGAGAATCTTCCCGATAGTCCTGACAGTACACCCGAGTTCCTTAAATCATTCCTGGAGCAGGGTGTGTGGTCTGTGCGTGTGATTCATCTTTTCTGTTCCTTCCGTGGCTTATTGGACTTTTTGTTACAGATCGAGGACGTAAGGGGTAATGACGAAGTCACTTTGACCCGCAAGTTTGGTGATGAGAAGTACGTTTCTACTGTCATGCATTAAATAAAGGGCTCTTTGACATGATTATTTTCACCAGCATTCGACTCGTGTTTTCAATCGCCGATACGATGTTTGAAGACGACTTTGAGAATCCTGAGAGTGAGGGTGACCGTGAAGAAGGGGAACCTGAATATGTGCACCCTATCCGCACCTCACTATCCATCACAAAAGTAAGTTCTCTCATGAAAAAATATTTATGACGAGTCGAGCCAAGCCGTCTGTTTAGTCAACAGGCCCTGGGGCCCTGAATATCGACTTGACTTGCCAAGACGGTCAATTTGTCACTGAAAGCATTGCGTTCTACGAAGACACTAGAGTTGGCATTGAACTCAGCGCTGAAGCAGACTGGAAGCGTCGCGGTTTTTACATGGGTCCTACTTTTACTTCGCTCGATGAGGGTCTTCAGGATGAGTTTGAGAAATACCTCCAAGAGAGGGGCATCGTCGAGTCTGTGGCTTCGTTCATTCCTGAATATAGTGCCTACAAGGAGCAACAGGTAATTGGTCAACTTAAGAATGGGCTTCCATATGCTGACTGACTGCAGGAATACGCCAAGTGGTTGGGCAAAGTTAAGAACTTTGTCGACCTTTAGGATATATCGTAGTCCTCAAAAGTACAATTGATATAGCCACTTTTTTCAAATCTTTGCTATTGCATAGTCTAGCTCGCATTTTCCACCACTCAGCATTATTTCTAATAAATTAAGTAGTGATTACAAGACGACTGATAGTTTGTAATAACGCATGACTGCGGGCGACATTATTCAGCCACTTTGATTTTCCACAATCTTCCAGAGACATCGCCTCAAGCCTAGGTTGCTCTGGCAGCTGGTCCCATTTAGTCTGCCTTGTCCACGTATGCTTCGGTGGCCGCCATGACTCGACACTTGTATTTAACCCACTAGATTTGGTCGGAATGTGGATCCCTCAACCTGGCTGGCTGGCCTCTTCGCAATTTTAAATTATAAGCATTCTAGTCTTATTACAAGTGACATGCCTTCCCCCGTTGCTATTCCTCGTCCTTCTGGGTCGATCTCGCCCTCGCTGTCATCTACGCCTCCTTCTGATGGCCTTTATATTCCGGTGCACAAACGCAATGGCTCCACTGGATTATTATACGCATCGCCTAAGGCCTCACCTCTGGATTCGCGATTCTCTCCCAAAGGTTTGACGACCAATCCAGTTAATGGGGTCATTCGTGAAGCTGACAAATTCTTTCTGACAGACCAGCAGCCTATCACTCCCCATTCACGAATCTACACCATTGAATTCCTTCTGACTCTCCGCCGGAATGCAGACGAGTCGATGAAAACCAACATGCGCGCCTCATGTCCTGAAGCAGTCATGAACCGTCGAATGCGCAAGGGTTTGGAATTCCACGAACATCATGGTCGAGAACAAGGCCAAAGCCAACAACAGCAACAAGAACAACACCGAAACGTTCAGTCGCCTGTAACATCCGCCCAACCCAGCGGTTCGGATGCATCTACTAAAATAGCGCCTTCTCGGGTCCTCCCTCGCAGGAATACCAGGTCGACCGGACGTCCAGGTGAACGAAGGCGTCAAGCTTTACAAATAAGATCGTCTTCGAGGGCAACATCCGTAGAAACCTGGAGAGGAACAAAGGTGCCTCCCGTATACGCCCCTTTCCGTCCCCTTTCAACGATCTCGACTAGGTAATAGTCCATCAGTATCCAACTCTATTTGTATTATTTCAAGTCATATTTTACACTTATTGTCCCCAATTCAAGACGTTGGTAATGAAAGGTGTACTATGGCTTGAGTCAGAACATTATAGTGATGTTATGTTGTGCTGAAGAACATGAGCGTCCTCATGAGCTAAGCGATGGGCTAACCCATGTTCAGCTTCTGGTGTAGCGCTCATGTTCCTTCAGGACAATATATATGAGGATATCAACGCCGGATTCTTCGTATGCGGCCACGGAACCAACGATGCCAGCCCAGAGAATTAACGTTTTGAGACAGGAGCGATATGTTTTCTAATTTGATCGAAGGTGGAAACGGGCATCAGAGAACGTCAGCTGTGCTAGACAGAACGTGGTGCGCTGCTTGGTTGTCCAACCTTCCTGCAGAGCCATTCACCGAGTAGAGTTGCAAGAGGTCCGGAGTATCTGTTCTTCTGCCCCCTTTCTGCATCGCATATCCTATGATTCTGCCTTGTAATGCCATCACAATAGAAACTGCTCCTCACGTCGACCTGAAGTACTTCCCTGATCTATGGGGTGCCAAAGTTGGATGAGGAATGAGTCTCTTCAACGCATTGCTGTTATTGCGACAGTAAATATGACAGATTTATACCTCATCACCCTTGCAATAGAAGAAGATGCTCGGCATCGCAGAACCCTGGAGCCCGTCAAACACATCTCCCATCGCGACTCTTGACCTCTTCAATAGAAACAACCGTTCTCTTGATCTGACACAGGGTAGTAAAGCGACAAGGATTCAGTCGAAGCTTGGTTAAATCAACAGGATGAAGCATATCGGGGTCGACAGACTGCCTTGTGCACCAGTTCCATTTTTAAGAGTTAAAGGGAAGTGCAGTATAGCCAGCGCCAATCTGATTATCAGATATTCTCAATGTTGGTGGTCAGAGTTTTTGGTAGAACAATACGTTTTACCCCATAAATACCATATTTAGTAAATATGTGTGTCGCTGACGTTGCAGGCTCAACTTGTGCAAGACGGCAAAATGCTTCAATACACCCCCATAGACGACATTGAAAAGGTGAATTCCAGCTCGTAAAGATCTGGTATTATCGACACTAACTCCTTCACGTATCAGATTCGCGATGAGCTCAAGGCAGGCTTTACCAGCGGCAAGCTCAGGTCGATCGCCTACAGAAAATACCAGCTCAAACAGCTGATGTACGTTATGAAGGACAACTTTGAGCGTTGGGATGAAGCTCTCAGTAGCGATATGGGAAGACCTTTGCTCGAGAGTCGTTTGTAAGTGGTTTATCATTTACAGATGGCGTCTTTACCTTCTTTCTTTGTCTTTCTCGTTTTCTTTTTTTTTCTGCTTGGTTGGTTGTTGCGCCCAGCCTCGAACTGGTCCCAACTGTGACTGAAATCCTTACTCAATACAAGAACGTCGAAAAGTGGGCCAAACCAGAGAAACCTGCTTTTGACTTGAGCTGGACACCACTCCGACCAGTGACCATAAAGGAAGCGAAGGGCACTGTGCTCATCATCACTCCTTTCAACTACCCCGTTTGGTTGACCTTATGTCCTCTGGTGAGTAAAAAGCCTGACACTTCTCTGTCCGCTAACGACGAAGGTGTTTGATAGGCTGGGGCTATCGCAGCGGGATGCACAGTACTCATCAAGCCCTCCGAACAATCGCCTGCGACTAGTATTCTTATCGCTGAATTACTTCACAAGTATCTGGACAACGACCTGGTGAGGGTGGTGAATGGGTCCATTCCAGAAACGACGAAAGTATGTATCTTACTTCCCGCGCCATATACCGTCTCATCACAAATGGCGTTCTTTCGTAGTTATTGGAACTACAATGGGATCATAGTAAGTTTATTGCCAAACGTCATTCTGAATCTGATTAAACAAAACCGGCCCTGAAAATAGTCGCGTATATCGGTATGATACTTTTTGTCGATTTAAATTATTTCTTATTGTACCTTAAAGGCTCTGCGAGGGTTGGAAAAGTCATCTTAGCCGCCGCCTCAAAACATCTCACACCCGTAACTCTCGAACTAGGAGGTATAACACCTTTCCAACCCCCTTTACATTCCGTGCGTGTTCCGCTAAACACTCGTATTTTTGTTCCTGTCCAGGCAAATCACCTGTTATTGTCGATCCAGGATGTGATTTAAAGGTCACCGCGAGACGTCTTCTCTGGGGCAAGTTGGCAAATGCAGGCCAAACCTGTGTTGCGCCTGATTATGTCCTTGTTCCACGAGACTTTCAAGATAAATTTGTAGAGGCTCTCAAGGAAGTGTAGGTTAACCTTTCCGTTGTCCACACCTTCATTCTGAAATTATTTATTTTTTCAAAACTGATCCTTTCAATTTTCCAGATATGCAGAGTTCTACCCCGGTGGCGACCCCTCAAAACCAGGCACCTACAGTCGGATCATCACCCCACAAGCTTCTTCGCGTATCGCCGGTTTACTGGACAAGTCGCAAGGCAAGATTGTCTTTGGAGGCGTAGTAGACAAGGAAAACAAGTATATCTCACCAACTGTTGTGCGGGACGTTTCCGTGGAGGACTCCTTAATGACTGAGTGCGTTTTCAGGTCATGTATGTTTTAGAGAAAGACTAACTTTTGCGGCTTCCTCCTTCACAGAGAAATATTTGGTCCGATCTTGCCAATCCTGCCAGTGGATAACATTGACGAGGCTATCAAATATATTCATCAACAGTAGGTATCAATGTATTTTTTTGCCGCTTATCCGATTAGTGATCAATTATTTCAGCCCTAACCCACTCGTTGTCTACCTCTTTACTCGAGATAAGGAACTCAAGGCAAAGGTATCCTCGCAAGTGAGGACAGGTGCTCTCGTCGTGAACGAATCGGTTATCCACCCAGGAGGTAACGTGCCCTTTCTTCTATTTTTCTTTTTTAAACAAGACTTTTATCTGTCGCAGCTCGCGGATTGCCATTTGGCGGTATCGGTCAGAGTGGATGTATGTGTTCCCATGTGCCGATTACCTTTCTTTTTTTTGTTTGTAACTGGTTCTTCTACAGTTGGTTACCAGACGGGAAAGTACACCTTTGATACCTTCACGCACCTGAAAGCTTCCATTGACTCGCCATCGTGGTAAGCTCTCAGATAACTCGAATATCCAAAAAGTCTACCGCTATTCATACCCTCTTGTTTTAAAGGATTGACCGTATTCTCTTCTTTCGATTCCCACCATATACGGTAAGTCATTCCTCATACCGAAGATTTAAATTGACATCTTTTTTCTCGCTCGCTCTCTCTTTCCATGTCGTCCAGGATCGAAAAGTTTCTCTGGCCATGAACCTCCTTCAATCTCTTCCTCCGCGACCCAGGGGCCCGCCGCCAATTAAGGGAGTTGGAGTCCGACGCTGGTGGGATAAAGTCTTCGTCGTAGCTTTGGCCATCGCTCTAGCTAATTTGGTGATCCGTCGTAGGTCATGATATTGATGATAGGCAGAGAGTTTTTGGTCCTTCCTTGCTTTAGACCATCTTTTCCTCCATCGCCAATTTATCTTTATGGACAGGTATTTGGAATGCTTTTATTGTACACCACTTTAGGAAACAACCAATTCTGGTTAAGTCATACGGTAGGTAGAGCATGTCAAGCCAGTGCAAATCTTTCGGTTTCTTCAGAAAGAAGCAAGTTACCAGCGGCGAGAATAAAATCTTACCACCCATATGTCAGAGAAATCAAAATTTGTTGGTATGTAACCCTCTTAGTGAAGGGATTTTCCGCCATGAGGTCCCAGTCCTGTGAATCTGATGGTCTAAAATTTTATGGATGGTTTTGTGGAGCTACAGCGAAGTAATTTAGATGGAAAATTATTTTTTTCTATCTCTATGTGCAGAGAGTCAAGGTAGTACACTTTTATTTTTTTGTAATGCATTACATGAGAGCTTGATGGGAGCCAGACTGTTAAAACTCATAGTAAGGCAAACAATCTATCTAGGGTCTTGGGGGTAAAACATCAGAGCCTTGTAGTAACTGTATTGGACAGACAAAAACGGGGGGGCAAGGACTGAGCTCTATAATTCATATTTTCTTAGGTAGATTATATACACAAAGACCCGGATTTACGGTACGAAGCAATCTACCAAACGTAGAATAGAAGTCCATATACAGCCTGAGTAACAATCACAAAATCTTACAGAGCACAAATTGCCAAAGAACTCGAAGCCTCGATCTTCACGCGCTACACTTACACGCTCCGACTCTTGTGTCGCGTTTGTCGTGCAGACTTTCCACATTCCAACAAACTGCAGGACAAATTAAGGTGTGAGTGAATTCAGATGAGAAAACTACATCTGAGTCATAACAAATTGCTTTTGCCTTGGTTCGAGGACGTTCCGTTTTCCGATTTGCGCCCCACCGCCCCACCGCCCCAACGCCCCGTCACGCTCTCCCAATGTGTCACAACTGGTCACTCACAATAACTCCCCATTGTTTCTGATGTATAAATCTCTATAAACCACCTGTAAATGATGGATTTAGAGTGACAGAGAATAATAATAACAATTATATAATTTATATAGGTATATATAGGTACAGAGGCATAATAAAATCGAATAGCATGTACAAAAGCGGCAGGGATTGTCTAAAACATGTGAATTTTCAATTGGGCATACCTGCCATTAAGTTAGGAATTTGACGGCTTATTTTCCCAATATGACTTGGGATTGTAACTGGCACTGTGCTTCGAACTCACAAAGGACCATACGATGAGATATCAAGTGGGTAAGTGTCATTGGCAATCAATGTTTTGTCTCTATTTAAAACCTATAATTTGGCCAATTCTTCTTTGGGAGCGTGTTCAGATTGAATTTCGCCATTTCCATCAAAGGCCTCCAAGCCTTGTACAAACCTATTCCACCGCGCATCGGAGATTATTGGGACAGATTTCAAATAATCTTCGACATTTAGACCCTGGATAAACTTCTCGACCTGCAAGAGAACTGCATTCAACGCATCCGCTTGCAATTTTTCCTGCCGTGCGGTTCCGAGTTCCAGATTCTCGACATACCAGGCTGATTCTGACTGAATAACGCTCGACAGGTATAAGTCAACGAGGCACGAAGAAACACCTGCTGATTTTGCTGCTTCATATGCCATTCTGTTACCAATCGCGTTGACGATCCGTTGACAATGCGGAAGGACATGGTTGTTAACTTCCTGGCTTCGATGCTGGACTGCAGCTCTGATGGTCTCACGATATCTGGACAGCAAACCAGCTTCGTGGAGGGCAAGAAGACCTTTTGGATCAGTTGGCTGAGGTAGTTCATATCGCTCGAGCAGAAGCTCCATCGCGAGACCTGGAAGTCCATCCAGTTCAAACATCTGCATGTAAAGAAAGGACTTACGAATTGAAAGAGCCAATATGTCGCCTTCGGCTATGGAAACCCCTCGCAGCTCGGCCTGGGCAAACCGTTGAACAACAACTTTTCTGATCTTCCAATCGAATGCTTACATGCATTCTACTCATCATGTTAAAACTCTGTAACCCTTGTGCACCACACCTCTCTGACACGGCTAAAGACATCGACAACGTCTGCGACACTGCGATTGCTTTGAAGCATGTTGCGATCCCGTGACGTACTCGAACACCCAGACCCTCGTCACAGAATCGTTCCGCAGCCCACTTTTGATAGGCCTCCAAGACATATGTATGAGCTATCGCAGTAAGGATCGGGATTTGTTGAGTGCGGAAGTGAAGAATTGGAGTTTTATTGTCGCCGCTTCCTACGGTGCGACGCAAACTGTACTTCGCTGCGATATAAGCAAGGATTTTAGCGCCCGGAACTGAAATGCTCCCTATTGCAATAGATCCGACTGCAACGCGCCAGAGTGATTGGTATAATTCGAAGCGAGGATCTTCAGCTTTCTCGAGTGAGCCCAGTAGTGCCGAAGCTGGCAATTTTACCTTTGAAAAGCTCGTTATCGCATGATTGACTGGAAAACTTGCTTCGCGGTGAGGAAGAAATCTTTTCCTTTGTCAGACAATCCTCTTTTAATTTAATACTGATTACCTTGCCGTCACACCAGTGCACATCTGATCACCATCATTTAGCGACACCAAGAAGGGTTTTGTGCCGTGACAATTGCCGTTTACAACGAGCTTTGCGAAAACTACTGCAATCGTAGGTGTTCCCATAGGAATTGTTGGTGGCATGAATCTTTATGAAGACCTGAGTATTTACTTTTCCCACTCAATATACGTTTGCTTACTTATAAGATGATGGTTTAGGAGACTCGAGAAAAAACTCCCCAGATGAGTGAAGAGTCGCCGTGGTCTCGAGATTGTCGAGATCGAGGCCATGACCGACCTCAGTTAACATGAACTGTCCACTTTGTCCTAGGTAAGTATGATAGAAATGCGCGTTACTGAAAGCTTACACCGTTTTATATTGTAGCAAATTGTCGACAAGGATTTGTAATTCAGGCCTGCCTTCGGAAAACTGAAGTATAGTACCAACACACAAGTTGTATTGGATTGTAAGGAGTGTCGTTGCTGCACCATCCAGCCAGGCCAAAGGACTAGTGTGCAAGTCCCAAAATTTTTGAGAAAGAGTCGATATGTCAGAAGCGGTCAGTTCTACAATGAAATTTTGATTTGTTAGCGTCTTGAGCAGCGAGGATTGCATCTAGCCCTTACTTGCAGCCAACCCGATAGCCTTAGCTCTCTCATATGAAAGCCACGCCCTCTTTCTCGGTGACAAGGATTCGCCCTTGATGCTCCATATAGACCTTGTTAGAACTAGCTCGTTGGTTATCATCTGGATTTGTCGTTGCAAAGAATATAGAGTCCTTGGGAAGGTCAGTATCCAATCTTCTGATTTCTCATTCAAAAAGTGCTATACGTGCAATGTGGAAAATTGACTTGAAGTGGATGTGTACAAACGAAGTACAGACCCTACTTTATAACCTATGAGGATCCGAGATGCAAGTACATTCATTATGCTATATTAGGTGCGAAGGTACACCCATTTGGATGCCAACCACCAGCGGTGTAGAATTGGCTGTTGTACTGCGAAATTAGTTATTAGTGGTCTTTAAACGGGTTGATGGATTAGTTGACTTCTAGTCCCAGCTCAGCAGGAATCATCACTTTCTCCCCCACTTAGATAATGGAAGTGTCGGAAATTCGAGCCATGAGAGGTGCCAAATTTAGTAATTTATATACCCGTGTCATACTTATGTTGAATCACCTATCCAGCAATTTTAGCAACAGCTTTATATAATTGAGAGGATTGCCCTAAAGGAACACTGTTCCAAAGGCACTATATTACTCAGGTATTACATTGAAATTAATCCCCGCTGAAACTACCAAGAATCTTCCACGCTTTCGTCGTCCTCATCGTCAATAAATTCTTCGCATTCAATTTCGTAGATCCCGCCATCAGAATCAGGATCTGGTATGGTAAATATTGATTTTTCCTCGATTTCACCTCCTCCTCTTAATGGTGGCAGTGTACGCCGTGGTTTGAGTTCCTATCCAACAAATTAGGTTTTTAGCAAAGATGATAGGAATCGTGATATACGCCCACCTTAGTGCCGTTCAGTTTGCGAATGTAATCGAAGGCAAGACCACAGAAAAAGACAACGCATCTGTTGTTTCCCTCCAGGAAAGATGATTTAGACGATCGTTTTCCTTAGAAAAACACTTACTTCCATTGAGTATTCAGCCCAACCTTCATCCTTTTGGCTTTGGTACCACTCTCCACCTACGGATGCCACTGCTCCTCCAGGGGCGTCAATGGAAAACCCCACTTTGCAGCTAACTCGTTTGCCTTTCCACATATTAAGAGCACATTTTTTGGTCGAATATGTTGACGTCACAACCCAGAGCTTGTGTTCCTTTACTTCTGGCCAACACTTGATGATCTTAGTAGCATTTTTTTTCACCCAGTTCTTCAATGGCATTTTGTGATAGAGTCTATCGTTGGTGATTGGGGGTGCAGTTAAAAGAACGGCACCTTCGTTTTTGTCGCTCGAATACTCGTAGACACTGGATACAGTGACGGGGATACCAAGTGCAGGATCACTGTCAGCAATTCAGAGTGAATCACGAAAAAAAAATACGGCCCCCACATGCCAGCTTTTAAGGGAACTTTGATCCCCCTCATATTCACAGATAACTTGGCGGCCCAAGTGATGCCCTGATCTGATGGCGCTCTTTCGATGGGGTCTTCAAGGAGGTTGAGTCCTTTAGTTTCTAGGGAAATCGAATCCTCCAAATCACAGATCGGGTTCCAATGCCCAAATTCATCAAAATATCCACATGCCCCAGGTTTGAAGGAGTCGCTTGACAAAGGGCGATACAGGGCGATACCAAATGGGTGATGCGCCATAAGTTTGGAATACTCCACATCCAACGTTTTCGACATAATGAAGTTGTACTGGGTTCAACTTGGGGATGAGCTGTTAATGTCACGGAAAGGTAATGCCTGGAATACTTAGCCAGCACATTCCTACGTGTGCGGCTGCCGGCATAACGCCGTAAGTACTTGTAATTGTGCGATCAGAAGTTGGTTCCTGGCTGTTCCTGGCCAACAAGTCGTGGTACACTTCGAAAATCGTGAGCCTTGCCTCTGGCTGAAGTGAATCAGAAACATACTGACCAAACACCCAGTTAACTCCTGTGAGTATTATGAATTCTTCTACCGAAAATCCGAGTTCAAGCTTAATTCAAAGCGAACGGCAGTTGTTGTCAAGTGTAGATTATAATGTCCGAGTCCGAGCAGGTGGAACAGTCCTCAGCGGCAGACATCATAAAGCAAACGAAACTTCGGCTTGCATCTTTCGAGCCTGATTTTTTGATCTTACGACCCGACGAATTTTGTGAATGCGATTCGTTTTTGGAGAACCTTGACCCAGTTGATATAGGCTTGATCTCCAAGGTTATAAGCACAGAGAGCAGCTCATACCAGGTAGAATACTGCAGCCGAAAGTCGGAGGCAGAACTGATGCAATCCATCAACTTCAACTCTTCCGTCGCCCTCGACAAAGCTATAGCCTAGTCATCAGTAAAATGTGGAAAGGTTGATTTCTCATTATGGCAATTGCAAGGAGTTGGCAGTGTGAGATCACAATTTAAGGATTTACAAGGAAGAAAACAGGTTGGTATATGAACTGCATACAGATTATCTGACTGAGGGCCATTTACAGTAATAGGTAGGGATTATGGTTCTCTGCATTTATTGTATCAGGGTGATATCTAACTATGTAAAGACTTGCAAGAAAGCAAACAAAGTGATATAGTATTGACTACACACTGATTGTCAGGGTGAGAGCTACTTATGGTGATAAGTAAAAATTATGGCACTTTATATTTGTTGTGTCAGGATGATATCAGGGCTTGCAAGAAAGAAGACAGATTGGTATATCAACTGCACACTGATTGTCAGAGTGAGGGTTACTGACAAAGATTATGATGTCCTGGATTGATTTGTCTGTATTAGGGATACTTGTAACAAGTCTCAAAAGCATCAGGTTGTTTTTTCAGTGAGAAATATTGAGAATAATCTTGTAGGAGACTCTTGTCAAAGCAGATCTGGTCTTCTAGTACGCAAAACTCATGTATATTGGGTCCGTCAAATAATCACGGTATTCTAGAGCTACCCTACTTACACCCAAGGGTACAATATACAAGTAGTCAAAGGCTGCTGGTGACAACAAAATAGTAGGTAGGTTCATACAAAAAATGTGGGATCAAGCACATGTCTTGTTCCCCCCCAAAAAAAGTATATTACACTAAGATGCTCCGGCAACGGTGTTGCACTATAACATGGGACGGCAAGCGTGAGTGACGTTCAGTTTTCAGTTGGTAGTTGGAAAAGGCGTTGGTTTTGCATGGGTGCGAAAATTTGCACAATGGGGTCCACGAACAATCCACCAATGAACCAATGGAAGGTGAAAAAGAGATCCAATGCAATGATTGCAAGACCTGAAGGCTCATTGCACACAGTTGGGAAGGCGGTTGGGAAGGCAGATGAAATGGCTGAACGGGAAGAAGACATTTCTAATTATGATCCTTTTCTTCTTAAGGATATGTGGTAAAGTTGTCCCATAACGACGCCGCATGATAAGATAAGGCCTCATAAACTTCAATCCAACGACGTGCCAAGTTTTCGATATAATGCTTGCTCGACGATATGTCATGATTCCAGCTTCCAGCTCTTGTTTGGGTTGTGCGCTGGAGCGGATGGATGCGTTGAAAGGATTTTGCACCACCGTCTGGTATTCAAAATGTTGGATAGCATATCTAGCGTCACGTAAGACACCATCCTGTATCATTGGTACAATGAAAATTCAGCAAGACTTAAGTCATAGATGGAATTGTGCACTTACAAGGTCTTCAGCTACCATAGATAAAACTTCATTTTCACTGTAAGTAGCAGGTGCAGGATCTTCATTATTGTTCTCGTCACCATCATACTCAATGAACTGATCTTCCACACATGCAGATCCATCGCCCCTCACATCAGCGTCTCCAGCATTATCATCAGGGTCCTCTTCAATGACAACGCATGGATATACATTATCATTATCCACGACAATGTTGTCAATGGTTGGGTCTACATCGGTGGTTGGGTCTATATCAGTGGTCGGGTCTACGTCGGTAGTCATCTCATCAAGGGGTATGCTGTCATGGATGTAAGATATTTTTAAAAACGAATGTAAAAAGGACATACATATTGTCAAATGACACAATGTCTACCTCCATTGGCACATCCTCCACGTTCCATTCTCTTCCTTTACCTTTATGATTGCTAAGAATCCTTCCATGTTTCTTTGACATGGCCACTTCAACAGCCTTCTTAGTTGTTTTGGCTTTGGAAGGCCGTCCCCTTCTACCAGTGTGTTCCTTCGGTGGCCTCCCACCATCCCGCTTCACGGTAGGCTCGGCTCTATTCAGAACCTGTTCGTGGAATTGTGCCAGTCCAATAGTAGTATTATAACCGAACTGGGCTATATCTTTTCGAACTTTGATCTAGTCAAATACCCTGTGAATCATCATCGTTCACAAATTAGAACTAGAGGTAGCATACCTTTCCGTAAGGCCCTCCCCAAGATGGAGGGCATGTAGCTACTATAATGCTATATGCATTAAGAGGCTTGTCGTAAAGATAGACTTGTCTCCATTTCAACGACAGTTTCTCGAGATCCAAGTCACATTTTATTTGAGCAGCGGCCTTCGACTCAGAGTATGGCTCACCTACTTAGAGGTGAAGGGGATTTGAAGGGATGGAATGATACAATGACTTACCCATCGTATGCTCTGGATCAAACAGTCCAGCCTTACAATAGCGGACATATAGGTCCCTATCAAGCTTCGCATATATTCGGCGAAATACTAAGATGTAGTGTTTCATGTACTTGTCGTTGGACGTCTCGTTAAAACAGAAAGGATTCTTGGAATTGACGACACTGGCGACATTGTTGAAAAACTTTTCAGTCGTGAAGGTCGTCAGGTATGCATGGACGGCAATAGTAAAGGCTGCAAATATTGCATCATCTTCACATAGTAGATGAGATGGCATCCCAGGAAATATGGCCTGCTGAAAAAGAAAATCGTTTGCTGTATGACGACCGAATCCGCTAAACGCGCCAAGCGAGTTCGTACCAATCTCCCTGATAATGGGTCGAATCGGCTTGGAAGGAAAATTTGGCTTAGGGGGAGGAGGTGGAGAGGATTTTGAAGTTGTTCTGAGACAATTGTCAATTAGAATTATTAGTATCAATCAGAATCAAAAAGATAGTCCGAGACTACTTACTTTCCTGATTTCTTAGAAGGAAAATAGGAATCAATTGGGCGTACCCGCAACTCCCGCAACTCCTTCTCGTAAGCTTTCTGTATTTCTTCACATCGCATTTTCCATCGGTGGTGTTCTTCAAGAATGGCCTGTCGCCATCTCTGAATAGCCGATATAGCAAGAGGGTATTCCAGTATCCAATCTGGCCCACCTCTAAAAGCACCAAAGAGTTGCATCCAATACTAATCAAAATTATATTAGTCGTGAATGAGTTTGGAGAAGTGATATTTACTTCAGAATCAGGCTTGAGATCCTTTTCGGTCCAAGGAGAATTCTTGGATCTAACGTGCATTCTTACAAGCCCGGAGAAGTCACTCACAACATAAACCCATTCGGCGGAGATAAATGCCGCAAAAATCTTGATAGTTCGTGAGGAATTGGATGAACCAGGAACAATCAGCCTATCGGGAATGATAAAAGTTCGTATTCGATTTGCTTTCTCAGGATCATTGTTAGGACCGGGAACATGATGTGACACAATCTCATAGAAGTCCTTGGGACTCATACCAAAAACGTGGGCCTCAAGCCCAAGGCTAATGCAGACGGCATGCTACGCAAGAAATCAGTAACGATAGAGACGAATAAACAGTTGGATAGTCACTTACATTTCCAGCTGCAATGACCAACAGTTTACCGCGCGAGACACAGATGATGGGTCCTGCTTCCCTAGGTCGGTCCAACAGGTATGTCCAAGGTTCCTCCGCCCATTGACGCCAATCGTGAGGAGGCCAATCCTTGGGTAACCAGAAGTTGGGATTTTGATTGGCAGGGGTTTCCATGCCAGTGGTGGTTTCGACAGTGGCGGCGGTTTCGATAGTAGTAGTAGTAGTTTCGACAGTGATAGGAGTGATGTCCACATAATCTCCACGGTGGACAGTAAGAGACTCGTACGATCGCTTTGCGGAACCTCTTGAAAAACATAACGGGATGATTTGAACGACAAACTGTAATGAGACAGTTAGAATTAGGTGATAGACGTGGAATAGTCAAACATACCCGAAGCTTTACATAGTGTTTTGTTGACTTAAACCCTTTTCCGTGAAGAATAATATAGACGATGGCACGCGCTACTGGTTTCTCTGGCATACACGGTGAGACAGGATTGGGAGGTTGGGAAATAGATAAAGGGTAAACTTACTAGTGTAGATCTTTATAAAGCAGGATGGTCACCGCAAACCACTACTCGGATGTTCGCTTCAAACAGTATATGCCTTGTGATGCACAAATGAAGGCTCAATGCTAAACAACGACCTCAGGGTTCACCGCCTGCCATGAGGTGCATGGCACGACCCTATGTAACTTTACATGCCTGCAGACGGTACGATTTT
>QDKV01005079.1_pt1 | contig 25276 bp, 32 predicted proteins | sample 1861101 | NCBI WGS metagenome assembly QDKV01 (sample SAMN04275158, study PRJNA302643) | Fungus metagenome, whole genome shotgun sequencing project. | isolation source: fruitbody | host: Mallocybe terrigena | place: Sweden | collected 2013 | reverse complement strand
CTTAATACTTATAATCTCTCAGATCGTCAATTTAAAGATGTTTGAAGATGTTTTGGGGCTTATAAAGTGTTATCAGTTGTGGTGGTGAAACACTAGTACCCGTGGTAAAACACCCCGTAAGCGATAGTAAGTATTACAAATAATATTTTCTTACTTTGGTGAGACACAATTGGATATTTAAACAAAAACTGGATCACTGAATCGAGGCCCTGATTCTCCTGATTTTTGGTAGGTAGAACTTACATTTTTTATGTAAAAAACCTGCTGAAGGTGTTATGAAATGCGATTTTGAATCTTTAGGTCATTGCACGTGATAGCATTGATTACACCACGTGATATAGGTGATAACATAGCATTCGCATACTCAACGCTCTGACTTGATCCTTCATTCTTTTTGTTTTGTACATTTGTCTTGAAACAAACCATACGGCGCCTTGTGTTTAACAGAAATCAGCCAGTCGACCAACTGCTTTTCGGGTTGTCTTCTTAACTGCTTCCAGTCACATTGCAAAATACCGCCTTGGTGCCTTGACCTAGTAGCCGATTGACGAAGACGATATTAGGTTAAAATACCTCGAAACACCAATTAACCAGTGTGATATTTATTGACCATGGTCATGTCGAACGACATACGGCGGAAAGCCGTTCTGGCAGCATTTGTCCCCCTTCTAATTCTTTCCTTTATTTTCACCTTCAAACTTCGCTTCCTGCTACCCTCTATTGCCACATGGCCGACTCAGGGCCAAGTCATGGCGGAATTTTCTTCATTCACAAAACACAAGCTTTTCCCTTGGACAATCAAGCAGGATAAGCTGAGAGCGGGTTTGGAGAACTCTATCAACCGAACGAGGTTTACTAGACATATCGTTGCTATTGGGGATTTGCATGGGGATATGGGGAATGCAAGGAAAGTGCTGCAGTTTGCGGGTGTGGTTGATGATATGGGAGATTGGACGGGGGATGTGGATTTCTTCGTGCAGACGGGTGATATCATAGACAGGTGAGCGTTCATGTTGATTCTTATTGCTTTGTGGAGATTTAGTTAATGGCATGGGACAGAGGGGATGATACCATTGCCCTGTTTACTTGGATGGAGAAACTCCGCTCACAAACACACGAAGGCGGGGGAACGATGCTCTCTCTACTTGGAAACCACGAATGGATGAATGCCATTGGTAATTTTTTGTCTTTCCTTATTACTTTTGGAGTCTTGCTTACAGCTCTCTTCTAGGAGATTGGAGGTAAATGGACTTCTGATCAACGCTCTAATTGCATTTCCTGACTTGACATTTCAAGATATGTATACCCGTCAGAACTCAAAACGTTTGGCAGCATTTCTGCCCGTCAGCGCATGCTCACAGCTGGGCGCATTGGCCGAGCTTGGGCTAACAATTATACCACGGCTGCACGTCTGCCGTTGCATCCTTCTATTGGACCTCCCAACGTTCCTTACCCAAGCGATCACTTCCAGAAAGAATATGATATCCTCCATGAGCACTCAAGGGTCAATCATCTTTCACACGCCGCACTCTCTTTCGTGCATGGCGGGCTCTCGCCTTCGTATTCCAATTTGGCGCCTTTCCCTACGAAGATAAATGGGCTGGGCGAGTCGTTGCTGACGAAGCTGCAGTCTCGAAAACAACCTCCTCCGAGTCCCCCAAATCCATATCCCGGTTTGCCAGCTGATTCGACGGTGGAAGAGCATGAGTTGTATGACTCTAATGGACCGCTTTGGTATAGAGGTTGGGCAACGAAGGATGAAGAGACAGTTTGTAGGGAGGTCGATGAAGTGTTGGAAAAGACTGGGACGAGGAGGATGATCATGGGTCATACTCCGGATTTTCACGTAAGTTACAAGTCTTCGTCTTTGCTTACTGCCACTTATTAAATGACATACAGAACATCGTTTCGAGATGTGGTGGGAAGATCATTATAATTGACACTGGTGAGATAATTTCTATTGTTATAAAAGGTTAATTTGTTCATACCTATTTTCGTGTCTAGGAATTTCGCATGCTTATGGCGGTGTGCTCTCAGCCCTATCAATACACTACACGTTGTCTCCGATCGGAGATGACGAAGCACAGCGGTGGCTTGAGACAGAAATCGTTAGTGCAGTATATCCTCATCGAAGAGACATCATTGTGCAGTCAGAAAGGGAGGTGGTTGGAGATTTTCAGCACATAGAACACGAACATTATGAGGGGGTCATTGAAGCTAATTGATTAGAGATATTCTCGTATTGTATTTAACATAAATTAGAGTCATTGACTTCTTACGTGACGGTGTTGGCTTGCGGATTTCCGGAACTCGCAACACGATCCGGCAAGTCCTTTTTTGGAAATACTAGTTGGCAATCTCAACTTTTTTTTGCAAACTACTCAGCCAAACAGTCAACTGTATTTTATCTCTTTCAAAGAGCTCTTATAGCGCATTGCTTACAATGGCGGACCTCAGATCTCGTCTTGGTCCCAAGATTTCTGCCAATAAGTCCTGGATAAGACCTGGCTACGAAATTCAGAAAAAGTCTTCGCCCACCAAACCAGCACCACAAACTTCGCAAGACGACGCGAAGGAGGCATTTAGTATTTTGGGTGCTTCCTGGAAATCTGAATCCACGTTGGCTGGCCACAGCATCGATAATGGCGACAAAGCTTTCCGCCATCCAGATGCTCCAGAGAAGAACGCAATATCGCTCCTTCAGCGGGTAGAAATGCAGATCCAAGACCACGAAGGTGCCGATAATCTGGAAGACAAACACGTGGAGAAGTCGCTCTTCGATAGGATAGGCAGCGCACCGGAAAAGAGTGCGAATGGCGTCCTTTCGGGTTTCGGATCACCACTATCCTGGGTTGGTAACAGTGGTCTTGCGGACAATATAAACGGCGAAAGGGATCATTGGCACGTCGAGAATCCGAGTTTAATGGATATTTCTCAGGCTGTGAGTGACTCATTTCTCGTTGTTGGCACAATCTGACATGCAGTGCCGTCATCAAAGGAGAGTGATGTTAAAGATGACTCTAAACAGTCTGCGACAGGACACAGTACAGGACCTGCTGTTGAAGCACATGCAATTGAGAGTCGCAATGCAAAGTTCACTGGTACTAGTCGTGGCATTTCTCGTGAATCGTTCAAACTACCGTCGCGGTCGAGGCCCGACACCACTCCAATCCCTAGTCAAAGCGATCGGGACAGGACTACAAATCAGATCACTCATAGACCCTCCGAAACCTCTTATATTTTTTCCACAACTGAACAGAAACTTCGCGGCCTGGTCCTACCACTCACACAAAAAATTGCACTGTGCCGAGCGAAGGAGTCTACCTCTACAATCCCCATTCATGTGAATTCGAGTGCAATCACGCACCAAGCTCTTGTGGAGTTCACTAAGCAGTTGGTTAAGTTGCGCAAGGACCTACAAGACCATGGTGCTGTGCCAATTATAAATGGAAACCGTTCTGAACATATCTCTGCCAATGGAACTGGCGCTGCAATGCCCGTATATCCGTCTCACGATCCGCGTCAGTTCAAACCAGCTGTCAGTTGGAATGAGCAGTCGGAATTGCAAGCGAGAGAACCAAAAAGAATTTCGCATCTTGACTCGCGCATGCCAAGTCCAAAAGTTTACGATAAAAAATATACATGGCGTTCACCTGACTCTTCGAGTTCTTCGTTGAGGAAGACTTCAGGAAGGTATTTGTATTTCGAACCTCGTTATTCCAGCCGACGAACCCCCTCTCCAATGCATCGACGTAGAAGCGGAGATGTTGAACATGAGCGCAACTGTCACAGAGGTAAAGACTTAGATTTTGGTGAACACCGACATTCAAGCAAGGGCAATGAAGCCTTACGCCGATCAGCATCTCCACGTCAACATGGGTCACATCATAAACGTTCAGAGGGATTCAGGCGACGTTCTCAATCCCCTGTATTCCACAGGAGGAGTTCACTGACAACTCACCGACGTTCGCGATCTCCTGTATCATCACAGAATCATACGAAAAGGCGCGATAGGTCTCGTTCGTACTCACCGCGCCGTTCAGAAAGAGGAAGACAGCCTCGACTAATCAAACAACCACACCGCGACTATGATTTCCGGCGTCGCCATGTCGACTCTGTGATACATATACCCCAGAAGCTTACTATGCAAACGCCTGACGTGCCACTTTCATCCAAGGACATGTCTGAGCATGAGAATCAGGGCACAAGTGCCGTTGCTCTGCCTGTGCCGAAAAGCGAATTGAAATTGCCTTGTCGTGGTGTCCCTGGACTTTGGTTTGCTTTGCAAGGTCTACATGAACTTGGAACATCTACAATTGAGTTTGACGTTGATGAAGAGACGGCAACAAAATGGAAGATATCTACGGATAAGTGGGTGAATACTTCTGTTTTTTTCTTACTTTTTTTGATGTTATTTTGTTAGACAAAAACTTGATTCAGGATTGTTTAGTGAGACCAAGTCCTTGGACAGTGTTTCCGGCCAGATGCGGCTTTCTCTGGAACTGTGTTGCTTTGCTGTCAGTGATGTACAAACAACCTTGCAGAATTTGGGCAAGGAAGTTACCTCATATGATGTGGTACAAGGTCTTTCTAAGCTTAAGAAAGCTTGGCCACCAAAAGGTCATCTTATTATTTCTGTAAATGCAGAAAATGAAGGTGGGGGATTCTTTCTTTCTGATTTCATTGCAAGTTGAATTCCTTGAATCCAGAGCTGGTTGCTAAAACTTCCATTCAGGCTCAACCAGATTCTTCTCTTCAAATTGAACAATATATCAGAAGAGGGAAAAATACTGTGGAGTTTATTCAACTCTCTGATCTATCTGAAAAAATGTTTGTTCTCCTTGCAACAGGGTCTACCACAGAATCAGCAAGAACAGAGAGTAATCTCTCAAAATCCAACTTTCTTTCTCCTCAGGAGAATACTGAAATCCAACTCTGTGATGCTGTTTTAACCATATCAAAGGCATAATGACAAAGAAATTGTATTGATGTCATTGAATTGTAGAATAATCATCTATGCATGCATTTAGCTCTACTTTGTGAAGGTACAATAGCCAGATTCGAAATATGTTGTTATGAAGATGGTTCTGGAATCAAAAAGCCAACAAGACAGGTATCCAACATAAATTCCACATTGACCCAGGCATGTGTTAGCGCTTTGCGAGTTTAAGCAACAGATCCCGAAGGTGACGGAATGTCCACATACCAAAAAGCTTGGTGCCATCACGGCCTGCAACACGCATCAGCTCCCTTTCGCCTCCTGGGTGATAATTAAGGTACCGGGTAATATTGTACACCTTTCCGTTAAAAACGGACCACGCATCATCAGGTTTATTGTGTTGCTTGAGCACAGAAGGTGGTATACGCATCAAGGTGTCAACGCCCTGAAATTTGCTGTGAATGACGGTCGAGAGGATAGAACACACTTACTCGTAAATCGCTCCCAGAAGACTTCAATGCTGCCCAGTCTAGTGGACCATATCCAGGAGCAAGTGCAACCTTTCCCCGTTTCTTTGAAGGTTTAGGAGGCCGTTTCTCCGTCCTCGGTGGAACGACGAGCATATTGCCTTTAGACGATGATACGCCAGGCTGCCTCCGGGCTAGCAATGGCAAAGGAGGGGGAGGCATGAGTTCAGAATCCGACAGGATAGTAGGCAAGTTATTAGATGGTGCTCGCTGAGCGCTATTTAATGCAGGAAAAGCAGGAGGCCTATCGTCGTGGTGTTCCGTCTCTGTCTCTGTTTCATCGCCATCGCCATCCTCATCGTCTGGAGGAGGCGAAACTCTTTCGATGGCAGGAACTGAAGGTATAGATTCTTTACTTTGAACCTTTGATGTCCCGCTATAGAGCCAGCTACGCAGATACGATGTCATAGTGCAGTACAGGGAAGTGCAAGTTCAGCATTTCTGAATTAGGCGACCGCACAGCCACCACTTGAGAGAATAAAATTGGCAATTTGTCAGTGGCGAGTTTTATGCGGTGCTCTGCTCACGGTGTCAACTCTACTCTTTTCAGATCGTTTATGGAAGCGAATTCTACTTGTACAAGCGAGGATATAAAAAACAAATCACAATATTCCTGTTCTACCTTCCGTCTTCTGCGATGTTCCTCTAACGTTTGGGTGGTTGTGATTCGAGATCACTTGGTTGAAATTCGTCACGGTTTCGGTGACGCCGACGCTTACTGCGTGAGCGGGACAATTCCTCTGGTAGTTTCGTCAGGAAATATGGGCTAATAGCAACCAGAAGCAGTAGGAAAGTAGCCACTAAAGACATCACGGGCTTATAAACGTAATTCCAGATAAATCTCCTTGTTGGTATCATTTTGTGAAGGATATTACGCACCATATTACCGATGCTCGTGGTGAATCCGTTCTTCTCAAATCGATACTTTGCAACACTGTATATCCCGATCAAAAACATGAAGGCAAGAGCGGACGAAGCCACGGAGCTCCATGCGAGGAGAGAAGAAATCTTGTTGTTAGATGTATTTCGTTTGCATAATTCTGGTGACATGAATAACATCGTGAAAAACACCAGTATGACAGCTGCAAACAAGTCAATATTCGCTCTGAATGCATTTACATTCATAGGAGTGACGACGAACAGATAGGATAGAAAACGAGAGCCCCTGTGACAGGGGTGTTTATTTCTGGTTCCCATGTATATCCCAACCTAAGTTGAATACGAGTCACCAGAAGAGCACAATTAGAACAGCCAAAATACGCACTGTAGCGGATGAGAGCATGTACCATCGCTATCCAGGCACCAGCCCCATAGCCCGAATCGAACTCCATTTGCCTGTGAGGAGTAAATGAAGTAGAAAGATGAAACGAGGGGCACAGAGACCGTCGTTAGCAAACTGGGTAAAAAGATGAAATTAAGTTCTGTAATTCAAGATAAGCAATAAACCATGTAGCACTCACAGAAGAATGAAGGCTGTAAATGCAGCCAAGAACACGTAAAACATCGGGTTCAGATATATGATCATCCCGTAATCAACAGCGCTTCTCTCGTCACTGCTCTCGAAAACCAAACAAACTTTAAGAATCCAGGAATGGTTGTCAATAGAGCTGCATCAACATGGCAGAACGAAAGGGCGAGAATTGGGGGTGTCCGGGTTTCAAGCGAATTCGCACCAGTAATAAAGCATCTTCACATGTGGTCCAACCTTAAGGAGGTAGTTCACCGCGCGCTTCCGAACGCAGATGCAGAAAGGATGTTGAGCGGCGGCTCGGTCCAGGTGCCAATGTGGAATTGTCAGATACAGAAGTAATACACTGAGTCCTTCCACCACTTCCATGAAGCACTCAACAGACAGAAAGGCACAACGGAGGTAACATAAAGTAAGTAGTCAAATAGACGATAAGATACTATACAAGACACCGGAGTTTTTTTAAAAAAGAACAGAAAAAACAATCAGGAAGTATAAAAAGATAACAGCGAAGTAGAATTAGACGCGTACAGGTGTACACTAGAGCACGACAACCAGAAGATTACCCCAACAAATGGAGTGTTAAATAGAAAATAGGGAATGAAGGGTGATTCGTCAAGGGAAAGATTAAAAGAAGGGCACGAAGAAACAAAGTAACCTTACATAAGAGAGATAAAAGCCAGCCAAAAGGGTGAATTTCAGGAAGATTTGACGTTAACTGGAACATACAACCATCGCTGGATCGTACACAAGTCGCGTGGAATATACCAAAAGAAGACAAGGACATTGGGTGAAATAAATAATGGAGGGGCGTTGTCGTGTATATTCGTATCATCGTTTGGAAGAGGAGTGTGAAGACGTTGAGTCATTAAATGGGTGTTAGTACAGTGTGTGCCTTGCTTTGGTGCCGAGCCCTTACATCAGTACAACAAATTCAGAAATGAGAGAAATGGAAAGAATGCTTGAGGCAGAAAATGGAGAACTGAGAAAAAAAGGAACAAAGTCTATGTTGTGGAAGGCGAGGGGAAACATGCAGAAAAGGATTGTTGTTACCAGCAGATATTTCTGAAAGATTTGTCATGTATGCACCAAATCAATACTAGCCCCAAGCGTCCGTTCTTGTTGTCGTGGTACAACCGCTTGCATTGCTTGACGCATCTGCTCCTCTTCGAACAACTTCCTTCCCACATCCGCCCTCAGCCCAAGATTAGGCCGGTATGCCGACGCGTCACTGGCATTAGCAGCGTGTCCACTACTCACACCCCGTGACGGCGAAGGCGAGGCATTGATGAAGTCGTGAAAATTAAATTCTAGAGCAGAACTTCCATTCCCATCGCTACCTGGAACCTTGGTGATGCTGAGATGGGGACTTGGTTTCCGGCGGGCCGGACTGCTAGGAGTCGAAAGAGTCAAAGGGACTGGAGGGAGAAGCTGGGGCAGATGAGTCGGAGCAGCCGTCGATGAAGTGTCTTCTGAACCATGTACGTCTGATCTTGACCCTCCCAAATCGGTGCCAATACTCGATATACTGGACAAGAAGCTATTTTCGCTTCCTCTCGTCAGAGTAGATGGCTCCCTGTAGGGTAAATTCACTTCAGCAGGATCCTGATCGGTGGTGGAATTAGATGGGAAGAGAATTCTGCCTTTTTCACCAGTAAGGGTTCTGTATGCCGCCGTGTCCTTGTTCTTGGGTCGAACGGGAGATGGAGATGTCGCGAGGTATAACATTAAATCCGCAGCTTCACTGTCTGTAGGTGCGGCACGAGGTGTGGTATGCTGTTGCTGTGACCTCGAGGGTGGGGGTGTTTGACTTCGGAAGCTAGGTTCGGCTAGAATGCCAAGGGTTGAAGACGATGGGGCGGCAGCAGCATTCTGTGAGGATGTGCGGGCTGAAGATTGGCTAAAATGCGAATAAGAATGCACTGAACCGATTTCCGAGCCATCGATACTCGAACGCGGCGAGGACGCGCTACCCCCGACAGACGGTCTGTGGTGCAAAAATAGAGAAGTCAAGGTGGCGGCAGCTTTCATGTCCATCTCGCCGTCAACATCCATGTTGTCAGAACGTTGTTTTGCCTTGCCCTTGTCAACTGACGATGTCTTCTTCCTTCTCCTATTTGGGGAGGTGGTCACTTTCTTAGGCTTACTCGATCGCTTAGCTTTTGATTGTGAACGAGCTGGATCATTTCGATGAGATATCTTGGAGACATGAGGTGACTGAGTGGGTCGTTCTGGAGCTGGTATGGGCGGATCATTCGGATTGTGTATCGTCCGTGCTTGTTTTGTTGAAGGCAGTGCCAGTATAGATGCGAACAGATTCGGAGCTTGACCCGTGCTCCGTTGATTCGACGCAGCGTCGTTCAAGTTGGATTGACCAAGAGTGGTTGCTGAGAAGTGTGGCCGAGAAGTAGATGCTGGGGGAGCCATTGATGTTGATCCGCCGCGTCGTTGGCTTCCAGCGCCTGTACTGGCTCCACTATTGTAATAGTTAGCAGCCCTTCGTTTAGCGGCGACAGTGCGGTTACTGGGGGCTGACTGGATTTGACTTTGCGCTTCCAAATCGCGAATAGTAGCATGGGAAATGTTATGAGTTGCCTTGTAAGATGCATACGCTAGGTGAGCTCTTAGGCGTCGAGTTACCTACGAAAATAATGATTAAGATGGGCCAATAAACTCATTTTGAGGCGAAGAGAAGAATCTTAAATATCGGCTTCAGATGAAGCGATCTAGCAGACAGACGACATGAAGCCAAAAGGCACTCCGCAGTACCATGGGTGCTGGACGCGTCAAAGTCGGAGGGAGACTCACCATCGCAATCTCAGCTCTGGCCAGAAATTTATCGACTGCCGGCTTTCTCTGATCTAGCTCGAGGGTATTCGAGACGCCGGATTGAAGGGACTGCTGAAGACCTGGCACATGGTGGAGATAAGCCATGGGTGGAGACGGGGACGTAGCTGATGAAGCTGGAGTCGCCATTGACACGCGTGAGATAGGCGGGGCTCTCGTCGTTGCTACCGACGGCGAAGACGGGAAGGAGAAATGTGGCGCGCGCGTTGATGTGGTTGGGAGAGACTCTTAGGGTCAGCCAGGGTGCCCACGAGTAACGCGACGACGCGTATCGGCATCTCCCGGGTTCGGCTTTATAATCTCACCCCGATCGGCTTCACATTTGGCATTTCCAACGACATACATTCCGTTCTGTAAATTGGTAGTATAAAGTTACTGTACAAGAGCCTCATACAGTCGCTTTTTACGGGATCCCGAATCATAGACCAACTGAAGTGTCTACCAACCTATCAGATGACCCGGCTTAGCTGACACTATTGAAGTTCGGATTTCTGATGATGCAAGTCCTTGGAGATCGCGCAGACCATATTGAGTGTAAATCCAGAGACAGATTAGTCCATCTGTCTTCTGCTGCCCCTGTGACCTGCCATATGCATCCACCTAAGTCCATGTTGAATCATACCCGCCATCCACTTCTTGACGTTGCGTCAGCTGTTGCCTTCCTTTCTATTGATTGGCTTTCCCTCTGGGTTTCATCCCAATACCAACGAGGGAGGAATCCAACGCGATCTTCGCCATTCACTACGCCTTCCACCTCCGCGGTGTCTAATTCACCTGCACTGAGCCCAGACCCAGGAACGAACTTAACGCGCCACACAGAGACTGGTTGCCTATTTTCAGTACGGCTCTTCCTATGCATGATGTCATTTAGAAATGACACGACTCTCTGTCCGAATTCAAGGCAGACAAGGGGATCCCATCCGCCATGTTTGCCGCGAACCATGCGGGGTATTTGAACAGTCTTGAACGATTGTACAGTTGTCAATACTCCGCTGGGTGTCCGAAATCCGACAACAATTTCCTGTCAAATACAACTGGAAATTAAACCTCTGAAATGCTCTCGGCACGACAAAATGAATCCATACCGGTACTCCGAGTAAAAACGATTGAAAATAGAACTTCAGCAATTTCCTTTAACAATAAAATGTCATCCAACACGACTTCCTAAAGAAACTCAAGAATTTACTTTTCGAACCTTACTTCGTCCTGCCTTCCTCTTATCGTAAGCGACGTCTTCAGCTCAACAAAGGATTCTGTTTGCCCCATATATTTTCCTGAGTATCAATGTGATTGTTAGCGTGGTTGACGCTGAAGATTAGTAACACTGACCTCTAACGCAATCTACTTCTCCACCGATGATTATTCGCGTGTCACCAAGTTTCGTCCGGACGACACTGCACCACTGAACGTTAGTATTCACATCCCCTCCCCACCCAACTGGAGTATTTGAAGGTTCCGCGATAGCTTTTGGTTGCGATCCCGGCGGGGCTTCAGAGGTGCAATACGACTCAAAAGCATACCCGTAGTATGTTTGAGATCTTTGTCTTGGTTCCATATTATTTCTGTATAAAAAGAAGAAATGAGTTTAGTCAAATTTGCGCGTGGAAGGCTCGCCTGACGCATACAGACAACACTGCTCACTTTGCTTTCAAGCATTCGTCCGTGAGATGTTCCTCAAAATATAGTGTCCCATTAACGGACATAACATTCAGTTCCCATCCATCACGATCCTCATATGGCGCGATTAAAATCCTATTTAATTGATACGAAGAGAAGTAAAAATTATGGTCAACCCAATCCTAGCACGGAGCACATACTTCGTCATGACGCCCCTCCAAGAGATAACCCCAATTTCCGGAAATTTGGCCCCGTTCCCTTCAGCATCCCTTTTCACTTTCAAAATCGCCTTCAACAGTGCATCAACCCTCCCTCTCTCGTCTGGCCGCTTGATCCATCGCTCATACCCATATGAAAGGTGCACCCAACGGTGGATCGACAAAATATCTCAATGCGGAGTTAGCAAACTCTTGTACATGTGCAGGTGTATATGAAAAGGAAATGAGTTGGCTGGGCTGTTGAAATGATGTGGATATCGGCTTGGGATTAGACAGATCCGGATACGCGAGGAAGGTAGACTCTCTAGCTTTGTCTTCGACACGCTCTGCCAACTTCCTTGTCCCTGACACTGTCCTATTCAATGACTTTTCATCTTCGCTAGCGCCAAGAACTCGTGTACGCGATTCCAAATGTGAGTGTACGTCCTTTTCCAATCTTTGACGTGCTTTTGGGGGTCCAAGCTCAAGACCTTGCCTCTCATCATTTTCCGACCCTGCCTCCTGGTCCAGAAGTTCGGAAATATTCCGTTTACGCGCTCCAGAGCTAGTATCCATACCGAGGGGCAAGAAGCGGTTTACATATGAAGTCAAATTGAGATTGTCATCATTAAAGCAGTTTCTGAAACGTTAAGTCACACCAATAAATGTGTCACACGTCACTCTTTTATTGGTGTGGTAATGTAGATCGGTACAGCAATACAGTAACTAAACCTTATTGTAAATTATTTGTTTCCCGTAGACTATTTCAAACCCTTTTGATTGAGGAACCTCCAAAGGGCCTCTTAAAAATGCATACTCTAAGTTGACTCTAAGCTGAACCCTTGAATTTCAACACCTGTTTGATTGTGTCCCATGAGGACGTTGAAGGCGATGAAGACGATATGACCCATCTGAATTAAAATAAGCTTTGGTAAATTAATGCGATACGTATCAACGTACCGAATGACGACCCTTCCTCGACCGAGACCATTGGACGACGGCATCCCAGCTCCTGGGATAACAGCCGTTCCGGACAGCAACTGGTGCTTGTGATAATCCACAGTAAACAGATACTCCTTCGCGTCGACGCTGTGAAAGTAGACCATGCCTGGCTCCTCGTTGAGCTTTTCAACCCAAGGCAATCGCACTTCCATGAGCAAGTCGTCACTGACCCGCCTGAAACGGTGCTTGATTTCCTTCACCAAAAATACAATCGCCTGAAGTGTACCATCCCTACGCTCATTTCCAGCACTCTCAACAACAATCTCCGTGCCAGCAGGAGTCCCAGGTGAAATAAAAAGCTCCAAAGGAACGATGCTCTTTCTGCCTGACCTCCTATAGCGGACAACACGGAAATAGAATTTCTTGCCGTTATACAGATCTTCCAGGGTCATGTTCAAAACATGTACCCATTGTTTCGGTACATCGGCACCGGCACCCCGTAAAATTGAACGGACAGGACGAAGGGTCTCCTCGATGCGTTCAGGGCCAAAGTTGACGGCCGGATTTTTATGGCGGTGCAGGGTTTTTGGGGTGTAGTCACCAGTAATTGGATCAGGCCTGCAGCTAGTAGACCTTGATTGTTTTCGTAATCTTGAGCGATTAGGTTTTGGGGTGGTCGTAGACGTGGTAGATGTGTCAGGCAGTCGATCTCCTGTAGCACTAGACCCTGGAAGCGAAGAATTGGGCGAGCACGATCTTCCGCGAGGCTTATCTCGAGAGGAGGCAAAAGAAGGCGAATAGACTTTAGCAGAGTGGGAGCTACAACAATCTGAAGCTTTAGAGGACTCTGGACTTTGTTGGCTTGAGCAAGAACTAGGCGCAGTAGACCCGGTGTAGGAATCGGGCAAAGATGTAGAAGTGGATTCAGGGGAAGAAGGCGAAGAGCCAGACGCGTTACTGTTAGCACTTGAATCTGCTGACCGAAGCGCCCGACGAAGATTGCGAAGCATAGTTCTGTTGGCTCTGTTGATCTGAAAGGTGCAGCTTAATCTCTTGTAAGAAATGTCCACGAAGAACGAATACCCACTTCAACAAATTTCGCTGCAGCTTCATCACGATGGCTTGCTGAATGACGGTCAGGATGCCACTTTAAGGCCTGATGTTGTGAACGAAGTCAATCATTGAGGAAGCAAAAAAATAATAGAACCATTCTGACCAGAGCCTTGTACGCCGCTCGAACGCGTTCCTCAGAAGCATCTGGAGGTATACCGAGAATGTCATGAGCTTCCATAGCTTTTTCAACGGAGGGTGATGTAGAGTGTTTCATGTTGAGAGAAATTCTGTGGTTCGAGAGACGATGGAGGGAATATAAGTAGTTTGAATCCCGTTATTTATAATACCTGACATCGCCGTAAATGAGGCATAGGGCGCGTAATAAACCCTAGCGCAGTAGACTAGTCAGGTAAAAGTCGGCATCATGGAAGTTGTTTTACATACATGTGTCCAATGAGTTTTTTTCAGTGCCTTCCGCCTCGTGTACAACACGTTTCTAAATACATCGTAAGATATGACCTCAGGATTAGAATGTCAAGTTGTGTATTCCTCTGACGTTCTGACTGAACTATGAGCCCTCAAATGGGCAAAGGATAGATGACGGTGCAACCCGAGGGCAACTTGATGAAATCAGTGTCACTTGGATGTTTCCTTTTTCGGAGATATTTTCGTGCGGTGGACCGGTGGTCCGAGATGCCGTAGTCAAGAGAATGTGAGATGGCTCCAAGTCGTGAACTGTCGTGAATAGAGCAAAATAAGCGCTGGTATAGCTTTTTGATCGTCAAAATTGATGGTTTAGCCAAATTTGAGGGACGATAAATACCATTTATGGTAACCGTCCCATTTGGGTACTGTGTACGGGCAAAGTGCTTCCACAGCACGAGGCAACGAGGCATAGCGCCTTGCCAATAGCCACGCGAAATGATTGTGGGCATCGTGTTTCCGCGTGCGGTGGAGAACAGCGCTGCTTCTCATGAGACATTCGGCAGCTAGTAGATAATCATGCCCTTGGTCCAATCTGACGATATACAGAGGAATCTTCATAAAGCGAAGCAACCACCTCATCACAGGGACACATGGACAACATAGAACTTAACTGCTGCATAAGCTGCGTTGCCAGCGACGATAGCTATACCTGATAGAACACTGACAAAAAGTTAACGCGCGGTGCACTCAAGTTCACTTATGATGCTCATCTAGTATGGTGATTTCAATCAGAGAAACGTGTTTCAATGCCTCCAGCAAGGTACAGTACAAGTCTCAAGGGGTTCGCACCGCAATGGCGTGACTTACTTCATGTGTAGACTCAAACAATGGAGTTCAATCTGCGTTATTGAATGGATGTTCTGGATTAGTAGACTTAAAATCGGCCTTGGAACTAGGCCATGACACCACCCTCAAAATCAGATTCAACGTGTAATATTCCTCTACTTCGGGATGTTCGTCTCGTACCCAAACGTTCTATATCAAGCACACACGTGTTGACCAAGCCTCGAGGCAAACGGAATGGAATTGGAACCGCGTGTATCGATGGGAATTGGCGCCGCAGAAGAGTATAATATGATCAATTCCACCTAAGCAGTACTCTTTCTTTCACAACTACAACCTTCCATGAGCTACAGACAGAAAACCTCAAAAACACGGCAAAGCCCTAAGATGGTTTCTTTACATCAGCTACCAGTGGGACAGGAAATAGAGACTTCGTAGGTCTCGTAAGTTGAAGACGTGATTGATGACTTACATTGAATGCCAGGTCATGGACAGCGTCTTCGACTACAAATTCTAGGGTAAGTGTGTCGATTATGGCAGTGCAGATGTACCTGGATGGTTGTAGTCCCATATTCAGAGCAATGTAGTCGATGATTCCGAGGTCGCCATCGCGTATGTCATTTCGCTTTGCCTTTTCTCAATCGATATTGATGACTCTTCCTTTGAATATTCAGAGTTATGGGTGCCACTGGAAGTGGAAAGACAACAGTAGGTCGCCTAGCTACACACATAGACCTTATCTGTATTTGACGGGCTTAGTTTATCAACCTTGCAAGCGGATCGAACCTTCGTATCGGAAGAGGTCTTCAATCGTGCACCAACATAGTCCAGGTGGCACAATCGTTCAAGTTGGATGGTCGATCCGTGACACTGATCGACACACCCGGATTTGACGACACCACAAAGAGCGATACGGACATACTTCGTATGATTGCAGCTTTCCTTGCCACTACGTGAGTTCAATGCAGGACATTTGGGAACGTGCTTACATAGATGGCTAAGGTATGAAAATGGAAAGAAACTCGCGGGCGTCATTTACATGCACCGCATTTCCGATTTTCGTATGGGTGGCATATCCACACGAAATTTCAAGATGTTTCGCCAGCTCTGTGGCGACAGTACCCTGAAGAACGTGGTCATTGTCACAAACATGTGGAGTGAAGTTAGCAAGGAGGTAGGAGAGGCCCGTGAAACCGAATTAGCCTCGCAAGATCTGTTCTTCAAACCCGTCCTCTCGAAAGGCGCATTAATGTTGCGAAATGAGAACAATAAAGAATCGGCGCAAAACATCCTCCGACACATTGTAGAGAACCACCCATTGTCACTTCAAATTCAACGAGAGCTGGTAGATCAGAAGAAAGATATCTCCCAAACCGCCGCAGGAGAGGAACTCAATCGTGAACTTATGCAGCAGATAAAGAGACACAGAGAGGAGATGAGAAAGATTCAGGAAGAGATGCGAGGTATTTCTTCATTTCAGAAAGCATTGACTCTATCTGACACCGCACACGACCTGCAGAGGCTATAAGGATGAAAGACGAAGAGACCAAGCGAGAGCTAGAAATCGAGACAAGAAAGCTCCAAAACGAGGTGTCTCGAGTCCAAACAGACGCACAAAAGCTTGTGTCTGAGTATTCTGAAGAAAAAATAAGGCTGGAAAAACGGATGCAAGAACTCGCTGAATCATCGCGTCAAGAAGCGGAAAGGGCCAGAGAAGACTATAACCGTCAAATGTCGGCTTTGAAGAACAGATTGGATGAAACGTCTGCATCTTCTTCAGCTGAGAGAAGCAACTTGTTGCGCCAGATGGAGGAGTTAAGGGGTTTTAACAATCCCCGTTCAGGTGGTGGCGGGGGTTTCTTCGGAATGATTGGAAGGGCTTTGGATGGAGTCTTTGGCTTCTGAGTTCACTAGCTTTGGGTAGACAATGTTCTGTAGATGTCCCTTGTCTAGGAATGTCATTAGTAGCTGGAGCCTGGAGCTTGCAGAGGTGAAAACGATTAATGCATGATGCATGTCCCGTGTCAAACCGCCTGCAGTATGTCTAAATGGAGCCCCACATTCTCAGGTCAATTCGGTGGCAAATGTTCCACTGGTTAAGTACCTTTATCAATATCAACAACCAGTCAATCCTTTACAGAACGAAAGGAATATCGGGTTCAACAACAAAGATTTATTTCCTTTGTGGGTATGGAACGGGGCCCAGTTGTCGCTGTTATTGGGGCAGGGTACGTTGGGAATATTCTTCAAACGATTCTGCTCTTTTTACTTTCGTTTCGGATAGATTTGGAGGTATCCTGACTGCCATTCATCTAAAAGAAAAGTTGAAGTTTAATAATTTCCTTGTAAGATTGCTTGCTCAAATGGCAAGAATCTCACCTAATTCCTGTCGCAGATCTTTGAGAAGGACTCTGATGTGGGAGGGACGTGGAGAGTGAGTATCTTGTCCTCTATGGTAAAATATCTCATTTCGTCTTCAAGGACAACATATACCCAGTCAGTTTTCAATGATTGACCACTTATGTACAACCTAAAACATTTTCAACAGGGATGCAGATGCGACAACATCGGCCATTTCTACACCCTTTCCACGGACCTCAAATCCGACTGGACTGAGACGTGCCCAACCCAGCCAGACATCCTCTCTTACATAAAAGACGTCATCCACAAGCACCGTCTGGAGCCTTACATTATCCTCAACACCAAGGTTGTCTTAGCCGAATGGCTATCTGAGGCCCAAGCATATAAAGTTACAACTGAGGACACCAAAGGTAACCGCTCTACACTCACGGCGAATGTAATTGTCTCTGCAACAGGTTTGCTTCATGTGCCTCGGATGCCAACCATTCCTGGCATTGAGAGCTTTCGGGGCAAATTGTTTCATTCTGCGAAGTGGGACACCTCAGTTGATCTGACAGAGAAAAATATACATTTTTTAACATATCTGTTATTGGGAATGGAAGCACCGGGTTGGTACCGCACAATCTTTATCACTTGGTCACATGACACTCGTCCTAATTTAGAACCCAAATCATGGCCGAGATATCTAAGATAGACGGCATTCAAGTGACGCAGTTCTACAAGTCTCGTAACTGGATATTGCCCGGTGTGAGTTGAGGTTTCTGGTACGAATGATGGCCTGAGACTTAATCTCAATATACAAAAGCTTGCAGGACCGATACCCCGTGCTGTTCAATGGGTCCTTCACTATGTTCCCCTTGCCACATTACTCTTCCGATGGCTCATATTCTGGTTGGTAAGTAACAACCCTCTTCACCGTACTTCGCAGCGTTTTTGATGCCAGTAATTGAAGGTCCACGAATTTAGTTATTTTATGATTTTCAGGTTCAGGTCAATGAGAAACCCCATGAAGAAGGTCAGTTTCTGCTTCTAATAACATATTGAAGGCGTTTAAGCCATTTCTTCCCCTTAAGTTTGCAGCAGGTTACATGAAAGCAGAAGCCCCTGAAAAATATCACGGCATTCTCGTTCCTGATTTCCGTATGTATTCCTCCTGCAACACACGTTAACTAATTTAAAATCTTATCTCCCCATTAGCCGTTGGTTGTAGAAGAATCGTGTTTGACCCTGGCTATCTTCAGGTTCTCCACCGTCCCAATGTGGATGTGCGTTGCAACCATATCGCCCAAATTTGCCCTGAAGGAATTATAACAACAAATGGTTTGAAAAGTCGTTAATTCTCATGAAGTTATGAAAACACGTCATTTTCAGGTGAAAAGTTGCCGTTCGATGTCATTGTTTGTGCAACAGGCTTTGTCGTCGTACGTTATTTTTTATGATCAGAATTTTTCAGTATTTCTTACGTCCCTAATCTAGGGCAAATACCCAATTCCCATTTATGGCCGAAATAACGAAACTATCCAAGAGTACTATGACAAAACAGAGGGTCCTAATGCGTATTTGGGTATAAGCGTACCTACTTTTCCCAACTTTTACATGCTATCCGGTGCGCCACTCAGAATTCTTCTTGTTGCTATCTAAACAAATTAACTATTCAGGGCCTAATACCACGAGTGGCTATACTTCCTTCTTGTTCTTCGAAGAATCTCAAGTATTTCCTACTGGTCCTACCTTCAAGTCCGAGCTAACGTTCTCGACACAAACAGATGCAATATATAAGCAAACTCATTGGACCCGTACCGTATCTTCCTTCGAGGTCACCAAAGAGGCAAATGAAGCGTACAACAAAGTCATCCAGGAAAAGATCGCCGACGGTGTCTTTGCTTTCCATAAATCTTGGTATCACGTAAATCTTTCTGGACGTAATTGCGCCACTTATCCTTGTATGCTTCACTGTACTCAGTTCTGCTTTAGACGGTGGTGCTAATCATTGTAACTTGCAGTGTCTTGTATCACATACTGGTGGACGTGCCAGAGTGTCAACTGGAATAATTATAAAATTTCTGGACTAAAAGGAGACATTGGCGAGCTGAATAGACGGAGCATTGTCGGTAATTGTGCGATTGCTGTTGGTCTTGGCGTTGTTGGTTGGCTGGCTGCTATAGCATTTTCTGGTTGAACGCTTTAATAGAGATGGTCAGTCTTTACAGGTTTCTACTATATGTATCTGCTTTACTTTGTCAGATTCTCTGGTAACCTGTTGCCTTTCTCAGATGCTTACGAATGACGTCTTTGCTTCACGGAATTGAGTTTGAACACCGAATGATGTGGTTCACCCTAGTTCACCGTCCCTTTGATTGAAAACTTCTGATGTTCGGACTGTTCCATGCAATTCAGTGTTTACAAGCCTCCTTTGTGAACCGAGCTTCTAACCTCTGCCACCTTCAATCCGCGCTTTCGATTCACGAGCTCTACTACCTATTGCAAGATCACAGATAACAAGTGGGACGTGTACAGCATATACATGACCAACGTTAACCCCTCTGATTCTCTCACATCAGCTCACCACTCCTATTTCTGTCCTCGTGGAGATAATTTGATGAACACCGTTACACATGGAAGGGTTGATGAGTTGAGTTTTGAAAACGGTTATTCCTCCTTGAGCTTTTGATTCCCCATGGTTTTTCGCCTTTGACATGATTTGGACAAGAGCTGGCACTGGCACAGATGACAACCAGCTCAGCTTTATTGTGGCCTTTGATGCGCTTTGTTTTCTGGCTGTGATAACGCTCTCTATCGTCTTCCTCACCGCTTGGTTTTCTACCCGAATACGACGTGTGTCAACTTGGTACCTGTATATATTCTCTTGGGATATCTTTAGCGCCGTGCGTTTGCTTATCGTTGGCCACCAAACGGGTTCAATGCCTGGTAGAGAAATTTGTTTGTTCCAGTCGGCGATGTTGCATGCAACAGCAGTCTTGTGCGTTTTAACTTTAAGCTTGCCAAAATATTGTCGGTTGAATCCACCCTATGGCTAGCACCGCTGTTGCCACCGTGATTTTTGTAGCACAAGTAAGACCCAGTTGGGACACTACGTCCGACTTCTAACGCTATCCTCCTGCAGATTTATCTTGATATTAGATATGTCCTTGGGCCTCAAATATCGCCACAAGCTCTCATTAACAAGGTGAGTGTACGCACCTACTCGTTTTACACTTTATACACCCTTTGCATTTTTTGTACACCAGCTGATGGCACTCCCTTGGATATTCTCTCTTGCCATTATCATTCAATTTTTGATTGTACGCCGATTCTTGCAAGGTACAATTCTTCAGAGGCTAATCCCAGCCGCGACTACTAACTAGGTAGGCCTCGTTAAACCTGATTCAGTAGAAAGGGAACCCACCGGCATATTTTGCCATCTCATTTCTGTAACCTGGTAAGTAATGTGAGAACTTCCAACGTTTTCCTGCTTAAACTGTTTACCTTGAACCAGCCGTCGCACCAGTGCCACTATTGTTGTTCTCTGCATCATCGTTACCGTGGTTTTGGGTGGTTCGTTATTTCGTGCTCTCACATGGCATTTCCTAACTGATTTTTCGATAGCGATGACCGCCACTGGCATCCATCGAAATCGTATCCATTGGGATGCCTTACTTGGAAGCAGAGAGCGACCCTCCTACGATCTTGCCTTCCGTCTTTCAGTTTTTATTTTAGCTCTTTTGATAGCAATTGGGTGGGTTGCACGCCTGTCTTTAATCAGGAAAAATGCTAACCGATAACAGACTAGCAGTGATTGAATTTCTTCCAGACAACTTTAACACCAGCAATTCGGTCAATGCAGGAGTCTCTCTTCTATATGGAATCAGTACGTTTGCTCATCATTGTCAGTCCTGGAATGTGCCTGTTGATCTGTGATCTAGTGCCAGCCACGACAGGATTAGTCTCTGCGTGCCAAAAGGTACATTGATTTCGTTGCAGTAATAGATTCTTTTTCCGATAAATTCTGTGCAATTCTTAGGACATTCGAGATATATGGATGTTCTGGCGAACACCCGGAAATGGCAGTGAGTTGGACGGCATTGTAGGAGAGCACGAAAGGGAACAGGAGGCATTTCCATTTGACGAGCGTAGAATAGTGAGAAGGATGTAATGGATTAGTAGTCAACGGCGTAAATCGTAATATTAAAATTTAAGCATAAGAGATTACGGGCGTCTATAAACGAAAGATTCCGTCAAACCAACCCACTTCCTGCCATCTTCACAGTATCTCCAACCGCACGAACCATGTTATTCCATAATTTCCGTAAAATCCCATTCTCATCGCCAGAGACATGTAACCTCCGCCTTACAAGTTCAGCATTGCTGACTGTGGCAGCAGAACCAGTGGCTCCGCCAATAGCCAAAGGTCCTAGCCCAGTTGTTAATGGCCCAAGGCCTACAAGGCGCCGCCGCCGCCTCAAACGTACAATGAAGGAGATTAGAGGTATGAAGATGAACAAAAAGAGGAACGTGATCAACCGTGAGTTAGTAAGGTAGGGCAGTAATGAAGCCTTGATCAGTGAGAGTGTGCTTTGGGACGAAGACAGTTGTGCAACGCGAGATCTGGTAGGGAAGTTGGAGTAACCTGAACTCGTGGAGGAGTGTGTTCGAGACTTAGAACGTGGCCTGGTGGGTTTTGAATGTACCGGGAGCTGACGATTCCGGTAAGGGAGATGATTTCCGTTGGGAAGAGAAGGAGAAGATGCCTGGGGAGTGGTCGTTTCGTTCGTTTCGTCTGAGGTAGGTGATTCAGCCCTGGAGGGAGGTGATAGTCGGAAAGACAAAGACGATAAGCCGGTAAGACTGCGTCCTCGAGGAGTGGCAGGGACTACGGTGTGTGTTGATGTTGTGGAAACCGATGACGAGGAAGACGCTGATGGTGCGGGAGAATGTGAACGAGATGGAGGTTGTGAGTCATATGAAGGTGGGATGGGGGACGATAGTGGCCTGAATGACCTGCGTGGAACCAATGTTTGGCTATAGAGGTTTTGTAAAGAGGTTTTTAGGTGCTTGACTTGAGATGAGCCATTTTTGAAACCATCTGTGGGTGAAAACAACGTACCTCTCGACGCTGTGCCGGTAGCTCACTTTCGTACTCCAAAAACTCCTTTGTATAATCCCACTGACCAAGCCTGGGTAGGACATGAAGGCAATACAACCCTAAAACCTTTTCGTATCCGTCTCCGTCCGTCGCCGCTGAGTCATTGGATGCCTCACATGATTCCCGACGAGCAAGCCAGTTCTCGATTAATATGCGCCCAACATCCGGTGCGCCCAACTTGAGACTAGCGCAAACCAAAGTGACCAGAACCTGTATTGGCAAAGATGCGGCATTAAAAGGAGTTTTCTGGGACGCGTTGGAAGGCGTAAATAAGGACAGCGAGCGATTGTACATTGAAGATATCAGTGCCTGTGGAGCCTCTGACAAAATATAGTGCAAGGACTCGGGCAATGAACTACTCGAGGAGGAGTAAGTCGTTGACTCGAAGGTGATGCGTAGTATATCCCATTTCCGGCGATCGTCTGACAAGACATCGAGCTCGTTTTTGGGGGGCTTCAAGATAGAAAATGCAGATTGGAGAAGACTCTGTGTTGTCTCTAGATCCCGAAGAACAAAAGCCCGTGCTGCGCGTGTGTACAATGAGCGCAAGGTGGCGCTTGTCGATGTCTGCGGTAGAGATGATGAATCAATTGCCGACAACGACGAAGACAATGCAGGTAACTTCAAGTCGGACTTCAGAGTAAGTTGAACCGTCTTGTTCTTTGTCGAGGTTTCCAGCTCTTGTTTTACGAGTGTGGTCGTCGCCGTTGGCATTGAAGATGTGATTTCCGAAACCGGCTGGTCAATATCACATGAAGATTGGTTACATAATGGCGACTTTTCGCGTTGCTCCCTAACCTCTCAAGAATTCAGTCTTTCATTTGGTCGGAACAGTACAGAAACCTTTGTTCATAATAAAAACTATATGAATCAATGGAAAACTCACCTGCGCACCCAAGGAAACCTCAACCTAATTTTAAATATTTTACGACTCGAAACACTTAAATAGGGACTAACAGGGTTCTGCGAACGTGAATTTCAACCTGTGCTCAAGCGCCATAACCAAAATGACATCAAATGAACACAAAACTGGTCCTACTGGGCAGGTCAGTATTCCTGGCTACAACCTCGAGGTTCCTGCCTCCCTGAGTCCTCCTAAACACCGCTACGCCTCCATCTAAATTCGCACCTGCAACCAAAAATTCGTCACTTCCATCTCCATCTACTGGTCCCAAAGCCATGCTACGAATCTGACGCAGACCCGTGAACACTTGGTTTTGGAGCTCAAGCGTGCCATTTATCCCGCTGATTGGATCGGCACCAGGGTCTACTTCTCGTAAAGAAAAGTCTCTTGCATGGAGACGACGTCGGATTAACGTAGAAGTGGGAATGTCGGTTGCATTCGGATCAGCGGGTTCTCCATCAGAACTCGGGGTGGTTGAGGAATTCGCTTGCTTGAATTCGAAAATGGCAATCGAGTCTCCTCTCGGATCGAAATCGGGTCCCAAATTCCTGTTACTCACATAAATAAGTGGATCAGGGAATTGTTCGGAAGGCTCTGAGATTAGAAGTTCCGCTGCTGCAAAGGTTGCATTGAAAGGCGCATTGACAGAAGGGGGTGGGGGAATGGTAGAAACATTTGCGATGAGCGGAAAGATAGTGCCATTCGGTCCTTGCGGAAGTCGTTGAATGGTCAATCTCGACGTTTTCTCGTGGACGGTAAAGAGGATGCCATCTAGAGCAAGAAGGCAAATAGTAATAAGGAGGCAGTCAGTTACGAATGACAAAGTTGTTACCTCGAATGGCAATGTGTCGTGGTCCATTGCCAGGAGGGAAATCAATTTGACCTTGTACTTTGAACTTGCCTGGACTGCCATCATTCACCAGACGCCAGATTTTGTCTGCACCCTAACATAAATAATGAGCAAGCTTTAATCAATTGTGTGAAGACAAAAAAAGGCTGTACCCACCAGATCGGGGACAAAAACTTCGCCATTGAACTCGAGCGACATATGTGGATGGGAAGAACCACCATTCACAGGGAATTCAACAACGGGCGAAGGAAGAAAACGAGTGGGATCATTTGGATCCGTAGCAATAAAAGAACAATTGGGAGAACCAAACTTGACACTTTATTTCAATAAATCAATTAAGAACACTGTTAAAAGTACTCACATTCATTGCGGTGACCTCTCCAGTCGACAATGGATTCGAAAACGTAGGTCCAATGCCACCAGTTGCGACCGTGTCGACCAAGGTCAAACCTCCGTCGGGTTGCACCAGAAAAGACTGGAGATTTCCAACAGGTTCGATCTCATTTACGGCGCTGGAATTACGATTGTGATCGTCAGGTGGTGATCGTCCAAAAGTAAGCATGGATACTCCACTATAAAATAGATTTGTTCTTTGGATGAGAAGCAATCCAAGAAGGGTTTGTGCCCGTTGTGGTGTTCTTAGTCAAGGTCAAAGTGGCTGCGTCAGAGTTGAAAATATAGGTCGCAATAAAGCTGGAGAAGCCTCCAGCAAGGATCGTGAGAGTGACCATGGCAGAGAAATGCTGCCAGCAGCAATTGAAATGGAAAGAGAAAAAAAGGTTGAAGGCACTTGGCCTGTAAAGAAAGGGAACGTTGAATGTACAAGAGAAATAACTGAAACGCTGAAGCTGCTTCCCGTCTATAAATAGTTGTCTTGTGCGTAACAACCGTTGTTCTCAAGTAGTGTTCACACTACAAACATGTTTCAAGAAATAGACAGATAAAATCGTATTCAATCAAGTCATGAAAAGACGATCTCCGGGAGTCTTCAAGAGTAGAAAACCAAAGTTGTCAACCACCCAATAATTCCCAAACCAACGGCAATCACATAAGTGGGCAGGATGCCACCTTAAGGCCTGATGTTGTGAACGAAGTCAATCATTGAGGAAGCAAAAAAATAATAGAACCATTCTGACCAGAGCCTTGTACGCCGCTCGAA
>QDKV01005080.1_pt1 | contig 25292 bp, 26 predicted proteins | sample 1861101 | NCBI WGS metagenome assembly QDKV01 (sample SAMN04275158, study PRJNA302643) | Fungus metagenome, whole genome shotgun sequencing project. | isolation source: fruitbody | host: Mallocybe terrigena | place: Sweden | collected 2013 | reverse complement strand
CTCTGAGGGTGGACAGGAGCCTCCATTCATTCAACGGAATCGTGATCGATGGTGGGACCAACAAATAAGCAATTCCTCTACATTCTATTTCTCTCCGCAAGAGGTATTCCCAACCTTCGTCTCCAGTGAGAGTCATACAATCGCTCATATATTCATATTCCTCCAAACCCGAACTCGCCTCCGACTGCGCTTGCTGCATTGTCGATTCAAACGAATATCTGTTTCTATTCAGGAGAAGGACAATGAGGTTTGCTTCATCTCCGCCAATGAAATTTCAGAACAACTTCGATTGCAGGACTTTGATTTGAATTGGTTTGAGCCAGGGAGGCATGAGCTGCAGTTGGTCGTTAGGGGATCTGAAGAGTGGGGTGCATATCAACTCCGGGACATTCTGGTCGAATTCTTCGATAATCTGTCCTCACATTCCGCAGAGGGTGATCTCGACTCGGAAGCAGCCCTTTCCAAGGTGAATGAATGGAGCTCACTTAGCCATGACATAAGTAACTCAGTTACCGACTCACCACAAATTCAATGATGTATTTAGTACTAGCGCTCAAGTCGCTTTCATCGATTTATTGATTGTGGATTAAAATATAACTTGAAACGGAGATAAAATCCTTCTCACCAAAGGCTCCCGATTTTCAAATGAAAATACCTCTCTCCAACTAAGTAGTACCATCTGAGTTCTGACAAATTACAGTAAACGAGTGATTGTCATTCATCAAAAAGGAGTGTCAAAAATTAGTCACTAGACGATCTTGTCATAAGCCACCACCCGCAATAATTCTCACTAGTGGTCTGGGTTACTCGGCTCCATACCCATAGGGCATTGAGAGAGGATCCAGCGGTGGGACGTCGAAGGGGGCAAAGTTCATATTATAGTTTGCAAAAATCGTAGTGGGCAGATAAATATAACTTTGCCCGGTGAGCATGGCATTATCTGGAGCCGCGAGCGTACATATTGGAAGGTGTAGGAGAAAACTCATGAGAGGAGACGGTAGTCGTGGAAGACGACGGTTCGCCGGCCATGTTAGCCTCGTCAGGCAATTGATCGTGTCGAGGCGCGAAAGGATTCTCGATACCAAGGTCTTGAAAGAATGGCATGGCACTATGTCCGCCATACATCGTCGCCCATGAGCACCTTCCCAAAACACCCATGGGCTGAGCGGATGACGGCCGTCGCTCCTGGTATTGCTGCTGCTGCAGAGCGGCAAAAGAAATACCGCTAATCGGAGATGGCGAAACAAGTCGAGAGGATCCGATGAAGGGAACTTGTGGTAAGGCCAGTGCTGCAGCAGTGGTGGAGTATTGGGCTGGCGCATACAACATATTACTATTAGAGCCGAACCCGCCGAGCCATGCATCACTAGGAAGAGGAACAGAGGAAGGACGACGGAGAAACAAACCGCTGGCATGATACCTACGGCAGCTTAATAAATGCTGGACACGGACCCGTGATTCGTCTCGATCGATCTGGGGACGTGCCTTTGCTTGACGAAATCCGTACGAAAGAGCATAAAAGCGTTGGCCGGCCGAGGAATATATCCCTGAGAAGGATGCTTGCCAGGTGGATGCCGCCTTCGAGTCGGCTGAGCTGGCTTTTCCGGGAAGGAAGACAACAGAGGACGCGGCAGGAATAAGAGACTCGGGATCAATAAAAGTCCCAGGAGTTACGTTGTGAGCAAATGCGATGCGGTGTTGCGGGCCATAGACACCTGGTTTAACCGTAGGCACCGCTGAGGAGAAAGTAGATTATGATAAGAAACTCGAGAAAGGCAGAAACATACGATAAAGGAGATGAGAGGACCGTCTCCTGCGAGGTTCTGAAACCGAGTTCGCAGATGATATCCTCGAGACGGGCATTTCAAAACTGTGTACGGAGAAACACTAGCAGGTGTCCGAATTATCACCCAGCCGAGTGAAATTCGCGGATTTTCACCTATCTAGCAGCGCTACGGGCCGCTCCAAAACTCTTTGAGCGGTTTTTGATTCCGACGCGGTGATGGGCTCTCGTCTTCCCCTAACTTACTTATTTATAAAATACAGCCCTCACTTGCAGGCTATGAACTTTTCATGTGCAACCGCAGCCCACAACAAGTTGATAAGGGAATTTGAAAAAGAACTTGGTCCTGCCAATGCATGAAGGGGAATAATGTGTCATCGTAGTCTCCCGCCGCCCTTTAGGTTCGCTTCAGCTCAAGCCCTTGTTAATATGGACGCAAGGAAAATCATTCACCTTATAGAAATTATCATCCGTTGTACACATGCGATGAACTTTTAAATCCTTTTTTAATCTCGATAGCAACCACTTACCAAATTGCTAAGTGTAGACTCTAGACTATGTGATCAATATTGTAGCAAAACTTCAATCCGTAAAGCTCGCTCTCAAGTCCTGAGCTACTAAGTACAACTTTGCTGCAATCCTTACTTTTTAGGAGCAGAACGTATAGCCAAGAAAATTTACTCCAACTCTCCATGGTATGCATGAGCCTGCCGGGTTTTCGCAGTACCAGGGCTCGCAGAAGCGACATCAACCGAGACAGCAGCTTTCTTCGTCTTCTTCCCAAGTCTTTTATCAAACAAGACGTCAATTTCATCTTCAGACCTATTTTTCCGTTTGTCAATTGCCGTTTTTGCCTTGGGTAATGATAATTTCGCTGGCAATGTAGCCGAATGTTCCTGATCCTCAACGTGGCGCCGTGAGGATTGCAAGTCTCGCCATTGATCAGGTCGTCTTCGAAGAAGGTAAAGATTCAGGTTTCGTGCGAAAAATTTTCCATAGAACGACGAAGCAAGTCCTTGTTCATTCGCAATCAGCGAACGCGCAATTTTTTCCTATACGATTGGTGAATATCGTTACATTAGCAGAGTCATTCGGAAGCACTGACCTTAAGATATGTGTCACTAAACGTCCAACAACGATCCCCTACGCGGCTTCCCAGTTTGTCGTCCACAAGTTGATGATAATGATCGATGAAGTCCATGACGAGGTGCTGTTTGACCTTTGAAGGGACGGTGGGCGAATCGAAAAAGACATCGTATATACGTGATCCTGATGGGTCATGGGCAGCTCTGATGCGTTCCTGAACCGACATGTCGAAAATACTGGAAGAAGAATCAAGATCATGATAAAAAGTCGACATGTCTCCTCTTACCCTGCAACGATGAATTGGTTCAAAGGATGCGGCAGTCTAAGGAGCGACTGGAGTAGCAAGCTTCCTTGTATTTTGACTTCCAGAGATTTTTGTTCCGCTTTTTGAATTCGATTGCCATGCTGCTTAGGTGACGGCAATTCTTCAGCCGGTGAACTCAATGCATTTTGATAATCCTTGTGGATTGGTAAGTCAGGGAGGTGAATGAATCAAGAAATGATCTCGAACCGCTAAAGGTAGGTTGGTGAGTATACAGGGTACTAGCAGTTTCTTATTGTCAGCCTTAATACCAAAGGCGCCGAACAAAATCTGAAAATTGGTGAGATATTACACGTCGCCGCATGGACAAGTGACTAACGTCAGCTATCGAATGTGGTTCAGACGCATTCAAAGCAGATATTCTGTCTATAATGGCTCTCAATGCGCCGGTCCGTGCTGTTTCTGATCAGAAAAGGTCAGCAAATTTTGAATAAAGAGTTTCTCGAGAAACAAACTGATAAGCCTTTTCCAGGAGCCTTCTAGTTCTTCCAAAGCCTTTGAAAGCTGGCCCTCAGAAACACGTTCAAGTGCTTTTGCAACGACAAAATTGGCCACAGGATGGATCGTCAGTCGTGCGAGTCTGCTTTCAAAATAAGTTTTCCATATTACGTTGAATGCATCGGCGGGACAGCGAGACACAACGGTTTCTAAAACATGCGATGCATTGGAATCTCTGAGCAGGGTGCTGAGATAATCAGACTCCGTAATGTCATCCAAAGCGTTCGTGCCTAAAGCATGATGCTCTGGTATGGAATTTGCAATAAAATAGGTAATGAGGACGTACGACATGCTGTGATGATGCCCATCGTCACTCGATCCATCAAAGACCCGGAATCGTCGCACATATCCTGATCAGCCTCCAATTCTAGTAACAACTGATTCATATTTTAGAGTCCAATCATAGAGATTCAAAGGTGAGTCTACCTTCAAGCTAGGACAAGCGACTTCATTGACTACCATTGCCCGAACTTCGTTATCATCCAACTCATTTCTGATCACCTCGATAAAGCGACGTGCCATGATCTGGAATTCAGGGGGACTGTTCCTTGATACACTATCTTCCCTTTTCCCTTTGCCTTCGGCAAAGACGGACCTCATTTTTCCTTGCTTTGCTTTCCAAGCGGCACTCTTTTTAGACCGTACCGTTGATTGGCCATCGTCTGATCCGGAAAGGTTTGGGCAGAGTAACAAAAGTAGGCTCCGAACGGCATGAGAAGCAAAAGGATGGGATATCAACGATGCAATTTCGGGTACCAGTTCCTACCACAAGTCAGTGTCAAGTCGTGACACGTCAGAAGTTGGACACACCGCACAGATATCCAAGACAAGCAAAGTGAGATTTCGAAGCTCGCCTTGGGCAGAGGAGACTGGCAAGTCAGGTAGGATACCCGACACCTGCAATAAGCTTTAAACGAAGATTGACGCGGACAATTGAATAACTGACCTCTCTGTTGATAGTATCTCTTGCAACCGAAAACAACGTTTGACAGACATGTGAAGCGAATCTGTGCCGTGTCAGGACTCCGTAACTGTGAGGAAAACACGATGAGCCGCACAACTGTACGTCGAGCAGAATGCATGACTTACGAACCCGCCAAGCTGTCGACGAAAACCCGTCGGACGAAATCATCCATAGAGTAGAGCATCCTCTCGAGTACGATAGAACATTCTGCATCCGTAGCTAGCTGTTTCTCCTTTCCCCGCATTTCATCTAATGCGGCCATAAAAAACAATCGCTTTTCTGTACAATTTCAAAATATTAGGTTTCTGTTAATTTTCATCGCATGGCGAACGTACGCACTTTCGTTGGGATCGACATCGTCTTCTCCTGTGGCCTCTTCTTCTTGCCAATCCCTAATCTGAATATCAACCGTTCGAAAGTATGCCTTGACATCAGCATCCAGTAGCCCAAATGGTGCCTCGCTTTCACGATCATCCATACCATTTAAAGACGGTTTTATCCATGACGGGTCATTTTGGGACACTTGGGCCAAATCAACTGCGACGTGAGGTTGTTCTTGCTCTTGGTTTTTCTTGTGTTTTTTTCCTCTCTTCCTATTCTCTCGGGGCATGATGGACACTCAAAAAAGATCATGAATCACATGACTGCCGCAACGGGCAAGATTTAAACTTGTCAACAACAAATGTCCTTGATATTAGATGCACCGGGACCACTATTGGATAAATAATGTATCTACTGTAATGTCCAAACCTTCGTCGAACCACAACATTGTGCGCTTCTGTACCTCATTAAGCACGGGCTTCATGGACAGAAGCCGGAAGTGGTTGAATCGAACGTGAGGATTTGCGTTCTTATCCCATCTCGATTGGACCATTTCTAATAGAATGGAATGGGACAACCTTGAACCATTACATTGAAGATTGAGGGACGAAAGGCGTGGAAGGAGATTGCGCATACCGACAGTCAATGAAGAAAGGAAGTGGTTCGTTAATGGATCGCCTTCAAGGTCGCTCAGCGAGAATCGAAGGTGAAGATCAGTAACGTTTGGGACTCGTGCCAAGCAGTCTAGAAGCTCCGCCTCGGGAATGGGGAGATATGAGATGCAGAGTGTCCGCAGAGTGGTAGAAATCTGACGAAAGAATGAAATAAAATGTGCGTGTCCTATTGACCAACTCGACGGTGCCTGGACTAGCCAAGTAATGTCAAGCGTTTGAAGGCTTGGCGTCGAGAGAAGGCAGAGATATTTCACAAGAGACGACACTGCATCCTCCTGGGACGAACTTAGACTCTGAATACCTCCTTGAAGAATTAGTTTCAAATCTTCGAGCAAAGGAAGGTCCAGTTCTTTGCGGTCCTGGTTGCGTTCTAGGGCACAGTTGGCGCTCATCGTACAATGCCTCAATCGTTCTGACAAAATAGTCAAAGCATCGTCGAGAGAGGGCAGATTGTTCGGTTCCATCTGCAGATCCAAACTTGTGAGTTGGTGCCATGGGATATTGGTCGTCAAAATGTTGATAGACGGCTCTGAGGTCCAAAACCCTTTGAGTTGGAGAGAAAAAAATCGCAGATTTGGGAAATGGGTAGGAAATTTTGGCCGCAGGGATGCCATGTTTGATGTTGGTATGATGAATTGAACGTATCTCCATCGACGCGCCTCGGAGATGAGAAGTTCCAACATTCGTTCAGAGAGGGGATCAGCTATTCGTCCAATGGGGATGTGGATAACCCGCACGCTGAGAGGGTAATTCTGAGAGCGTTCCAACCATATTTTCAAGACCTTCTCGATACGCAGACCGCGTTGTGCCGTAGTTGATGATCCCTCACTGACCTCGATCTCAAAAGACGACCATAGCTTTGGAGTCGACGTGACGACTAATCTCCATGCTTTACAGACGGTCGCTATAAGAAAAGGGGCTTCATTGGAGTCGAGGCGCGGAAAGTCCGACAAGCAATAAGTAAAAATTTCAGCTTGCAGTTCGACAGGTAGCCGGTTGAATGGTGATCCACTTCCTTTCAACGGGTAAACTTTGGCAACATCTGTCTCTGTCTCTGAGGCAAGAGACGACAGGACAGCGAGCGTCGAACGTCTACGTTTAGGCCCGAAGAGACGGCCATGTTGCAAAAGATCAAATCTAAGAGGCATCGTACTACGACAAAAGGAGGGTAAGCATACGTTGGATACGCGTTCGAAACACTCACTGCAGTGTGGATTCTGGAAACCAAAACTTGAATGTCAGAGCCAACCTGCAACCCTGACTTTATGAAATTTGTCAACGCTCTCAGCTCTGGAGCACTGCACTATGTTGGTTCCGTGAAAGCCTGTGCTGCGAGAGTCAAGACATCCAGATGTGGATGAATAGGAGTCAACACCGACATTTAAAATCTGTCGAGCTGCGCCATGGGGATCCGAGTCGATCCTTTCGTAACATACCAGTTCAATTCCTAAGCCATGCAAATATAGTACAAGTGTACAATGGCAAGTGTTGGGAAAATGTATTGTGCAATGAAATGACGGCGCGGCCCGCACTGCACAGGATTTCAATTTTCAATTTCCGTTAAATGACTTGTAACTTGTCACGGAACAGAATAATCTGACAGTACTTTGTTTCCGAACGGTTGCAACGGTTTTATTTCCCCAGACCAGTTTCGAAGCAGGGTGCATTTGCACCCTCTGATGGCAGCAATCGTGATTGACACATCATGATGTCCTCAAAGACTTAGTCTTACCCTATTGAAAAATTAGCGCTCGGCCTCCGTTGTTCAGCACACCTAACATCATAAGATAAGTGGACTGATTTGTAGTGTAATTCATTTCGACGGGTAAACCAAACAGCCTAGAAAAACTTCCCGAACTCGTATGCTTCGGGTTCATTCGTGTCTTTCTTCCCAACGGTTGAGGCCTTTTTTACCTGCTTGACATTGGCTACTTTTCGGTCGTTCTTCGATGAGTCACAGTCGACGACGCGAGCGCTAGGCTTTTTCAAGATGCTCCTTGTGGGTTCAATATCCCTCTTTCCCTTGACTGAGAAAACTGTTACTGAGCCGAGAGACACTTTCTTCAACGAGGGTAAAGACGTAAAATGGTCTTGACCTCGTTTCCGCTTCTGCTTGCGTAAGGATAGAACTGGCGGAAGCGTAGCAGCCTCCACTCCCTCGCTAATCGAAGTTCTGGAGTCCGACTGGGAATCATGATCATCCTCTTCACTTACTTCGTCCTCTTCTTCCGCATCATCATTTGTAGCCACACCGTCCTCATTTGGTCCCCCACCATAGTCACCGTCCGCGTTTTCATCCTCGCTTGCTTCGAGAATATCCCAATTTTGTTCCATTGCTACTTTCCTTTCCTCGATTGATCCCGAGGATACCTTAACGAGCCCTCCCTTCTTCCGCATCTCTTTTCGCGTAGACAACGCCATAAGGATGGCATCATCTTCTGCATAAAACTCTGTTGTAAACTTATTCGAACCAGAGCCATGGGAAGACACGTTTATTGCTGTTTCGTTGGGAGGTGATGTTGGAGGTGGCGTTGTGAATCGTGCGAACTTGCCGGAATTCCAATCCCGGAGCACAATACGTGCTGCACCTGTAAGATCCAATGCACCTTTCTGTAAGAATAGTGGCGTAAGTGCAAATGCTAGGGCGAAATAAAGAAAAACGAGGCGCGTTCCATCCCCATCGCGTGACAAAGTCCGAGACACGAGAGAGCGAATATGGAAGCCAATCTCTCACCTTCTTGACCAGCTGGTTTGTGCGTGCAATGCCTGAGAGGAACGAGGTAGAATCACCCTTTGAGAAAGCTGGAAGGCTATACATTAACATTAGATCTTCGTTATTCGCTCTTGAAACAATATGGGAGACTGATGTGAATAGACGCGTATCAGCAACGGATTCCGCAAAGCAATATACAGAACGAACGTACTGGAAGGGTTTGGATCCTTCAAGCGGTCTATACGGCCCTTACTCCGAAGCAGAATGTCTTTGGTGCGATTGTCTTCTGACGTCGGTTCGTCACTTGGAACGAAAGTCAACCCGGGGGTGTCAATAAATGCAATCTTCCGTCCCTTTACATCGAGAGTAACCCCTTGAGGTAGTAGGGTTGTAGAAGGACTTTGTAATGATGACGCGGGGGTGTATACAGGCAAACATGATTTTTTTAGTAGAGAATTGATAAGAGAACTTTTGCCCGCCTAATGATTGTTGTCTTTAGTACGAATCCGTAAAGATAGATTCCGAATAACTCACGTTAGCAAGACCAACAACAGCAACGGTCATAACCTCGTCGTCGCCTTTCTGATTTGCCCATGTATGGAGGCAAGCAATTATCGAATTGGCGCCAACGGCATCAGCAACGGAAGATTTCGCCTTGCCCTTGCCCTGTCTCACTTGCGGCAAAGGGTGCGGTGCTTGCTCTTCGGGAAGGAAAGTGGAAGCGGACCGGAAAAGAAAGGTGGGTTGTTCTGTCCGGAGGTAACTCGTCCACACAGCAACAGCCTCCCTCGGACACCTATCTGCCAGACACAGGAAAGTCAGGTCGAGTTAGAAAAGTGAACAAAGGAAAACAAAGATCCACCAATCTTATTCAAAACAAAAAGAGACTTCTTGCCCTTGTCATTCGCAAATTCTTCAACATGCTTTATCCTGAAAGATAAAGGGTCCCGAGCATCCAGCACCTGGAGCACAACGTCCGCCATTTCTAGAACGGACACCAAGTTCGGCAGGTCATGATGCACAAGCACCGGTATCTCCTCCTCCGGTTCCTCTTCCGAAATTTCAGCGGCATGCTGCTCCATTCGTTTCAGATTGACATTGATTATTTTCGCACTCAGGCCTGCAATGCTTTCGGAATCGACTTTGAGATCTTTCCTCCCCTTCGACGTGCCCCCCTTTTCGTTCTCCAGTTCACCATCATCAGATCCACCTACTTCACCCATTGCACCATCGTCTTCCACAATTTCTCCTCGGGATATGCTCTTGGCCCGTGCTTGAGCATTTTCTCTCTCTTCCTTTATGCGCCTTTTATCTTCTGCTGCCTGTGTAATAGATCCCGAGTCAGAATATAAGCCAATCGATTGAAGGAAAGCATACGATTCTTCGTTGTTCTTGTATTTCTGCCAAAATCTGATCCTTATACGGGAAGTCATTAGGAATGCCTGGATCCTTCAGTTTTTCTGAATTGATATTTTTTTTAAAAAAAATCAACTCCTTGTCTTATCCTTAACATAAAACATAAACTCACTACTCTTCCATTGAGGTTTTTTCTTTGCCAACTTCGTTTTCTTCTTTTTGCCATCTCGAACTTTCTTCTTGAATTTTTCACGATCTCGGGTCTTGACCCTATTGCTCGTTTCTAAGGAACATTAGTAATTGAAAGCAGTAAACGAGTTGAATATCTAATTAGTGGGTTAGAACATACTTTTTCTGATGTTAGGCATTTATAAAGCCTTGACGGACTGAAATGGAATCCGTTTATGAAAAATCATGTATTGTTAGCAAACAAACACTAGTAAACTTTGCGGCACATGTAAATTTATCTAATTGCCAGTATTATATATATTATACTGACTACTTAATTGAAAACAAAATGAGTGGTACTCACCTCAGCTTTGTCCAGGCTGACATTCCAAAAAACGATGTTGCAGGCACGTTCAGGAGAGTAACGAGCATCGGTCAAGAAAAGGCCGAATAAATATACGACATACAAACTTACTCACCCGCATTACGAGTCTAGGATCATAATGATTTTCTTTGAATGATTCACAAGCCCATGAACATTTTGAGCTGTCGTTCTAATCCATATCATGGCAAAGGAACACTTGCATAACCCATGGAAAATGCAGAAAAAATGCAAAAAGGAAGAATGAATTGTCATGTGCGCATGTACAAGGCTGGACAATACTTCACCTCAATTCCCGTGCCACATTAATGACGGCACTCATGTATTGCTTTGGATAAACATTTGACCTCCATACAATGACGATAATAGGCCGATACGCCACCAAGCATTGATACAGATAGTTCTGCTTGAATAATCTTGCGCTTTGAGAAATAGAGATATAATCTTGTAACTTGCACAAATAATACTATCGAGGGAGCAAACTTGATAACTCGTGGAGATGGAAGAGAGGGCTGTAGACAAAAACAGGGAGGCATAGCAACAAAGGCAAATTTGAAGACTTCAGCGCAAGATGCTTCTTTTTCTTTAATCTTGTCCAAATAATAATTCAACTTTCAAGTATGTCCTTCTTCCGCGTCCGTAAACTTCTCCTTGCGAACCCTGCAAGAGCAATGATGATGGCCTATTATCAAAGCAGCCGTTTTGATAAGAGAAGTTGTGAAAACAGGAAGCAGTTAGATCAAAAGAAATATCAAAAATGAAAAGCATAGAGCACGCGTGAAAGAAAAAATTGGAGGGCATAGAAAAAGAACATGCACGACATCATACCGATGCGAGCCGACTCAGCATTACCGGCCAATTACCAAGCACGTCCAACGTCTTGTGAAGTCGAGGGTACTGCAGGAACCTCATAGTCCCTTCCGTTAGAAGTGCGATGCGGGCTTCTTTCACGAGGAGGGCTCCTGGAGTAACTCTTACGACGTCTATAGTCAGGAGAGTACCTGCCGCTCTTAGGTGGCGGGCTCCGGCGGTCACGCCAGTCTCTGTCGCGACCATAATGGTCACGATCCTTGCTTCGATCACGTCCAGAGTCACGGTCACGGTCCCTGCGGTCATCTCTACGGCGATCGTAGTCACGACGACCAGAGCGACGATGTCCCATATATTCACCAGGAGTTGCTGCATGGGGGCGGTCGGTTACGGAATAGTCGACACGGATTCGACGACCATTGAGTTCCTGTTCTCCTTAAACCAATGTTCACTAAATGAATGCAGACACTCACGATACCGTTCAGCTCCTGAACACACTTGGTAGCCTCTTCAACGGCGCTCATTTTGATGAAGCCAAAACCACGGGAGCGGTCAGACTAGAGAATGTTTTAACCGCTACACTTTGCTTTCATAAGAGCCCCGCTACTCACTCTCTGATCATACACAATGGTAACCTTTTCAACGCGACCAAAGCGGCAGAACTCGTCTTCTAAATCACGTTCTTGAGTCCTGATACTCAACCCGAAAACACCAAGAACATTAGATGGGTTAGGTTGCTGGTTGAGCATATTAGGGGTTTTCAGCTTTTGATATGACTCGTGGACTAACAAGTGGGGCATGAGCCGACCGGCGAGGTGGTGGGGACCTCCTACTACGGAAGCTGGGGCTCCTATCCCTCCTAGAATCACCGTTGGCGCCCCCGCCATTGGCAGAGGGACGAGGACTACGAGAACGAGACCTGCCACGTGGCGCTACTGGCTCACGTTCGGCTGGTGTAGGCGGTGGAAGCGCGTTGTACGCATCAGAGTAGGGGTCAACGGTTGTTGGCGCAGTTTCTCCGTACTAGATGAAAATCATGAGCATGGAGCACATGCGGTGCTGTCTTTAAAAAAAAACTCACCATGGTGGTTCAGCAGCAAGCGTAGTTTGGAGTTGTTTGGTTTCAAACAGGTTTAACTCGAGCACGGGCCAGTTTCACAGTGGTTCGCCTATAAATTATTATTGTGGCACCGAATGTCAGAATTGGATCCTAGCATAAAAAATAGGCGATTATATTTCCAAAGCCTTTACCCATCCTGATTCTGACTCTATAGAAATCTATTTTGTTGATATTTAATCGGAGCTTGAACTCAATCTTTTGTATTGCACAGTTCATCAAAGCTTCTCGTGCAACACAACAAGCTCAGGCAAAACCAAGATGGTGAGCTTGTCGCTGGCGGTCTCAAGATATACTTGCTGACTAGCCTTTATGCAATATAGGGTATTGACATCACCCACCACCACGTCAAAAAGGGCCAACGTACCGCTCCGAAGAGCGAGGACCCGTACCTGTTGCTCCTTGTGAAGGTGATTGACCTTCAAAAAATCCCTTCAGCTGATTTGATTTATTGATTCCCCAATAGCTTTACCGCTTCCTCGCTCGTCGTACAGATTCAAAGTTCAACAAAGTATTTCCCAGTTCCAGTCTACAACAAGAGGTTTATACTCAGAATACATATTTTCTAGGTCATCCTTCACCGACTCTTCCTCTCGAAAAACAACCGTCCTCCTCTCTCCCTTTCCCGTATAGTAAAAGAAACCTCTGGTACACCCGACTTGTCGTCCAAAGTCGTCGTTCAAATTGGCACTGTTACAGATGACATCCGCCTGACCACCGTCCCGAAACTCTCCATCGCTGCATTGAGGTTTTCTCAGTCTGCAAAGGCCCGCATCATCGCTGCAGGCGGTGAGGCTTTGACTCTTGATCAACTCGCTCTCCGCGCGCCGACCGGCTCAAATACTGTGTTGCTGAGAGGCGTGAAGACTGCTCGTGAGGCGTACAAACACTTTGGCATGGGTAAGCGGAAGTTTCCTTTTCAGACAAACGGGTTCTGAATATTTTTTTTCCCCTGCGCAGGTCCTCACAAGCACAAGAAACCTTACACAATTTCCAAGGGCCGCAAATTTGAACAAGGTCGTGGTCGCCGACAATCGAGGGGTTTCAAAGTGTAATTCTCTACATGCAGCTTGGAGGGTGGCCGACAAGAGTTTGCATTTTTTACCTGGTTTCAACACGCCATGTCGGGATTTTATGCATTTCGAGTCGCATTACCTATTACTGTCTTGTTTGCATTCGACTTACCTGTGCCTTGCAATATAAAAAAAAATAGCATTTGCGGTGAGTTAGATAATCAAGCGACAGTATATTCAAGGCTCCTATAATGGACAGACATTGCTCCGAGTAATTTGTGATAAATGGCACTCTAGAAAGATCAAAAGATCGCCTCCTAGTTTTCTGGCGGGGAGACGATCGAGTCCACCGGAGGAGGCAACACAAAATTCTTCTCTTGGGTCGGTGTCACACCGTTGGGCTGCTGAATAACAACACCACCCTTCGAAGGCGGTAAAATCCCTCTCTTCTTTTGCAATCCCTTCAAATATTTAGTTCCGCCCAAATAAAAGAATGCCAAACCACCCATGACGACGATATGTCCATACCAGCCCAACAGCTTCCACGTGTAGATCGAGTTAGTCGCAGAGAGGAGGATGAAAGGTGCCGCCGTATAATTGAGGATGAGGATGGAGGTGATCGTCCCAAGAGCATCATAGATGAGCTTGACAGGCGGGGTTGGTGAATTGAGCGAGGTGGGGAGGACGAGAGGGCGAATATTTTGGCGTGCAAGACGTGCGGCGGAGGTGATGAAGCCGCCCGTGAGGAAGGTCAGGTAATATCCACTTGCGAAACCATGCTAAAATGGAGAAATCGATCTCTTATCTTGAGGAAAAGAAGTAATAAAAAAAAGAAACACACCCAGAAAGCACTAGTAAAGAAAGTAATCATGCTGCTCCTGTTACCGGGCTTCTTGCCCTTTGGCGTCACACGCTTGTAGACGCATTCCCTGAGCCAGACGTTCGTCTTCATGTTCCAAGAATCAAGAAGGACTTTGAAGTTGGATGGTAATTCTATTTGCCAGACTTTTACATTCGCGGCGCCGTCCCATTGTGGTTCGCCGTTGACGATATCTGTAAAACCTAATCCTGTAAGGATACTTGCACCCTAAAAAAAAAATAAGAACGAGGTGAAAGGTCAGGAAATGGTGAATAGTTACCTCTGTCAAAGTCCATACGGCATAATACTTGGCTCGTTCAACCGGTCCAGTAAGCTGGAATAGCAAGATGCTATTCCGAGGAAAATGTCAAACCAATACTTCCATATCAGGATCAGTAAAGAAGTTTTACCGATGAAGCAAACTCTTTCGCGCAAACTCGGGCTTGAGAGCATATCTGTAACTGTACTTGGGTCCGAGCACGACGAACACCCCAAGAAAGAGAAGACCCATGATCATCTTGGAATACGCAGCGCGCTTACGACCCGGAGGGACGGTACGGCCGGCCTTCAAGGTTGCTTTCACATGCGCATGTTGAAACATGGTTTCGTTGATGACTTCCATGTATTCCGAAAAATCAAGGTATGGTCCCACAAGAATGCCGGGAAAATAAAATCTGTTTTGTGATGATAAATGAGATCTATGGGTAGGAAAAAAAAAAGGAAACCGAAACACTGACGAATACCCAAGGAATGCAAGCAGGCTCGGATATTCCGTGATTCGTTTTGATAATTGCCATTTGTCCAATTCCTGTCTGCGTATGAGAAACATTGTGAAGAATTTAAAACTCGAAAATGAACCTCAGTCTTTCTTCGACCATCGTAGACATTCCACGCAAAAGTGGTCAATTTCATGGTCAAGACCATTTGAGCACCAGTTATGTCCACAGTTTCATAACTATATCCATGGATGGCTCGAAGAATATGACTAAACGGAGAATGATTTAATCTTGTTGACTATCATGAGAGTGAAGAACGCACTTGACTGTCAAATGTGCCATGACGATGCTACAGGCTATTGTTAGCTGCCAGCTCATACATTAAACGAACCACATACGCAAAGACCACCCACGGCATCCTCCAGCTCTTGTCGTATCTTGCAACAGCATAGGTAGCCAACGTGCTCCCCAGTAATTGGAAAAATGCAGAGTATAAATTTAGCACAGGGAAGAAGAATAAAATTGCAACGGCAATGTTAAAGACGTGTCTTAGAGAAGGTTTTGACGAAGGTACGCGAATAAACAGGCTGCCCAATGGATATGCGACTAGCAAACAGGAGATGAGCTAATGCGAAATGTTAATCCCTCGAAACAATTCACTGGCCAGAAGTGAAGCCACATGCCTTTATTTGGCCGACACTGGCGCCTAAAGCATTAGCCAGAGGTAAGAAAAGAGCGTCCATAGCTGACACTCAAAAGACTGAGAGCTCAGTGAATGGCAACGAACCTATATCCAAAAGAAATTGGGGGGTAGAAGTTGTTACCTCGGGAAGACGAGACAAGCAAATCTTATTTCTTTCGCCGTGGGAAGGAAGAAGAGACTAGGACCGAAGGGGCAAACAAATGTCATAAAGTTATCGATATCTACGGGCTGATCTTGGATTACCATTATTAACTGAAATATATATTGATTCTAGATTTGTACAAAACTTGTGCCTCATTGCAGCCAACAAATGGAAAGGAGTGTTGTATATGAATCAACGCAACTTTAAAGTACGAGTGTCGCATCGAAAGAGCATCAGCCACCATATAGGTCAGACGACCAGAAAACGAGTTTGACATTGGCAGAAGACAGAACAGGGGTCTTGTGATAAGCGATTGGGCGTCTGTTCCATTGACACCGGCACCGCATGATCATGTCTGAGATAGAGGAGCCCAATTCTTGGTCTTTGAATTGGTTTGTATCACCGGTATGGTATGTTATCGGATCTCCTATCATCGTTTTCTGTTTAAATCCAGGTGCTCAAAATATTATAACCCTCGGAAAAGGCATGTTCAGAAGAACTGTTATCAGCACGATGGGTCAGTACTGCCCTTAAGTTGCAGAGTTGACGTAGTGGTGGCGTAATGATCCGAGGACTGGGATCTCATTGCATGTTTGAAGTCTCCAACACTTTGGGTCTGCCCATCCTATCTTGAATCTGTAGATCCAAAGCGACAAGACCGGTTCTCATATTTCCCTCCCTAGAGTTTTGAGCTCCAAGATTCGTCCATGGATCCAATAGATTAGATTTTACCTGCCATCCATGGTGCGATGTAATACCCAATACTGTCCTGATTACGCTGAAAAGCCTGCGACTAGTATTGCTTTTTTTTGTTGTTGCCGAAACACCGAAATTTACTATGAGAACAAGTAAGGGAGATTCCACTTGTCATATTACGCAGCTCGGACCTGGCTTTTTGTCGTCGCATGCCGCGCTTGCTCAATGATCTTTTCCGGGTCTTAGGATCGGGGGTTCGGCGCTAGACTCATCGGAGTCGTCGGAGTCACTGCCTTCGACAACGCCTAAAAGCAACTCACTACTGGCTTTCCGCTTGCGTTACCGGTATCTTGCGTGCCGGGGCAACGTTCAAAGGTGACATTTCTTGCCTCATTACCTGAGATGAAGGACGGTTAGGATTGCTAGTGGGGACAAGAGGCCAGATAACCACCAAAACGAAGAATAGAGGTGTCGTTTTTAAAGCGTCAATTCATTTTGAGGCGGTCACAAGATTGAAATGGGCCCTTAGTAGATCAACAATAAAACTAATTGTCACACCACGTCCTTGAACCAGTGATCTTAATGCAGAGAAGTGAGCAAAGACATTGTCTTCGCATGAGGATTTCTTGTTACCCTTTGTGAAAGACTTTAAGTTGGCCCATAAGAAAGATCATTGCTAGGGCCCGGGGTAGTCACCGCATCACCACATCCGGAGTAAAAGAGGTTGCTTGGAGCAGTCTCCGGGTTTTCGATCCAATCTACGATGACCCCAATACTGTCGGCATAATGTACCATGTCAAGACCAGACCTGAGCCAGTTCGTCAGGGAGGAGTGCCGTGAAAAGTCGAATATCGTGTCAAAGGGGATAGTAAGTATTCCAAGCAAGATACACTCCTCAAAAAAGCATTTCCATGAAAAAGGTAAGCGCGTATTGGACTTTTTAGATTAAGATCTTTGAGTTCTCCAGTCACAACAGAAATGGAAGTGGTTCAATTGTATGCCCCTCTCCCCCCTCACGGCGACGAGCAATCCAAGTTTATCAGTAAATGGTCCGAACGTCTTCGGAGTTGCTCCCCTTCATCAACTTGTGTGACTGAACAACCACTGGCAGAGGTGCTTCTCGACGCGCATCTGAACCCGCCCTATGTCAAAAGGAGGAATTAAAATTGCTGAAGGACAAGCTTACCATCCCCCCCCCAATGTATCCCACTTAAAAACCCCTTACATTGATGTCCATGCGAAGATCGGGCTCAGTAGATGTAAAAGGATCACCTAGGTATTTTTCTAGAAAGGCGGACGTGTTCGCAGGGAGGCAAGTTGGTATGTTCACAGTTCCTTGATGTAGTCATTCAGCAACTTTGTGTGGCGATTGCAGTCCAGTCCTTTTCAAATATCTATTACCTATGAGCCTTCGCTCGGTAGAAAAGAAAAGGTGTTGATCGACTAACCGATCTGGATCCGATAATACCTGGAAAGGGGGGGTGTGCAAAAAGGAAGCAGGCGTTCGAAGAATGGCTTCAGTTTTTTTCCCAGGTGTCGAACATCCCCCCGGCGGGCTGGTGGAACACAAACACGTCTTCTTCTGAACAACTCTGGAGGCCAACTGGAAGACGACAAGCCAGCGCTGACTTCAAATCCGAGTCTTATTTCTTTCACCGTGGGAACGAAGAAGAACTGGCATGGGCAATACAAATGTCATAAAGTTATCGATATCCGGTCTATCGTGGACGGGAACCGCATGAACACATGTATAAGTCAACGCAACTTTAATAATTCTAGGTCAGACGACCAACATTGGCAGAAGGGTCTTGTGATATCATTGGACAGCACACGATTGGGCGTGCCCATTGCCCAAATCTTGGTCTTTGAATTGGTTGTCATATCGAAAGGGATTGTTTCACTGATATCGGGTCTCCTATCGCTCTTTTCTATTCAAATGCGAACCGGTGCCCAAAATATTTCGGGAAAGGCATCCGATGTCTTCAAAATATTCAGAAGAACTTGAAGAGAAGGATGGTTATCAGCACGATGGTACAAACCCATTGAAGTCTGACGTATTTTAAACAACCTTTGAGTCTTGCAGGCGAGGTGGCTTTGGCGTGACGAATTTGATTCGAGGACTCAGGAATCACTTGAAGACTGGGATCTCATTGCACGTTTGAAGTCTCCAACACTCTGGGTCTGCCCCCATCCTATCTTGGATCTATTCGTCCCCTACTGTGAATGGTCGTACGACATGAGAGTGTATGCCTCTGCCACGGTGATGTCCCTCCCTAGAGTTTCGAGCTCCAAACTCGTCTGGATACGCCGCCATGAAAAATGCTGTTTTTATCACCTTTCCGACGACCCCAAATTTCGGTGTCACGACTAACCAGTGGCGAAATGATAGGTTACACATGCTAATGTCTCAAGACGTGCGACAACCTCGCACGCAACTTCAGTAAACAAGAAACCATGCTCTCGCAATCTTATCATGTCCCCTCTTACTCCCCCCTCCACCTCTTTGACTCCAAACTGTGATTTGGGAGATATACCCTGTTGATGGACAACTCCCTGGCGTCACATTCCTTTCCCAAATGACTCTACTGGTATCTTGACACCACTTAACGCTTTGACTGGAATGAGAGTATCATGTTTCAGCTGATAAAAAATGGTCCGTGTTTCCTTTGTAACCAGCATGGAACTGTCAGTGACAATCTTGATTCTTGTCCTCTGCGATACGCGTCGGATACGCAGATGTTCCCTAGCGTATGTGGCACTCGTTTCTGCATGGTTCAATCTTGAACAGCATGGTTCCATGAGAGATAGGAATATGAACTGAGATACGATTTCTTCTGGAGTAGAATCCGACTCTTTCCGGCTTGACCAGATATTGCATAAAGAGGGCCAACACCCGTCCTTTATGACTCAAAGAGCTGGTCTCTCATCCAAAGTTTTTTGTCTGCCCTGGAGGTTTTCTATCTCATGAAGCTCTCAGTCTCCCTCGTCTTTTTCATGCTTCTTCAGCATGGATTATCAGCACCCGTACATCAGCAGCCACGTGAACCACCCGCCGTGGGACCTGAAGGCCCTCCGAGTCATTTTGAAGGTCACCCTCAGAGGCGCACCACCGGTTCATCCATAACCTTACCTCCCCTGACCTTTCCGCATACTGACCCATCTGCGCGAGTTCAACTCCCTTCTCTCATTCGACCACAACCTCAGCACGTCCAAGCTGAACACCATGCTGAACAGAGTCAACAACGGATCGAGCCTGTCCACGCTGGTCAACAACGGATCGAGCCTGTCCACGCTAGTCGACAACGGACCGAGCCTGGCCCTAGTCAACAACGGGTCGAGCCTGCACACTCTAGTCGACAACGGACCGAGCCTGGCCCTAGTCAACAACGGGTCGAGCCTGCACACTCTAGTCATTTCTACGGCTGCACTGCTCCAGAATGCAAACACTCTGAATTTACTAGCGATATCAATTTTGGAAAACACATCAGAGAAAAGCACTTTACCGGTATTACAGCCAGAAGTAATTTATTTTTTTTCATTGTTGCTTTGTCTGATTGACTTGTAAACAATTCCTTTTTTAGAATTTAAATGCAAATTATGTGGACAAGAATTAGTGAGACATTCTGGAACTTTAACCGGACACTGTGCAGAAAAGCATAACATTAGGATGGTTCCTAAATAGACTTGTATTTAGACTTTCATGTGTTGTGTGATGACTACTATCCAAGCCAAAAAAATGGTTACTGCAATCTGAGCGCGCTTGCAAGGGGCACGGGTGACTCGGATGAAGTCAGCCTGAGAACTTAGATAGATGAGAACAATACAGATGGCGAATTGCAACCATACCTGCTAAAAAAAAAATTTTTAAAGGCCCAACGGGTACGTGCAACGGCATGGTCGCAAAAGAACACTGGGATAGCGGAGGTATGCCGCGCTTGCTCGATGATCTTTTCCGGGTCTTAGGGTTGGGGGGGGGGGGCGCTAGACTCATCGGAGTCATCGGAGTCACTGCCTTCGACAACGCCTAAAAGCAACTTACTACTGGCTTTCCGCTTGCGTTACCGGTATCTCGCGTGCCAGGGCAGCGTTCAAAGGTGACATTTCTTGTCTCATTACCTGAGAAATGAAGGACGGTTTGGATTTAGGATTGCTAGAGGAACATTTCCGAGGGAAAGTTGACTTCAGATCGAGAGACCACCGACAAAACGAAGAACAGAGTGTATCCATTTTGAGGCTGTCACAAGATTGAAATGAGCCCTTGGTAGATCAACAATAGAACCAATTTTCACAACCACATCCGTCCTTGAGAAATGAGAGAAAAAGACATTGTCTTCGCATCGAGGATTTTTTGTTACCCTTTGTGAAAAACCTTAGTTGGGCCCATAAGAAAGACCGTAGTGACCGAATTCGATGGGGGGTAGTTGGCACCGCATCACCACATTCCGGAGTAAAAGAGTTTGCTTGGAGCCGTTCTCGATCCAATCTACGATGTTCCCAATATTGTCGGCATAATGCACCATGCCAGAATTCCCTAGGGCTCCTCCGAGTACATTCGCCCCATTGAAGCGTCCAACGACCTCTGAGCCAGGTTCGTCAGTTCGGAGTGCCGTGAAAAGTCGAACATCGGGATAGTATTCCAAGCAAGATACACTCCTCAAAAAAGCATTTTTCCATGAAAAAAGGTAAGCGCATAATTGGACCTTTTAGATTAAGATCTTTGAGTTCTCCAGTCACAACAGAAAATAGAAGTGGTTCAATTGTATGCCCCCTCTCCCCCCCTCACGGCGACGAGCAATCCAATACTCGAACAAGTTTATCAGTAAAGGGTCCGAACGTCTTCGGAGTTGCTGAGTCCCCTTCGTCAACTTGTGTGACTGAACAATCAGAGGTGCTTCTCGACGCGCATCTGAACCCGCCCTATGTCAAAAGGAGGGATTAAAAAGCTGAAGGACAAGCTTACCATCCCCCTCCCCCAATGTATCCCACTTAAAAACCCCTTACATTGATGTCCATTTGCGAAGATTGGGCACAGTAGACGTAAAAGGATCACCTAGGTATATTTCCGGAAAGGTGGACGCGTTCGCAGGGAGGCAAGTCGGTACTATGTTCACAATGTAGTAGTCATTCAGCAAATTTGTGTGGCGATTGCAGTCCAGTCCTCAAGAAAGTATTTCGATAATGAGCCTTCGCTCGGTAGAAAAGAAAAGGTGTTGATTGACTAACCGATCTGGATCCGTTTTTGCAGATAATACCTGGAAGGGGGAGTGCAAAAAGGGAGCAGGTACGTGTGCGTTCGAAGAATGGCTTCAGTTTTTTCCCAGGTGTCACGTCTTCTTCTGAACAACTCTGGAGGCCAACACGGTTCGCACCACCAGGACTTTCTGGAGCTCCATCTTGAAGGCAATCTGACTTTGTTCAGATCATTCTGAGCAGCCCAGCGGTGCTCGGAGACTTGCCACGAAAGGTCGGATATCCACTGCGACGTCGACCAAGGCGTCTTTAAAATCTGAGACGCTGACCGTAGTTGATGTCTGGAGTCCAAATCGGAGTAGAACCACGGCGTGAAAGGGAGGGTTGTCCCATTATTTAATTCTTTTGTCGTCTCGATAGAATTCGGGTCGCCGCGCAACCGATAACACGGCGACTGCTGCGGCAGATGTAGCTAATTACGTTACGAACTTGAACAGTCTTTGCGTCGTAAGAATCAACGCAAGTTGAAGACAAAATCGGGGGATTTAGCTGGGGTTTTTTATATAAGAGCACAAAGATGCTAGTAAGTCTTAGCCAACTTGAAGGATTTGACGCTGCAACGATCTTTCTCGCAAAGGGTGACCGGTGACTAGTCATTCCCCCGACGTCCTGATAAAGTTAGACGCAAAATGGTGAGGTGAGAGATGATCGATGATCGATGATCGATGACCAGTTGTCAAACATGGGTTTCTGAGGACAAAATAAGAAAATGAAATTTCCAAGCCTTTCTTCGAGTATCGTGATTGAGTCCGATTTCCCGAGTATCTGAGGCTGATGTGAATGAAGACAAATGGGGGGCTGGTTTTACTTCCGTACAAGCTTGTCGATCTAGTGTGCCCTTCCACGAGAGAAGGTTACCGAAGTGTACAAAAGCAAATATGGCTTCAGACTTGTACAGTTCTACAATCTCCTGACATTCAAGGCTAGACGAGAAATAATAACGAGAAAATCACACTCCTGCCGTACATCCAATCTCAACACGAATGGCTTCTTTGCACTCCGCGATGGCATTGTAGATGGGCAAGTTATAGCCAGCAAGATACGCAGTGGTCTGCTGTTCGGTTAACATGCCGATAGTGGTCACATTTACAAGGGGAGGAAGGTTATGCTGAACGGACAGTCGTCAGATGAGTAATGCAAAAAAAAAAAGTGGAACAGGGACATAATTACTCGTTTGTCTGTCGGTAATTCTCCATTGATAAATGGAACAACTCTGAATTGGAGTGTGTGTCCATCGCCACACAGTCGATTATGCGTCTAATTTTTTTTGGAACATGAAAATCATCAACTCGGGTAATTGAATTTCCAAACTCACGATGTATGAAAAACGAGTTAATGGAGCCAAACTCGCAGCCACGGCTGGTGCGAACCAAGGAGGTGCTACAGATGGTACCAAAGGGTGTGTGTCAAACATTGCGCTCTGAGGAAGAACCTTGCCCACCATCTGCATTCCGTGCAATAACAGCAGCTTGGTAGATGGCCCCTGCTCCAACATCATCCCTTGTGGCAATACCTGCCTCTTTGTAACATGGCATGTCAATGAAAAACGGAGAAATCCAGCAAAAAAATGAAAAACATGCTTTACCATAACTATCAAGGATTTGCTTGTGGTACACCGCCGCATTTGAAATGTCTACGAGGGTAGGTGGATCTTGGGGCGGGGGAGGCAGAAGAGTAGGACCAGTAGGCGGATTAGGGAGCTGGACGGGCATTGGTTGTCAACCACTGAGACGAGTGACGAGTGACATCGAATGCGAGACATTCTAGGAGTATCCAGCGTACCGATCAAGACATTATTCTTTCGTTTCAATGACCATTCCGGAACAATTGTAACCCCTTTCGTCCATTCAGGTCATAGTTCGTTTTTAGCCAGAACGCCTATTCTCACGACAAAGTTTCGACTAACTTTGATTATCAGGATGCTAATTCGAACAGAGTTGGACTACGAATCGATCAATACTATTTATAAAATCCATTACCGAGGCAGAGAAGAAGCTGCACAGCAGAGGGAACAAGGAGGGGGACAAATACAGTCATAAGCATCATGCATCATGTATGAAAGTCTCGAATTTGCGCTGCCAAGGAATTGCCCCCTTTCAGTTGACGTTCTTTGTACTGTACAAAAAAGAAAAAGAAAAAAAAACTTTTTTGTTAAACCTGCGCGACGACTGGTCCATGTTGTCCATGTTGGAGAGGCATCATGGCATGTTGCGGTGTGCCCACATAAGTACTTCCAGTGTATTGCGGCGCAAATCCAGCATGGACTTTTTCTGTTGCATTCGCCGGACCAGGGGCAGTGAAATCGGTGTCGGTGACATAGCTTGTCCAGATGTTGGTGTGCCCACGGTTGTGTTGCCTGATGGCAAGCGAGAAGAGGAAGATATTGGAAACCAAAACTAGAACAAACGTATCAAGTTCATGCGACGGGTTTGTCAATGGGGAATACATACGGAAAATCCAGTTAAGGAAAGAGAAAGCCGTCAAGGCTTGGGTCTCCATGCAGGCTTCTTGAGATACGGAGTCTGAATTATAATATAAGAACCAAATAATAAAAGGTGGGCCCGTGTCTGAACGTACAATAGAATGTCGAGCAGTAGTTGATCCATGGGGTGCTCGCCGTAACACCACCAGTAGAAAGCCACAAGACCCACAGGAGTCCTGAGACATGCATAAGTGACAGGGGACATAAATTGGCATGACGGGCACGAACCGGTCCATATCAGCTCTACCATAATCATAGAGGTGAAAGCACCCTTGCGAACGATAGAGAGAATGAGCCTACATCAAAGGTCAGTAAATTAACCAGAATTCGAGTAGAAAAAAGGCGTACATCACCGGAAGGGTCAAAAGAGTGAGTATAGCCGTCGCCATCGCAAGCGCGGCGTACGTGAAATAAGCGCCGTAATAGTACGTGCCCGTGAAATCGGTGATGAGAGCAGCCATAATCACCACGATTAAGGCGAATAAGCTGGTGACACCTTTGAAGAAGAAAAAAAATGAATCAAATTCCGAATATATGTTGCACAAAATCCTCGTACCAAGGACCACAGCCCGTAGCATTGCAAACACACGGTTTATATTGGACATTTTAACAACGAGAGTATGTTTCCAGGTGATTTTACACTATAGGAGGCACCTAGAAGGTCGGGAAGAGAGAATGAAGGAATTGGCAGCCTTGGAAACATTTATAGACCTGCCTTCGTGGGAAGAAGGTTCTCACAACGACGCCGCAAGGCACAGAAACTGGCTACATTGCGTCTTGGCAGTTGGTTACGATTGACAACACTTGCTCATTTCGGTGACTTTTCAATATGGATTCAAAAGCGGTAACACGGATTCGTTGAATTTTGTAGTTTGCTCTTGGACGATGTAGCCTGAGGACTGAGTACTGAATATTGAAGGACCTCGGAGATCCGAAATCAAGGACCAATCAATTTGTCTTACATGCATACAGCCTCAGAATGGATTTTGTACATTTGAGAAACTGATGTTTTTTTTGATGCTGTCCACACTTTGCCAAGTTGTGATATTGCACCCTCAGATCAGGTACCAAATCACCGAGATAGAAAGTCCGAATGCAGTAGTGGATCATGCGACTTTTTCCAATCGACGTGACAGACGGATAAGATTGAATGACAGATGAACTTGAAGGCGTGGCCCATCGTCACTTCAGCTAGAGATGCGGACAATTTGTTTGTGTCCGCTAAATTTACTAAAAG